>Ga0115004_10001964_pt1 | contig 17043 bp, 15 predicted proteins | sample ArcticOcean_MG_C_10_FD_88737 | JGI IMG/M metagenome (GOLD analysis project Ga0115004, IMG submission 88737) | Marine microbial communities from western Arctic Ocean - ArcticOcean_MG_CB11_90 | ecosystem: Environmental > Aquatic > Marine > Oceanic | place: Arctic Ocean: Canada Basin | collected...
TTATATTCAAGGATTTCAGCTTTTAAATTCTTGTATATCTTATCTGCAATTAGTAGGGAGCTTGAGAGTTCAATTTTTTCAATACCCGGGACACCACTCTGCTTTATGAACGCAGTAACAGATGTTCTGATTTGGGATGCAAGTCGGTCAAATAATTCTTTATTTAAAGAGGTTCCCCCTTTCATCAAGGCATCCACATCACCCTCCGAAACATAGATATCATAAATAAACGGTAAATTATCAAACATACATACAGCATAATTTTCTTGCCCACTTATTTCAATAAATATTTGTGTTTTACTACTTTCGGAATCTTCGTATGTTTTTAATATATTTCTTAATGCAAAACATCTCACATCTACAATAAGGGGGTCATATCCAGCGGCCCTTACTAAATCACAATTTTTTTCAATTTCATCAACTCTTGAGGCAACAAATAAGAGTGAAAGTGTATTTTTTTCTCTATCTTTTTTAACGGTCTGCCAAAATATTGAATACTCAGATATTTCACCAGGAATGTTTATTGAGGTATCCCAAAGACTTCCATTATCTGCTGCTTCTTTTAACTCGTCCTCTTCTAAATAAGGAATCTGGACTACTTGAACAATTGCTGAATTTACTGGTAAGGATATAGCAGCATTATCAGACTCGAATTTTTGTTCTAGCTTTATATTTTTAAGATGAGAAATAATAGCATCTTTTCTTTTTTCCTCGCTCGCATAGCTATCATCTAAAGCTTTAGTGCTAATCTTATCTAACGTCCAAGTTTTATTTTTTTTCTTTAATGCGATTGTGCGGACATAAGAATGCGAAATATCGATTCCAACAATAGCTTGCTGAACTGGCTCGGAACTTTTTCCTGTTCCTGATGTGGAACCTAAAATTGACTTCAATTTAGCAAGCAAATGTTATTCCTTCAGTACTTAAATTATTTATTTAACCAAGGTACAACTTAAAAATTATCCATTAGCAGTTACTTATTAAAAGGAAAATTTTTACTTCTAGCTTAGTTTGTTTACAGGCTTAATGTTACAGCAAAATGCACTAAAAAGTCGCAATAAACACCAAAAATCAATTTTAAAATTACACCTTAGGTCTTATAAATTTTTAACGTTTTTTTGGCTGTAATTTTTAATAAAGTACTAAACATTTAATTAAATAAATCTACCTTCTTAATTCGCGCCATGATCTAATATTTACGCCTGCAGCTGCATCCAATGACTCAATGTCTGAAGCGCCAATTTTTAGGATATTATTCACCCCGCTTCGATCATCATCATCAGTTGACTCCATATCAAGCTCCCCTGCTGTTGCAAGATTACTTACACCTACATAAATATTACCTGAGGAATCCATCACCGGTGCAGTTGATAATCCTTCCCCAGTTGCTATAGTGACTGTAGGGCTTGCACATCCATTTACCATCTTAATCACCTGGCCCGATCCGCCTATAGGACAAGCTAAATTTTCAGGTCGATATAGTGTGAAATAAACATCGTTTGAAGTAACTAAAGCTCGGCCAACAACTTTAAGACCTATATTTCCATCGGGTAATGTGCTTTTATCTTGTGCATCTGTCCACCAAGCGGGTACGGCTGTAGTAGAGCATAGTACTGAACCACCGATATCAAGAAATTCATCTGAGCTTATCGTTTTTGATGTACCTGTTATATCCAAACTTGTGCCTGGAAAATCAGAATCTTTGAGCCCATAAAGACGGTTTCTTATTGTTGCATCTCTTCTTTGAATATGAGCCTGGTCACCCGTCCCAAAATAATTAAAAACATGTATACCCCCATCTATTGGGTCAGTTGACTCAACTAATGTAGTTGCCATTTGGTTGTAACCATATCTATCATTAGCTAATGTACCTTCTGCTTTAAATGATAGATTTAACTCCCACATACTAGAATTTAAATCACCCAAATTCTTTTTAGACATATTTAATTTCCATACCTGGCCTGTTAGGTCGGGGAAATAGGCAATGCCACCATAATAATCAGCTGTCGAGGCAGCATCTGAGGTAACCACGGACATATTGGCTGTTACCCCATTAGGAATATCACTTGACGTATCTGCTGTAATTGCTATTTTCTTTATTACATTCCCACCACTGGTGGTTGGCATGGCAGACCCAGTTACCGGATCAGCGAAAGTTGTAAGTGATGGTTCAAAATCAAGCACATATACATAGTTCCCAACTCCTGTTGAGGTGCCACCTGCATATCCAGCACCAAATGCCATCACGTATCTTTGGTTTGCAGTTCCCTCATCGTATGGAAGAAGAATAATACTAGGCCTTGCCCAGGTATCACCAATACCTTTATAGTCTAAATTATCAGGAGTAGCTGCATAATTATAAGTCGTCTTAACCCCTGACTCACTCCAATAACTAATCTGATTGTTTTTAGAGTCATTGTCGAAAGTGAATAAATGCTTAGGATTCCAAGCATCGCTGACATCTAAAACATAATAACCTTTGCCACCCCAGCCTAATCCGCCAACTAAAACTGTTTTCCATTCACTTGTAGCAGCAATATAAACATCTTTTACAATAATAGGCCCATCAACCAACCATTTAGTATTGCTCTTACCTGACGAGCTGACTAAACCTCTTAACTTAGGAAGCACTGAAGGAGGAATAAATGCCCACACTTCATTTAGATCTGCATCATAAGCATGCAACATACCGTCATTAGCGCCCACATAAAGACGATCTGGTCTTTCTTTATGTGCGTCTTTAAATGCAGCATACTCATTACTATGTCTAAAATAAGCTTCTGTTTTAGGATTTGCCGAAGAAAGACTGCCTGCGGGAGGGCCAACAAAAACCAAATCCGAGTGGAAGGTATCGCCAAGCAAGCTTTGTCTAATGCTTCCACCCGAAGCCTCTGAAAGGCCTGGGTCATCTTCATTGTAAGCATCATATCCTCTTACAAAGCGGATAATATTTCTTAAATCTCCACTAGATGTTTCAGTCCCGCAATTATATATAAGAGCCTCTAAAGTATCTTTTACATCTAGGTTTACATCAGTTTCTGCGTCGTGAACAAAATTATTTTGCAGTAAAACAGATTTTGTTTTCCCATCTGATGTCGTAATATTTACCAAAGGCCTCGTTAACTTAGCTGATTTTGGGCAATCAAGATCATGTCCAACTGTCCATATATTTCTACCTGCTTGAGTTACACCTAAACTACTATCAGTCCTAAAATCATCGATTGGAGCACTGATCCCATTGGCACTAGTCGATCCTTTTGCATTCAGATAGTTTTTTGCTTCGAAATTAGTTTTTGCAGATATAGGTGGAAAAGCAACTATATCTTTAAAATCACCCTCATCGTCAAGCGCATACCTTAAAATATCCCCTTCCCATTGATGGTCTTTCCTAAACTTAAAGACAGCTTGGTAAGCATACGCATTCGCAATCACTGGGGCTGCATACGTCTGTACTTTTGTCTCGTCTGTTTCAACACCACCTGGAAGTATGGCAATTTTTTCTGGAAGTGTTGGCGCTAATGCAGTACCACTAACCCCTTTGAAGCCAAACCCATAAGACACTGATGAAGAAGTTCTCCCGTTATTAGGTTCACCGATCGAGTAGATAGATACTCCTTCCTCTACCAATGCTGCCTGCATTAATTCTCTACTTTCGGCTGCACCATAATAAATTTTAAAAGTATGTGCTTCACCACACGTCAAAGGATCAAAGGAAAAGGTTGAAGTAAATCCATGATCAGCTGGGCCCATTCGCTCTTCATCCCCATTTATATTTGTCAAAGGCCATTTTTTATAAGTATGTGCCCCGCCAAATACATTGGGATTTCTAAAGCCATTATTACCTGAGCGATAAATTTTTGGGTTTGAGGCAGCGGAATGAGATGCTGCCGCTCCAACAATAGTTACTATCTCACTAAATTCCGTAGGTGGGATGTCCCAATCCATCGTTCTGTTGTATTTAATGTTCGTTAATGTACTTCCTGATATATTAGTGATGGTAACAACTGCTTCAAATAACTCATTTGGTCGGAGAGTTGCTGGGCCAAACTGATGCTTGACCTCCATTACTGGATTTCCTGAGTTGTCATCAATCCATGTGACTGACTCAATACTAGTTTCATCAGTGACAAAACTTTTAACCTCTAAATTGTTAGCTCCCCCACCAACAGCATATTCATCTGCTTCCCCATGGAAATTTCGACCAAATTGGTCAGTTCCCCCAGCACCCCAACCCTCACACAAGCAACCAGGCGTAGTGGCATCTTTCCAAGAACCATCCATTAAATAAGCAATACCCGTATCTGACGCATTCGTCGCGATATTTCCGAGCCTGCTACCCATATGTCCTTCAGGGAGAATACCTAAGGCTATTTTTTTTTCACTTGCAGTGGTTGAGTTGTAAATAATATGACCATTAGGCCAAGCTGCTAAAATCATCTGGCTGTATAGAAGAAAAGTTGTGAAAAGCACCATCTTAAAATATAAATGTATTATTTTTTTCATAATTTATAACCAATATGATTAATCGAATTATCTATAACTGATAGGTTAGCACAACTTCAATCCTGGCATTGCTAGAGTTTTGAGTCCATTGTGATTGATCAATACTGCCATCAGCACTGGTTGCAACATTAAAAATTCCTTCAGAAACTATTAGAATAGTATAAGTAGATGATGATGATTCCCCTACTGAGTCATATAAAGCATCAGTTCCCGCCTCAGTACCTACCCCAGTTTCGCCGGCAGTAGCAGTTGTTTTTTTTACTACCGTCATTTGAACTGAAGTACATCTCGCTTGCTGTATTCGAGCTATAAATTTATCCGCTCTAGTGTCACCAACTCTAGCCGTATCTGCCGAAAGTGATTTACTAGCAAAAAGAGGTCCTCCTGGAGCAGCAAGGTCTTGATCTGAACCAATGCCATAAAAGTCGTTCTCTGCAGTCGCTCCAACAACATCAGTTGCGTCTAGCCAAGTTCTTCCTCCTGCTGTCTGCATCCATTCAACTGCCTGATCAACACAAGTATCAGCACTATCCATAGCTAAAGGTTTCTGTGTCACAGAGCTAGTCAGATCAGAATGACTATTCACTACAAAGGTTATTGCAGATGCCATTAGCGTTAAAGTGAGCATTAACAATAAGGTAATAACCAAGGTCATTCCAGATTGACAATGGAAATCTGAATCTTTATTAAGGCAGCATCGAGACATTTTTTGCCCTCGCTATAAAATCATATCCCTTTGTAATAAATTCTGTAGCATCTTGCCCTAATTTTGATGCAGTTAGATTAAGCTCAATGCTAACCAATTGTGGCACATCTACAAAAGTACCAACCTGCTTTGGATGTAATGTAGTAATAACTAATGTTGTTACCTTGTCTATTATAATTTCCCCTTGCCCACCAGCGCCATAAAGGGAGCTTGAGGTAGCTATATCACATCCAGTTTCTGGAGTGATACATATTCTCCAATCTCGAAATATACGAAATCTTGCTTGACCCGAGGAAGCAGAGGTATAGCCCGGCCCTAATGAATACCTAATTAAAGAACGATACAACGTTCCATCCCTTTCATAATCATCAAACAACAATAATAGATCTGTTGAGGATGCTAAAGTAATCGACTGACCAGGTAAAAAAGTAATGCTCGACCTATAATCTCTAAATCCTGCTCTTGCAATATCAGATTGAATCAGATCAATCACCTTTAAGACATCACGATCCATTTCTATTCTTTTATTTAACACATCGTACTGTTTTGCAAAGATTGTATAGCCAGCCAATGTTCCAGCAACCACAATTGATGAAACTGCAAGTGCCACCAATAGCTCTGTTAATGTGTACCCTTTGTCTTTATAGCTTGATTGACTATCCTTGTCTTTTATATTCATAGCTTTATTTAACGTCTAATTTTTCTAGTAAAGAAACTACTGATTAATTTATTTGCTCCTGATCCACCATCAACAACCAAGGAAACGTTCACAATTAAATTACCATTATCAAAAGATACTCCATCCGCTATTGGATTATTATCATTATCTACTCTAAAAATTTCAATTATTCTTTGTTCGTCGGGATAGGATCCCTCAGGGCCGACTTTCTCATTCAGGGAATTGCACCAAGTCCTTCTGATGTCAGTTTCCAAATAATCAGCACAGGTCCCTAAGCTTCCACTGTATGAAGTTGGGGTTACAAAAGGATTTAAAATATCACCATTGGAGCGGGTAGATTCTGCAGCAATAGACTCAATAATATGATTAGCTGTTAGATTTAAATACATTCTCTTCTCTGTATTATTGTTAGCCAAGGTTGCCATCCCAAAAAATAGGAACAAACCAGAAAAAGCAATAGCAAAAATTGCCAATGAAACAATGGCTTCAATTAGCGTAAAGCCTTTTTCTTTGTTGTGGTTTGTTTTAATTAAGCTCAACCCAATCGTCCGTTGCAATATTGAATTTGAATTTCTGAGCATAGGCGGTCGCCGTATTTAGTAATACCCTATAAGCATTAAAATTAGCATAATCAACTACACCATCATCCCTCATAAAATTAATCTCTATTGTAAGGGAGCTACCTCCACCGACGCTTCCAGCATTACCCGAGGCATTAAATAATGTTTCTGCGACAGGGCAAGTAACATTCACATCCCCCGTTATTACATTAAAATTTGGATCTGCAGCAGATGGATCTTCAATAATATTAGGAACGAATCCACCATGAATTGTCCACGGTGCACCACCACCAGGACCACCAGCATCATTCCTTTGGGAAGAAATTACATAAGACATAACCATGTCATCAGTTCCATCATCACACCTTAGGATGCTTGTCCCATTAACACTTCGTGTGCGTGTTTTAAGATAATCTATAGTTGATACTACCGCCTGAAAATCTCTTTCAATGTTACGCTTTATTTTCCATTGTCCGATTGATGGGTATATGAAAGCGCTAGTTATTCCCAGAATACCAATAACTATCAACAACTCTAAAATACTAAACCCTTTCTGCCTGTTCAATAACTTACGGCTAAATTCTTTACTTTTAACACTTATCATTTAATTACCGCGAATAAATTTAACGCATTTTTTGGTATATTCCCGTTTCTGCACAATAAAATCATTTGGCGTAAAATCTTTGCTGCGACTCATCTCAGGAACCCATTGATCCATTAAAAATTTCCTCATCTTTTTACTTTTATATTCTTTATTAATTTGTTGTTTTAATTTAAATTTATTTTTTGATGATGCATAAAAATTTGACATCTCAGACATGGATTTTTCACAAATAGCCTCTAACTTTGTTTTTGAAAAAACTGAGGTTGAAATAGAAATTAAAGCTAGTAAAAAAATATAGTTAATTATTTTATTTTTCATAAAATTTCCTTAAAATATTTTGAGTATATACGAATCAGCATACATGAATAATGATGACAATATTAAAAAAGGTCCGAATGGAATCATACTAGTCGATTGAAATTTTTGCTGTTTAAATAACGTCGTTAATAAAATAAAAATTAAAGCCAAGCTTGAGGAGATAGTCATTATTGGTAGTAAACCTTTCCAGCCAAACAATACTCCCAAAGCTGAAAGAAGTTTAAAATCACCAGCCCCTAAACCATCTATTTTTCTATACATTTTATACGATAAATTAAGTAGATATAATACTAAAAATCCTGCAATTCCACCAACAATAGAGTCATAAAAATTAATATTTACAATTTCTAAATGACTGCCTAATAGCCCCCAAATAATAAGGGGTACTGTTAAAAAATCAGGAAGAAAAAAAGTTTCGGCATCAATAAAAAATAAAACTAATAAAATAGAAAATAGGACTACCCAATAAAGAGCTTCAAAACTGAAGCCAAATTTAAAATAGTAGTAACTAAATATTATGGCAGAGAGTAGTTCAACTACGAAATAACGGACCTTTATTAATGTCCCACATTGACGACATTTACCACTGAGTAAAAACCACGAGATAACAGGGATATTATCAAACCAAGAAATTTTATTTTTACAGTTTGGACAAAAGGAAGCTGGCCAAGCAAGCTGCTCTAATAGTGAATTCTCTGCCTTACCTTTAATTTTAGCTTCTAAAGCAATTGGAGTTCGGTAAATTAAAACATTAAAAAAACTACCAAAAATTAATCCTAATATTGCTGTTAAAATAAGGTCCATATTCATGGTAAAGGCATTTGCTAACCACGTAAATTCCAAAAGATTAAAACCTACCAGCCATCACTCGTTTCCCTATCGAATGTGAATTGTTTACTCATCTCTTGATCGATACTAAACGTTGTAGTAGGAGTTGTTCTATCTTGAGCCACAGCCCTAAATGTTCTTGCAGAAATTGGGTCTGCGCTGGTATTTATAATCCAAAAATTATAATAATTTCCAGAAGTTTCGATCGGGCCCGAAGTCGAATTAAATAGTCCCGCATTAATAGCGGAAGATTGATCAATGTCTTGAAGGGTGGTGAAATAACTAAAATTTTCTGAATAAAAACTTTTTTGTTGGAGCGCAATTGATTGTAATGTGTTTTGTGCTTCTTTTGCTCTTGCTTCAGTTATATAGCCTTGATAAGCAGGGATACCAATCGCAGACAGAGCACCGATGATCGCGATTACAACCAATAATTCCAATAATGTAAATCCTTTGCTTTTCTCAGCCGAGAGTCTGATCATACTAAGTCTAGGCACCATCTGCCGCATCAATTCTCTTTTGAGATACAAGGTCTTTTAATGAGTTTTCCATCAACATCTGACCTTCAGCTTTGCCCATTTGCATACTATTCGCAATTTGGAAAATTTTACCTTCCCTTATAAGGCTTTGGATTGCATTATTACATATCATTAATTCGAAAGCAGCTACACGGCCTGGCTTATCAATTGTCTTAAGAAGTCTTTGAGTAAGAACGCACCTCAATGTTGATGCTAACTGTGATGATACTTGTCCTTGTTGTTCAGGAGGAAACACATCAATAATTCGATTAATTGTTGAAGGGGCACTATTAGAATGAAGCGTTCCAAAGACTAAATGACCTGTTTCAGCCGCAGTTAAAGCTAATGAAATCGTTTCTACATCCCTTAATTCACCCACTAAAATAACGTCTGGATCTTCTCTAAGAGCTGCTCTCAGTGCATTCGTGAAACTTTGAGTATCACGCCCTACTTCACGCTGAGTCATTATGCTGGATTTAGTTTTATGTTGAAACTCTATTGGATCCTCAATCGTGATGATATGACCTTTTTTAGTAGAATTAATTACATCAATTAAAGCAGCTAAAGTTGTACTCTTTCCTGAGCCCGTTTCTCCAGTAACCAAAACAAGTCCAGTATCTAAAGTAGGAACGGTTCGGATATAAGCAGGAAGGCCTAAGTCATCAAAATTTGGGAGATCGGATTCAATTCTTCTTAAAATTAACCCAAATTTTTCAGAATCTTGAAATGCGTTAACCCTAAATCTCTTACCATCTTTTTCTATTGCGAAATCATGATCCTTATGCTCAGCAAAATGCGCATAAGTCTCTTCATCTAAAATTTCTTGAAGAAACTTTATAATATGTTCTTCTTCAACAAAATGTTCTATCTGAATCATGTCACCAAACTCTCTATAGGCGATATTAGCATCCGAATGAATATGAATATCAGAGAGCTTAGTTTTCTCAGCTAACTCAAGAATTAGTGGCCACAACATAAATTTTTATTAACCTTTTCTTAAAAATTATTCTGCAACAGACATTACTTCGCTTACTAATGCATATACCTCGCCACCATCTTGGTTACCAATGTTCACAGTAAGTTGTAAACCTCTTGTCCCATTGGCTACTAAAGACATCTGTCCTTGATCATCAATAACTGCTAAAACTACGCCTTCAGCAGCTTGAGCATCAGTTACATTTGAAGCCCCTTTTATTACACCAGTAGCTGTAGCGTACGGGTTTTTAAATTTGTCCCAAAGTATTGCTCTAAAGTAAGCTAACGCACTCGCCTGACCGGTGGCACTAACAGCAATTGGGCAATTCTCAGCAAGGGCTACACTTACCCCTAATGCATCAACAAAACCCAGCGTCGTAGTGTCAGGCATATTATTGCACTTGGCAATTTCAGCCATAATAAAGGACTTCGCATTTGTGAAGTTTGTCTGCGCTGCATTAAATTTTGCTTGTTGTTGGAATCCTTGATAAGCAGGTATGCCGACTGAAGATAAAATACCAATAATCGCAATTACTACCAATAATTCAATCAGGGTAAAACCTTTTTGATTTTTAAATTTTGTCATCTTAGAACTCTCCTTAGTAAAATTAAACTTAATAAAACTTAATAATTAATAACCCAATTAAAATTTATCATTAAAATATTTTTTGGTGCAACATTTAATATATGTGAGTTAAAGTTTGCGCCTTAGTTTGTAATTTATTATATTCAAACATGTTTCTAAATACAACTAAAATCGTAACAAATAAAAATCATTTAGAGTTATTTTCCTTTTATGGGCCACCTCCATTTAACTCCATCCACTACCCTATCTTTAACTAATACAAAATAAACCGTATAAATTAATACAAAATCAATTAAAAAATAGAGCCAATTTTGTCTGTTTGTATTTATAGAAAAACCTTCGAAAGGAATGTGAGTGTAAAAAGAAAAGCATATTAATGTACATGCCAATAATATTACTACCCAACCCTCCCAAGAAGATGGGTAAAAACCGCAGCCATAATTTTTTGGGGTAAACCAATATTTATTCATAAAGTAAAAGCTATTAAATTTAAATGTGAATTTAAAATCATCTAGGAGTAAAATTTTTATTCATGTACCTTAAGCTTACTCCGAACTAATTAAACACCAAACTGATTCTATAGATAGCTCTTTGCAGACTATTAGTTTCCTAAATACTCAAAGGCAAGTAAAATTAATACAATAGGTATACAATAATAATTATGCTAATTCTTCGACATTCGTCATTAGTATTATTTTTTATCTTCAGCATAAATATTTCCTTCGCTGCCGATCATCCTAGAGCTTTAATTGTTGAACATGCCGGCGATACATATGCTGCAGAGAAAGAGCGACATAAAGAGGGGTATACCGGAACGTATATATACGAAGGTGAATTTAATGGGTCGCCTTATTGGGTTCAAAATGGCTGTATAGGTGAATTTGTTGTTAAGGAGTGTAGATGTTACATCTACAAACAAAAAAATACATGGGTTTTGGTTCCCCAACCGCCAGGCACATCAGGAAAGCTCTATGGGAGAACCGATGATTGGCTGGCTAATGCATACAATGACAATAAGTGGCCATGGGAGGGTAAGTGGTCTGGTAGCGTAAAAAGTATAACCATCAACAATGATATTGATTTAAATAAAGCTAGAGAAGAAGCAAAAATAAACTCATGCCCTGTAGGTAAAAAAGAGATCCCCATAAAAAAACCAGAAGAGAAAGAGGCTCAGGGTTGGTTTAGAGGAAAAATAAGCGAAATTACAATGAAGGCTAAAGGTTTAAAGTTTTGGGTGAAAGTCCCTCCTGCCTTATATATAGAACACCGCGGAGACGAGTATGGCGGTGACATGATTCGTGAAGGTAAAGGAGGGCCACTAGGAGATGAGCCTGCTGGTTATCCTCATGCTGGTGACTACACGGGAACATATGTATTGGAAGGGAAATTTGATGGGTCACCTTACTGGGTTCAAAACAACTGTGTAGGTGGGGGTGATGCATGCCGATGTTATATTTATAAGCAACGCGACTTATGGGTATTAGTCCCGCAACATCCAGGAGCAGATAATAACGCATGGTTAGCAAATGCGTATACTGATGCTGAATTTCCTTGGAGAGATACTCATAAGTGGCGCGGTGATGTAGATGCTGTATATTTTAAAACTTCAATTGACAAGGAATTAGAGTATAAAAAAAGAATTGCAATAGACTCATGTCCAGGCGAATGGCCCCCAGGATATAAAGATAAAAACCCACCTATTCCACCCACTCAAGTCGATTATTCAGGTGTCAGCCAAACCATGGATTATTCAGGTATTAGCAATGCCAAAAAAAGACTTAGTGATGGAACAGATGCAACTGTTTCTTCAAGAGACAATGGTGAAGATGTATTAGCTAAAATAGAAAATAAAGATCCGACTGAATTAGCAGTTAATGCAGATGGCTCTTATACGAGTAGCGCTAATTCTGGTATTGGTAATGATAAATTTGATGCTGATGAAGCCGATAAAGTCGGAGACAAAAGTGGTATAAAGACAATTAAAGTGCTTGGAGGTACATATACGGGTCAAACAGATAATGGAATTCCACATGGTTTTGGTGTCTTTATTAAGGATGTGAAGAAAAATAAGATCACACAAATGCAATCCGACTCTAAATCCTACTCTAACAATAGAGACCCCATTAAATATATCGGCAGATGGCTTGATGGGGCTCCTGATGGTTATGGAGCTGAGATTCGTACTAACGAAACTTGGCCAGCTAACCCTACATTTTACGATATAGGTAACCAGGGTCACGATAACTTCAAATTCCATTTATATATGGGCGGCTATATTAAAGGGGAAAGATTTGACGGAGAAATCTTTCAGATTCCTAACGAACTATTAGACTTATTTGGTTTTAATTATAATGGAATTCCACATGGTTTTGATGGTCGAGAGGAGTCTCTTTTTTATCTGTGTCATCTTTATTGTACCAATGAAAAGACAAGAGCTGACAATATTGAGGTATATATCCATGATAAGCTGGAAAGCATTAGAATGAGACTGAAAACTCATTCTAATGCTTTCCAGCATTTAGGAAAATACAGGGGGAAATTTAAAAACGATCGTGCTAGTGGGCAAGGAACGGTTTGGTATAATGATGGCAGCTATTATAGTGGGGAGTTTAAAGAAGGTGCCGCCGATGGTGGTGGTAAGAAAATATGGAGTAATGGAGACACTTATCATGGAAATTTTAAACGCAATAGGCCTCATGGAAACGGCACTGTAGAAGAACAAGATGGCACCATATATAATGGAACTTTTGTTAATGGTGAGGCAAATGGTAAAGGTATAAAACGCTTTCCTGATAACAGTTCATATCAAGGTGAATTTAAATTAGGGCAAGCACATGGTTTTGGAACCTTTACAGATCCTAACGGAAGAAAGCTTACCGGAACTTGGGAGAATGGTAGGATTATTAAAAGAAAATAAATTAGCTTAATTAAAGAAATATTATTCATGGCAGCGATTACAGTATTAGCAAATAATGTGCTTGCTGATACTAATCCATTAAAAAACCCAGACCGATAATGAAAACAGAATTTCAATTTCAGATTATGAATACCGAGAAGCATTTAAACCTGGGGCTCATGGATTCTGGATGGATATGAACGCTGTAAACTATGGTATTAGCTATTCAGGAACATACAAATTTAATGACAATGAGTTTGCATTAGCTGATCTTGCTTATAAAAGTGGTAAGGATGATTACGATTATTAATTGATCACCTTAAGGACATTAAGCCCTATCAAGCAAAGTTGATGTCTCTGCCAACATTCAGAAGTCTAATAGTTAGGATTAAATAAGTGGTTGACCGGTAGTGCTAAATTGTTATTTAAGCTTTAGAAAGTGACTATTATCGCATATTATTTTTAGCTAGTTCTTTAATGCAATCATATATATTTTTAGAGTATTTCTCCCCATCCAATAGATCAGAATTGAGAAGCTCCTGCCTTAAGGTAGATTTTAAACTTTTACGATATATTCGATCCTTTGATAGTTTTTTGCAGATATCAATATATTCGCGTTCATTATTTGCAAGCCAGCTTTCCTTTCCTAACCTCTTCAGGGTATCTGCTGTGAGTCCAGCATGATCCATTTTTCTCGATAGCCCCACAATAGGAACCCCCATCCAAAGAGCATCTTTCAAAGAAAATGAACTGCCCACCGGAAAGGTATCGAGAACCACATCAATTGTATTGTACTTAGTCAGATGTATTTCTTCGGCACTCATATCAAAGAAAGTGATTCTGTCAGGGTCGATCCCCCTTTGCTTGAACGCCTGCAAAATTATGTACTGCAGGGTTACGTTCAGCTGAATAAAGCCGAACGCAATCTGAGATTTTGGTACTTCATTGAGGAGTGTAGTCCAGGTATCATAATTAATAGGGTGAATTTTTATTAGTCTGGAAAAGACTCCAAAGGTAATGTATCTATTAGTTGTACTTGGGATGCTTGGATTTATTTTAGTCGCGGCAGGAGTCGGAAAAAAGTAGTACAGTTCAGTACTGATTAAACTTGCGAAATGTTTTTGCCATGCAGGGAATCTGTCTTTTTGATCTACAATATAGTGAAAGTAATTTTTTTGAAAAGAGCTTGTATGGTTAATACCTAACCTAATTGAATCTTCAAATAATTCCCAATACTCTGCGCGGGTTGAAATAACAATATCAACCACTACATCAATCTCCGCCTCTTTAATAATCGCTCGAGACTCCTCAATCGATAGCGGGGATAAATCAATAAAGTGGTGTGATTTTTTTCGATAAGCTTCCGTATATTTATCAGCATAACTCTTTGTTGCAAACAACCAGACCTCAACATCATCCGGTAACCCAGAAAAAATCATGTCCTGAAAAACTGTTTGGGACGACATGATATGTGTTGCGAATTTTTCTGAGAGTATGGCCACCCTTAATTTTCCTGAATGCTTTTTTAATTTTGGTTCTGGGGAAAAATTACTGGGCAATGGATTGTCCACTAAATACAGTGAGTCATATTTATCGCATATATGAAGCTGATTGACGGCAGTAAACCCTCTGTAAGAATCATCTGTATGCGGGCTCTTGATAATGACACTTAAAAATTCTCGCACCTCTGGAAAGCCGATTGCCTGGAAGTGAGCAATGACATGCTTCCATTGAGAGTAGTCACATTTTTTTTGAGTTAGCCAATCAAAAAATTCTACTCGAGAAATACCTATTTCATAACCGAATATAAGACCCATATATGAGTCTGGAGCATTCACATCATTATTTTCATCAAAGGATAAATATTTTTGGATCTGGTTACATTTTTCATCAGACGAGGATGACCCAAGGAGATGATGAAGCAAGGGTTCTAAGGATCCTTTTTTGGTATCTTCTAATGAGGCAGACTTATGAGCCATCATGTGCCAGGACCCTTTGGCCTTGGCAATTGCTTCTAACTCCAACTTTGCATTCTTTAAAGACTCGTCTGGGCTATCGGTTATTAAGGCATTTTGCTTGGCCTTTGAAATATCGATGATCATTTTTTGAGCTTGATTTACTCTGACAGTGGCCATATGTTATCGCTTATTATTTTTAGCTAGTTTTTTAATGAAATCATACAGACTTTTACAGAATTTCTCCGCATTTAATAGGTCCATTTTAAGTAAAATAGTGGAAGAGGTGAGAGCCAATTCTAATATAAAATTAGTCTATCATAGTGGGCAGCTGCCCTACTCTTTACATCTAAACAAGGGGTTTCAAATACTCTACCCTCTCTTAAGGTCTTTACATATTTAACATTAAGAATATCTTATTATAAAAATAAGTAATATGTACTTTACCTTAACCAATATTGCTCATAAGGTGAATCTATTAAAATCAAAACAGGAATCAATATGAGCGTATTAGAAAATTTTAAAAAGTTAAAAGCAGAAGGGAAGAAAATTGTAGTTGTTACTTCTTATGACTACTGGAGCGCAAAGATTCTTAATGAAACAGACGTAAACGGTATCTTAATTGGTGACTGTTCGTCTATGGTAATGCATGGCCATGAAGACACATTAAATTCTTGTGTGGAAACAATTGCGATGCACACCAGAGCTGTAAAAAAAGGAGCAAAAGACAAATTCCTTATTGCTGCTATGCCTTTCATGAGTAATTTAAAGGGTATGAAGGAGACAATGGATAACGTTGAAATCTTAATTAAGGCTGGAGCAAATGCACTTAAAATAGAAGGTGTTAATGGAAACGAAGAGCTCTATGCTCATCTTTCTCAATCAGGTATTCCAACAATCGGACACATTGGCCTTACACCATCTCACCACAATGCAATCGGTGGATTTAAAGCTCAAGGCAAAACCATTGAAAGTGAGCTTAGTCTCATTGAAGAAGCCAAAAAGCTTGATAAGCTTGGATGTATAGCAATCGTTTTAGAAGCTGTTCCACAGCACGTAGGTGCCGCGGTTAGAGACGCAGTTTCTATCCCAGTAGTCGGTGTCGGAGCAGGATTGGACGTAGATGGACAAGCACTGGTTTTTCAAGATATGTTAGGATTTTCTACAGACTTTAAGCCTAAATTCGTAAGAACATATATGAATGGAGCCGATCTTATCAAAGATGCCGTAAATCAGTTCGTAGCAGATGTACATGCAGAAGCATTCCCATCGGTAAAAGAAACTTACGCGCCGGCTAAGGAACAGCTACCTAATAAATAAATAGTTGTTGTAAAATAAATATTTTACAACAATAAACACTTAATACTTTCGGAGTTATAAAAGGCACTTTATCACCCCATACCCCTAGCTTTTATATAGAGGTATGGAACTCAATTTTTTGGTGGTTATTTATTTTATTTTGAAAAAAGATAGTTAGAAAAAAATATTTAAAAAAGCGTCAAGAACTATCTTCTTCTAAATTTGAAGAGGATTCATCTCAGCTTGTTGAAAACACTATTGAGCTTATTAAAAAATATAAGCCTGAATGTATTCATTGCTTTTTACCCATCCATTCAAAAGATGAAATAAACACTATGCTAATCATTCAGTATTGCTGGACAAATAACATCGATGTTGTTGTGCCTGTTAGTAACTTTGAGGACGGGACACTAAAAAATGCAGAATTTAGACCTTATACCAAAACAAAACAAACAAAAAATAATATTACCGAACCAATTGATCCTATTTGGCAAAAAAACGATAATATTGATATTGTAATCACTCCTCTTTTAGCTTTTGATCCTAAAGGTTATCGAGTAGGTTATGGAAAAGGATTTTACGATCGTTTTTTTGCTTCTTTACACAAGGACGCGAA
>Ga0115004_10001965_pt1 | contig 17038 bp, 19 predicted proteins | sample ArcticOcean_MG_C_10_FD_88737 | JGI IMG/M metagenome (GOLD analysis project Ga0115004, IMG submission 88737) | Marine microbial communities from western Arctic Ocean - ArcticOcean_MG_CB11_90 | ecosystem: Environmental > Aquatic > Marine > Oceanic | place: Arctic Ocean: Canada Basin | collected...
CCCTCCCGAAACTCCCCGATGGAACCACGATTAAGTTCTCCTACGGCACCGCGGGGTTCCGCACGGTCGGCACGACGTTGCATTCCACGGTGTTCCGCTGTGGCGCCCTGGCCGCGATTCGGTCCCGGGTCACCGGCCGTGCGTGCGGCATCATGATCACGGCGAGCCACAACCCGGAGGTGGACAACGGCGTGAAGCTGGTGGACTGCACGGGCGGAATGTTGCCCACGAGTTGGGAAGGAGACGCGGAGGCGCTGGCGAACGCGGGTAGTGCCGATGAGATGAGAAAGGTGCTTACCAAACTTTTAGCTATAGATGAACCCGCGAGTTCTCTGCACCCGCCGCCGCCAAAAGGTCTGGCCCCTGGGAACATCCCGCACGTGTTCCTAGCACGAGACACGCGCCCGACCGGGCCGGCGCTCGCCGAAGCAGCAGCCTCGGGCGCCACCGCGGCGGGCGCCACCGTGACCGATTTAGGCCTGAACACGACGCCGCAGCTGCACTTCGCGGTGTACGCGAGCTACCGGGGATTGCCCAACACCGAACGCGCGTATTACGAACGTCTCGCCAGGGGGTACACAGAACTGCTCAAGGAAGACAAGGACACGGATGCTGGGGATGCTGGGGATACCCACTCGGCACAAGTCGAATTAATTTTCGTGGACTGCGCCAACGGCGTGGGCGCCGGAAAGTTTGGCACGTATTTCCCAATCACCACATTCCGCAGACTGAGTGCCCATACTCGTACCAGAAGGGACGTCTTACCTCTGCCCTTACCCTGTCTGTTTACTTATACACATTACGAGAGACTGACACTTTCTTTTTATCGGGCCAGAAAAACTCGCGCGCGCGATTGCGTCAACCGGCGAAACCATTCCTTTGTCGCTTCAAAACAGTTCGAGTGCGGCCGGGTTTTTGAACCACCAGTGCGGCGCGGATTTCGTGCAGAAGGAACAACAACCGCCAATGCACGGCACGTTTCCGGTGAACGCCAAGTGCGTCTCCATCGACGGCGACGCGGATCGGCTGGTTTATTTCTTCACCGATGAAACCGGGGAAACGACGCTGCTGGACGGCGACAAAATCGCCGCCCTACTCGCGGCGCACGTGGGTGGTTTGATTCAAAGGTGCGGCGATGCGCTGCTCTGTAGCTGTGAAAACAAGTCCTCCGACGGTAGTTCCCCAAATTGGTCGACAAAAAACCGTGCCCCCCTAACCGTGGGGGTCGTGCAAACCGCGTACGCCAACGGCGCCAGCACGAAGTTCGTCGAACAAAAACTGAACCTGAAAACCAAGTGCACACCGACGGGTGTTAAGGTAAGTATTTCCCAATCACCACACACCGCCTCTGCGATCGGCCCGATGACCCTTCCCTGTTTACTACCCGTGATACTGCTACCACCGTAACTGTCACCTTTCCAATCCCTGATAAACATCACGACCGACTGACACTTTCGGTTTGGTCGTGCCAGTGGCTTCACCCCGCGGCGGAAAAGTTCGATGTGGGGGTTTACTTCGAGTCGAACGGACACGGCACGGCGCTGTTTTCGGAAGAGGCGTTGGGGAGGATACGAAGCGTCGCAGCGGGTGGGGACACTACGAACGGAGACGTGGAGGTGTCGTCCGATTCCAAAAGCGCGGCGTTTGCGTTGCTTGCGCTTGCGCGGGCGATCAACCCGGCGGTTGGCGACGCGCTGTCAGGGGTGTTGGTGGTTGAGGCGATTTTGAGAGCCAAGGGTTGGGGCTTGAACGAGTGGAACGGGATGTACCACGACCTGCCTTCGAAGCAGGTCAAGGTAAAGGTTCTTGACCGGAACGTGGTTGTCACGGAGGACGCCGAGCGACGCGCGACGCGTCCGGTTGGCTTGCAGGCGGCGATTGATGAAAAGGTGAGAAACGCGGGTCCCGACGCGCGCGCGTTCGCGCGGCCGTCCGGAACGGAGGATGTCGTGCGCGTCTACGCGGAAGCGGCGACGCGAAAAGGCGCGGACGACCTGGCGAGGGAAGTCGCCAAGCTGGTGTACCAGTTCGCGGGGGGGGTGGGAGACGCGCCGTGACGTTGCGTTGTTGCAGAAAACCGTTTCATCATCAGGTGTGAAAAATCGATTCGTTCATCCCGGTGCTGATTTCGCGGCAGATCGATCCGATCGTCTCCACGTTGCAGACTCGCAGTCCCCGCGTGTCAGTTCGGGATGCCGATTCGCGGACACGTGGTGTCCCGCCGCGTAGACACAACGCCACGCGCCACCACGGCTTCGTCGCCGGTGTTCGTGGACACGAGTCGTTGTCGACGTCGTGGGTTTCGGCGCGAACACCCCTCCGCGGTAAACCCGGGGTCGTGACGCGGCGAGTTCGTTATTTCAGCACGAGATTGAATTGAGGGCGAATCGCCCCCGGTGACACACAACAAGCACGCGTTGGCGTCATGGTTTCTTTGTTCCCCGACCCCGGGGCGGTCAAGACCGGTGCGGTGGAGTACATCGCAAACCCGCAGAACGTGGGGTTCGTGGCGATCGGTTTCTTGATGCTGTGTTTGGCCTTCGCGGTGGGCTGGGTGACGAGGTCGTTGAAACCGGGAAAGCGCGAAGTGACTACCAATCACATCATCAGGGCGCTGAACGACGAAACCTACGACCAGACGATTTTGACCCCAAAGACGTTGGTGAAAATAATGGGCTGGTTACCTAAATGGATCACGTTCCCGGACCGGGAACGGGTCGCGTGGCTGAACAGGGCGGCGGCGGTGTGGTGGCCGTTTCTGAACCGAGCCATTTCCAACTCAGTCGTGTCGAGCGTGGAGCCTATTTTGAACCGCCTCGTGGCGGGCGCCGGCGTGGGGATGCGGTTTTCGAAGTTCACGCTAGGTACGTCACCGTTGGTGTTCGTATCAATCAAAACAGTAACCGAAGTCCCTAACGAAGTTGGATTAGACATCGAAGCCAAGTGGGCGGCTACGGAACCGGAGGTACAGTTAGACGTCCAGTTCATGGGAATAACCCTACCAATCGCGATCGAGAAGGTTGAGTTTTTCGGCGTCGTGCGGATCGTGTTCGGGCCTTTGTGTGACTGGTGGCCTTCGTTCAGCGCGATGCAGGTAGCGTTCATCGGGAAGCCCACTATTAACTTCAACCTACGACTAATCGGCGGCGACATCACCGCGTTTCCGTTCATCGAAAAACTGTTAACGAACTTGATAAAAAACGTGCTAGTGAACCTGATGGTCTGGCCGAACAAACTCGACATCGGCATCACGAACGACCTGGGGGCGAAGAGCGTGAGCAACAGTGGTATCGTGCGGATCTGCGTGAAAAGGGCGCTTCACTTGCCGCAGGTGGACCGGCTGAAATCTGCATCGAAAATGCGACCCGCCGTGGAGCTCATCGTGACGGACGGCGAGTACGGCCGGGCGAAAGTAATCAGGTATTTGGCCTTTCCCAACTCCAAGTCCAGGCTCCCTGTTTGCCGATTGCCCAGAGTACCCGACTGCACTGCAAGACTGTGGAGGCCCGATTACGGGTGACTGCTTACTCATACACGTGGCCTTACAAGACTGACACCTTTTTTTTTTCCAAACAGAGCCACCACCGAAAGCAACGGCCAGGACCCCGAGTTCGGCGAGCAAACCTTCGACATCAGGGTGCACGTGCGTGATGCGTTTCCCAAATCCCTACAAATACATCACAAGTAGACTGTTTGCCCATACCTCAAGTTACGAACATTACGAAGACTGACCCTTTTCGTTCACAATCACAGGACATTCGCGGCGCCAAGCTGTCCCTCTGTGTTGTGGACACCGCGACGACGTACAAGAGCATCAAGGAACACGGGAAGCAATTCGTGTTTACGAGCTCCAAGGTGAGGAACCATGATTTCCCAAATCCCAACACTGTTTGCCCATACAATGCTGACACTTTTCTTTTACAAAAACAGTCGAGAAAAAAACTCGCTGCCGACGACGACGAACCCGTTTCGAAAACACGGGACGAGCTTTTGGAGGAAAAGCTCGCGGTTTCGCGAATGTCCAAGACTGAAAAGGGAGTCGGGGCGTACTCCACGATTGAAGGCCAGCGAAGTTTCAAGAAAACCACGATGGGCACGCTGGGTATGTGCGAGTACGAAATCGGGCGGCTTGTGGATACTCCGTACGTCGCGGCTGACGAGACTTTGAATCTTTCCGACCGGAAAACGTACTCGTCGAAAATGGCGAGGGCGTTTAAATCAAGCAAACGAGACAGCTCAGGCAACCTGAGGCTTCCCCAGATCGAGTTCAGCGCGAAGTACCTTCCGTTCGACTTGGAACGTGAAACCGAGGCGCAGATTGAAAAAGTCCGGGGGATGAGCTTGGAGGATATCATCGCGGGCGGCGACTTGGCGCAGTTCTGCGGGGTGCTTCACGTGCGGTTGTTGCGAGGCGACAATTTGGTGAGCAAAGGTACGTCCCCGCATTTCCCAAATCATAGCCTCCCTTGTTTTCCATTTTCCATGGTCCAAGACGTTAACCACTTTTCGTGTAACAATCGCAAAGACGCGAACGGCCGGAGCGACCCTTTCGTGAAACTCAGCGTCGGGAAGCAGCTGCACAAAAGCAGTACGAAGAAGGAAACCTTGAACCCGGTGTGGGACGAGGAGTTCGACTTCGTGGTTGGGATGGCGGAGCTTGAGAACAAAACGCGCCTACGGCTGGAGGTGTGGGACTGGGACTACGACGGAAAACGGGAGTACATGGGGGTGATGAGCTTGGACGTGAAGCGGGTCATCGGGCAGATTCTTTTACTCGCGGGGCAAGCCAGGTACGGCCTTGCGCGTTTCCCAAATCCAACGCCCACTGCTTGCCGATTGTCCGCCCGTATCTACGCGTACACGCGGCCTTACAAGACTGACACTTTTCCAGCCGCGTTTTGAAACGCGTGGACGAGCTCGAGGAAACGAGCAGCGGTAGGCTACACGTGGAACTCGAGTTCTACTCCGTGCGGAACGAGGGGGATAAAAAGAAAGTCAACGCCGCGATTGACGCGCAGGCGGCGCAGGAAGTAGCGATGGAGAGCGCGATGAAACAAAGGAGCGGGGGGGGGGGTAAAAACGGTTCAGGGAAAACGAAAACGAACTCCGTCGCGGGGCGGAAACGGGAGATGATGAAGAACATGTCACGCACGATTGACGCCGCGGAAGCGGCGGCGGCGAAGGGCGAAGGGAAAGAGTTAAGTCAAGAACAAGGAGTTAACTCATCCTTAACTGACGCACCCGTTTCTGAGACGGAAGAAACATCCCCAAAAAGTAACGCCACCGAAACGGCTGCAAAGTTCCACGACCTCGCCCAACTTTACCGCGACGACGCGCCGGCCGCGCCGGTCGGGTGCATCCGCGGATGCTTCGGCGGCGGCGGTTCTTCTTCTTCTTCTTCTTCTTCCAAAAAGAAAAAGAACGTGAACGTAAAACCCAACCCCACCCCGGGTTCCAACTCCCTGCCAAAGGTTGAGCCGCCGGCGTCGCCGTTGCCGGGGCGGAAAAAAAACCCCTCGTTCGACGAGGAATTGTAAGCGAGGCGGCGGCGACGTATCGACGACGACGACGAGTTGACTTTGTTTTTATTCTTTGTTCCGTACCTTCGTTTCTCGGAGGATACCGAAACTGAGCTGCTCATAAAAGCAACGACAGTCTTCTTCTTTCTTCTCTTCTTCCTTCCCCGTCGTCTCACAAGTACCGCGCGCGTCTCGCCGCACACGTTTCCCTCCTTGCCCACCGACCATGACCTTCGCCCTCGCCACCTCCCGCGTCGTCACGCGCCTGCCCGTTTCCCTCGCGCGTCACGCGCGCAAAGGAACAAGGGCCGTGACCACAGCCTCGAGCGCCGACCGCCAGGTGCGCGAACCCGTAAAACCCGTGTTTCTCCCAACCCAAACGTGCCCGTGTTCCGCGACCGCGCGAAGCATCGAACGTGCCCCAAAGCACACAAAACTCGCGTCAAGGGAACATCGTCTCTACGCACGCGTTTCGCCGCGAACGTCACTGCACGAGGCGGACGCGCCCGGCATGTTTCCGACCAAAACAAAACGTGAAGCGTCGTGGCGGCGGTTTTCTCGGAACGCACTTTGTTTCTCCTTTTTTTCTCTTGGAAACGGAATCCTTTTTCTTTTTGCTAACCGGGTCATACCAGCAGCAACTGCAACAAGAGCAACAAGAGCAACCGCCTTCTGTCGCTCCGCAACCCTCGCAGCCCTCGGGCGCGCCGCGGGTTTCGATTCGCCGGCGCCCCGGGGGCGGCCTCGGCGGGTTGATGGGAAGCATGTTCTCCCCGAGCGCCGCGATGTCGCCGTTGTCGGACGTGGATTACGAAATGCAGCGCGTGATGAACGGTGCGTTTGTATTTCCCAAATCCAGGCACACTGTGACTGTTTATATTCACACGTGCTCGACATTTGCCTCCTCACATCTTCGTGATTCAAGTTTTTTCGACCGTAAACTTAAACCTAAACCCCTGTTCACACCTAAACTAACTCACAGCCCTGTTCGTTCCCCGTCGGTTCCCCTACATAACCCCCAACGTTCGCCGGTTCCTGCGCACGATGTCGTTTGACACGGACAAAACAGAGCTGGGTTTGATGCGCGACCAGATGTTCGGCCACCCGGATGCCGTGCGAAACCTCCCCGCGAAGCTCGACTTTGCGTGTGACGTGTTGGAAAAGAAAAGCGAGTTCCTCATCACCGCCGATCTCCCCGGTTTGTCAAAAGACATGGTCAACGTCACCGTGGACGACGCCCGCAGGCTGCACATCACCGCGGAACGCGCGGAGCGACACGAAGAAGAGGTGGGCGACGACGACGAAGACGTCAAGATGCACGTGTACGAACGCACGTACGGAAGAGTGGAACGCATCTTCAAGCTCCCCGACTCGGCAGAGGACGACGGAATCAAGGCGCGCATGAAAAACGGCGTGCTAGCGGTGCGCATTCCCAAAACCCCAACCGAAGACAAGGAGGAACCCAGGGAAAGGACGATCCAAATCAACTAACTAGGGCATTGTGTGACTGACTGTGTGGCTCGAAACACGAATGTGTGACTCGAAAGATGAATGTGTGACGTGAAAGATGAATGTTGTGTGACTTGAAACATGAAAGACTTGAAGAGAGACTTCTAGAGAGACCTTGCCTTGTTTGTTTGATGGCAGAGACCTTTTGTCAATTGAAAAAAGTACTTGTGACTTGTCCAAGGATTGCACCTCTTCCATAGACTACTTACTCCCACTCCAGTTACTCCCACTCTACCGTGCTCGGCGGCTTGGAGGTGATGTCGTACACCACTCTGTTTACGTTTTTGACTTGGTTGCAGATTTTCGCGCTGACGTTTTGCAGAAACTTGGCTTCGAACTGGTACCAATCCGCGGTCATGCCGTCGCTCGAGGTGATGGCTCGCAAACCCACCACGTGCGAGTGCGTCCTTTGGTCGCCTTGCACCCCCACCGACTTGATCGGCAGAAACACCGCGAAGGCTTGCCAGATTTCGTCGTACAACCCGGCGGCGCGAATTTCGTTGATGTAAATCTCATCCACCGCCCTGATTGTTTCAAGCGCGCCCTCCGCGCAGACGTCGCCCAGGATCCGTACGCCCAAGCCGGGCCCCGGGAACGGGTGACGCGAAATAAACTGCTTCGGCACGTCCATCAGCAGCCCCAGCTTCCGGACCTCGTCCTTGAACAACATCCGCAGCGGTTCCACCAACTCGAAACCCAGCTCTTTCGGCAAACCGCCCACGTTGTGGTGGCTCTTGATCGTGTGCGAGTGTTTCTGGCACAACAAAGTGTCAGTCGGGGTATGGCAATCAGGGAGGCGGAATGTGGTGATTGGGAAAGCCCCGCACCTGGTCGCTGCCGGGTGGGGGGCAGGATTCGATGACGTCGGGGTACAAGGTGCCTTGCACAAGGAACGTGGGCCTCACACCCGTTTTCGCCTCCACCTCGGCTTTGTACTCCTTGAACACCTCGATGAACTGCGCGCCGATGCACTTGCGTTTCTTTTCGGGGTCGGTGATGCCTTTCAGTTTCGTGAGCAAGCGCTCGCTGTCGTCCACGCACGTCACGGGAAGATGTAAGTGATCTTTGAACATCTTCATCACCCGTTCCTGTTCCTTGTACCGCAGCAACCCGTTGTCCACGAAGCAGCAGTGCAGGCGGTCGCCGATTGCTCGGTGCACCAGGGTCGCGGCGACCGCGGAATCGACGCCGCCGGACAGGGCGCAGATGACGTGCGCGTCCGGGCCGACTTTCTCCTTAACAAGCGCGATTTGCTCGTCCAGTACGTTCTGCATGGACCACCCCGCGGTGAGGCCCGCGATGTCGAACAGAAACCGCTTGATTGTTTCAAACCCCCGTTCTGAATGCGTGACTTCGGGGTGGTACTGCAGTCCGAACAGCTTCCTTGCGGGGTCTTCAATCGCCACGACCGCGCCGGCGTCGGACTTCCCCACGCATCGGAACCCGGGTGGTAACGCAGTGGCCTCGTCGCCATGGCTCATCCACACCTGCTGCGACGTTTCAGTTTCGCCCTTGTACAAAAGCGAATCGCTCACGGTGTGCACGGGCATCCTGCCGTACTCCGCGGTGGTTGCTTGTTCCACCTTGCCCCCCAAGCGCTGCACCAGGAGCTGCATGCCGTAGCAAATACCCAGCACCGGGATGTCGTGTTTTTGGCAGTGGTCGAAAAAACCGTCAGGCACCGTCGGCGCGCCCTCCACGTGCACGCTGTTCGGGCCGCCGCTTAAAATGATAACCGAAGGGTTCTGGTCCGTGATGCGTTTCTGTGTTTTTTGTGGTTGGGTTCGTGAGGCGAGGGTGGTAAAGGTGGGTAAAGGTTAGTAACGGGTACATGTTTAGACTTAACAGTAGACTTCACGTCGCGCGGGCGGCGAAACGCATCGTCATTCACAAAAAAACCACCTGCGCGCGGGGATTTCGAAAAGAAAATTGGCGCCCGAAAAGCACGTGCGATCGGCGTTTCCCACGCAGCCGCCTTCCGCGAAGGCGTGCCTTTCTCTCGCCGGGTCGGTGCGCCTGTCTGCGTCTCGCGGTCGCGCTGGGTGGTGCTCCGCGCGCGTGTGGCTTGACTATGCCACGGTGATAGATACGCGTCTTCGATCGTGCCAAGCGACGTACCATGTCCACGTCTCCGGGAAGCAAACATGAAAACACCCCGAGCTCACGCACGCGACGCGTGATGAGCTGCGTGTACTGCGAGCCGTAGTCAAGCACGACGACGGTATCGGGGCCAGTCGCGGGCCCGGACTCGCGCCGAGCCTTCTTCGCGGGGTTGGGCGACATTTCGTGCCGATGTGTAAATGCGGCGCTGCGCGAGCGTCTCTGGGGCGGCGCGCTCTCGGGAGAAACAGCGCAGTTCAAAAAGCAGAAACCCTCGACGCGCTAATCAGCAATCGTCCGCGCGTGCTGAAACGCTTGATGGCCAAAAGCCACGACACAACAACCCGCGCACAGCACCACACGCGATGTCACCCGATGACGCGCGCCCGGGAGTTGAGACTCGTGCGGGAAAGAGAAAGCGCGGGCGCGATGCTCACGCGGGCGAGGCCACCCCGTCCCTTCCCAGTGACTTCCAAGTCAGTGACCAAGTCTTCAGATCTGACGCTCTTCCTGACCCCGCGAGCCTCAGCCTGTTACCCGAGTGGACGTGCGCGTCCGCGGCGGAGAGTGGGAGGCTTGACGCGCTGCGTTGGTTGCGGGAACACGGATCGCCGTGGAACGAGCGGACGTGCGCATGGGCGGCGCGGGAAGGGCACTTCGAGGTGCTCCGGTGGGCACACACACACGGGTGTCCGTGGGACGCGCGCGCGTGCGCGGCGGCGGCGAACCGCGGCGACGTGACTATGTTGCGGTGGTTGTTCCGGAATGGTTGCCCGGCCGTGGATAAGACGGCGTGCGAACAAGCCGCGGGGCGTGGCAGTTTGGACGTGCTGCGGTGTTTGCGTTTGAACGGCACGCCGTGGGACGCGATGACGTGCGCCGCCGCGGCGCAGGGCGGGCAACTTGAGTTTTTGAAGTGGGCGCGCGCGAACGGGTGTCCGTGGGACGAGTTGACCACCAGGTTCGCGGGTGCGAGCGGGTGCGACGAGGTGTACCGGTGGGCGCTCAAACACGGATGCCGGGAAGGGTATTACCCCGAATATACGAATTCCGGGGAATGGATGGTCCGACTTGTGTGAAGACGGACAATTTACGACAGCGCGACGACACGAAGACTAATACCTTTTTTAGGTACCAGAGGACATTGTTACGACGACTCCGTCCACGTCCACGTCCGTCACTCCCGAAACAACGGCGCGGCGTACTTTTCCCAGTGCTCCGCCCACCGCGTGTTCGCCGATTGCGCCGCGCCCCGCCGCAGCACGTCAAGCTCGGTGTTGTCACGAGCCCCCCAGCCTTGTAACAAATCGCAAAGGCTCTCCGCTAACTCGGTTGCGGAGGAAAACAACGCTCCGTTTCGTTTTTGGTGTTGACTTTTTGGTGCCTCGCGAGACACCACCAGTTCGCCAATCGCGCCGTACCGCGCGGCCAACACCGGGACCCCACAGCCGAACATGTCCACTATTTTCATGGGCAAATCCAGCCCCGACGACGAGGTGTGAAGACACACCCCGAGGTCGGACGCGGCTAGGACTTTCGGGTAATCCTCGCTCGTTATCCACGCCGTTCGCGCGACGACTCGTTTTAGGTTCAAGCCCCGCATTCGCGTTTCGTACATAGCGCGTTGCGGACCCTTCCCGGTAACAATCACGAGCAAGTTGGGCAAACTTTTTTTGGCACCCCCCGAACTGGATACGTCCAGTATTAGCTGTTGTGTCGCCAAAACGTCGTAAAGCACCAGCGCGTCAAGCAACACCCCGAAATCCTCATCGGCGGTCCAGCTCGTGCTGCTCACCAACACGCACGGCCGGTCCGCGCGGTCGCGCCAACGAGGCTCAAGCGCGTTTCCTTTTCCTTTGTTTTGGTCGCGATACATCTCCGTATCACCCGTGGTGGTTTCGCTGGCACGCAAGCACGTCGTGATGGGGGTTGTTTTTGTGTTTGTGACTGCGGCGCGCGCCGCGTCGGGTGATTCGTGGTTTGGGAAATCGTCAAAATCAACGTCGTCGAACTCGTCCTCGTCGCCGAAGCAGAACGCGTCGCGAAGAGACAGGTCGTCCTTGGCTTTCGCGCCCGAGTTGTCAAGTGTGTTTTCCAAACGCAGAAACAGGTCGTGCGCTTCTTTCGCGCAAATGGGCTTGAAGAAAGCAGGCGGCTTGTCGTGAACCACGGAAACGTTTTGAATGCCCCATTCTTTTTCCAGCCATTCGGACATGGCGTTTGTGACGCACCTGAGATTGTCAAAAGAAATGTCAGTCTTGTATGGGCAATCAGTCGGCGGAATGTGGTTAATGGGAAAACTTACATGTGCTTGTCCGCCCGTCGTCCGGCGAGCTTCGAGGTTCAAAGAAAAGTGTCAGTATTGTATGGTCAAACAGTCGGCGGGATTTGGGAAATGCAATACTTACCTTCTCGTACCCGCGCGCCGCCTGCACCAAAAAGTGCCCATGGCCTAAACTCAACCCCATCAACGTGTACGCCATGTTGTGCCAGTCGATGATGAACGTGGCGTTTCGCAAAAAGGCAACTAGTCTGCACACGGCGAAGGCGGGAACGCACGGCGGGGTTTGTAGTAAAACAAAGTGCGGTCGTTTCAGGCGTACCAACATCAACACCGTGAGCTGCACGAGCTGCAGTAGCACGCGTACTGCCAGTCCCAGCGCCGTCGGTAGCCGTTTAAGCCACGCCGGAGGGGGGGGTATTAAGCGCAAGTGGATGTGGGGATGCGCCAAGATCTCACCACGGGGGGTGGAACCCGTGTACGCCACGACGTCAACCTCGAAATGCGCCTGGTCCGCCAAGGACAACGCGTGGAACTGCATCCTGGGTGACCGGCCGAAATCGCCGAGCACCACGACCTGTACCCTGCGACGGGCGCGTGGTTCCGTAACCCGGGACGACCCGCGGGGACGTCCGGCCATGGAACCCGCCATGCCGCGTGCGTCGCGACGAGTGAGGAGGGCGCGTGTGGCTGGTGGACATTCCATTGAATCGGGAGGTCCGATTTTTTCGCGCGTTTTTCTCAAATGATACCGCAGACCTCGCCGCGCGCGATTGGACGTTGCCGCGGCCGCGGGGACGACGTGCGTGAAGTGCGGGACGGGTACTACCAATCAGTGGCACAACTGCAAAGAGTAAGCCCGGAACTAAAGGTGCAGCTCCCCCCTAAACCCTCCACGAAATCCTCCACGGATTCCTCCACGGGTTCGACCCCTGTGGCGGACCCGTACCCAACTCCTTCTTCCATCGCGCCCACGGGCAGCCGCGTGCGCATCCACGGTCTCGAGGCTAAGCCCGAGTACAACGGACGCGATGGGAGGGTTGTTTCGATCGACGAAACCACCGGGCGTGTCAATGTCACTCTGGAGGCGCACACCGCGACGACCCTGCGTGTGAAGCCTGAGAACATGTCACCGTCCCCTTTCCCGGCGACGGCGAGAGTGGCGCAGATCGACGCTAGCGGGCATTTGCTGGAACACGACGGCCGATGCTTGAACGAAACCTTGAACTCCGCGAGGTTCGCGGTGAATGACATGAACCACGGCTTGGTCAAAGGCATCCGGGACAAAAGCGACATTAACGATTTGTAACATTCACAAGAGGGTTTCCAGAAGCTGATGTACCTAAACAAACGCATGTACAGCGAGTGGACCACCGGTACCTTACCCGACGGCAAAATCGGGGGCGTGTTTCACTACCTCCGCGCCAGCGGCGAGTTCAGCGTGGAGTCTTTCCCAGCGGACAACGGACCCGACACCCCGATACCCGATTTACTCACCTCAATTCTCGCCGCCTGGAGCGTGGAGAAGGAGCAAGACGTCGCGCGCTGGGGCGACGCAGCGTCGCGCAGGTACGGCACGTTCTTCGTGGTGGAAGACACTAACACGGGCGCTGTGTTGGTGGACAAGAGAGACGGCGCCGTGTACAAGGTACGTATTGGGCTCATCTTTCCCAAATCCAGGCACACTGTTCGGCCCGATTACGGGTGACTGTTTGCTCATACACGCGGTCCGAAAGACTGACACTTTTCGTTAACAATCACACAGGTGTTCGGCATTAAAGACACGCTGTGCGGGCCGTTGCTTCGGTCGGGCGCGGTGTTACCGATGGAAATACAAACCACGCTGTTGCCGTTCCGCGGGCGCATCGTGTACGACGGCGTTTCAATCGCCGCGAGTAACGGTACGTGTTGTATTTCCCAAATCAGCCGACTCCCTGTTTTACCTCTAACGCTGGTGACTGTTCCGACCGATTACCCTGACTGTTGTCCATACATCGTCCAATATACGCGATACACAAGACTGACACTTTGTTTTACCTATCGCAAGGTATTGGGACGCGAGCCGGCGCGGCATCCGTGGACGCGGGTGTGGCGCGGATGTTACGGGAACGGGTGCGCCTCGCACAAGACGCGAACGCAGGTACGTATTGGGCCTTTCCTAAATCCAGGTACACTGTTTTCCCACACAAGACTGACACTTTTCGTTCACAATCACAGTTGTGACGAACCTTTCCCACCACGGACCGCTGCATTTGGATTATGACCAGAGCTCTGACGTCGCTGAAAACGCGAGCACCGAGTCCCCGACCCCCGAGCTCCTCGCGCTCGCCAACCAACTGACGCAAATGAAAAAGGCGTTTCCCAAAGGCGCGCCGCACATGCTCACCATCGACTACCTGCCCGCGCAGCTTAAAGTCGCGGCGGCGTTCGCGGCGGTGGCAGGGTCAGGGCCGGGGAACGCCGTGACGTGCGGGTATTACCCTCCCCCGAGCGCGGAGGAAACGGACGAGGCGAAGCGCACGGGGATTCGGTTCTGACGCGAGCGGAGGGGAGTGTCATGTTTAGCGGTCGTAAAGAGTCACTGCCTCATAGCTTTTGGAGGATATCCTTCAACACACGTCTGCTGACTAAAACGTTCATCAAAAACATACATTGACTTACAAGACGAGGCGCACACTAGCATACGCACCAGCAACACTAGCATGTGCACCCCGCGGCGAGCGCATCACAAAGAGCGCGTCGACAGTTTCTTTTCTTATATAATCGTCGACCCCAAAAAATGCACCTAAAACCGCCTCGGCGCGCGCACCGGCGACATCGCGTCCATCGCGGCGGCGAACAAATTATCAACACCAGGCTTGTAGAAATTAACCACCTTGGTGAGCATTTCTTTCGTGTTTTTCCGCACCGTTTCCGTTCCCGAGCCTGCCGCTACGAAAACCCCCCCGGCCAGAATCGCGCTGACGATCACCAGAAACAACAACCCCAAGCCCTCGAGGGTCACGGTGACTCGCGGCGTACTTTTGATAACCGTCAACGTCTCCTCCAGCGTCTCCAAACCAACGTCTAAAGCGTCTCCCGTAAACCTCCCCAGCACCGACCCGATGGTCCTCTCCAGTGAAAACACAACGTCCGCGAGCTGCGGCGGGTACAGCATGTACGCGCCGTGCATGTGCGCGACGGGACCCCGGGTGTCGGCCAACACAACCGGTGCGGCGCCAAGCCCCAACACCGCGGTGTGCGTCCAACCAATCACCGCCGCGACGAGGTTGAAGATCGTCGCCACCGAGAAAACCACCATCGCCGCTGAGTACCCACTTAACAACGCCGCGCACGTCACCATGGTCACCACGCGTAAGGTCTCATCGGTCATTTGCAAGGCATCGGACGCGGTGTGGCCGACTTGCGGTGAGCTAACGGGGGGGGACCACAACGGCGCTCGGAGGGAAACGCTCTTCGCCGGGGTTTGGGGCGACGCAGCGGTAACAACCTCTTTTCGGTACGCGGTCACAACCTGTTCATCAGGCGCATCAATGGTCATCACCGGTCCAACCTTCACAATCGCCAAAGGGTAAGCCACAGCGACGAGCGTTTCTGTCGTTTCTTCGGGCACGGGTTCTTCTTCCGCTTCGGCTTTGGCATCGCACGCCATCGCACTTTCCTCCGCCGGCGTTTCTTCCGCCGCGCCCGTAACAGCCACGCTGTCGTTCGTCGACAGCCGCGCGATCACTCCTCGCGTCAACTCCGCCGCCGCGCGCCGCGCTTCATCCTGCAGCTGCGCATCGCTCGCGCAAACCGGGGTGGGATACGCGTGCGCCGAAACCGGGAAGACCCGCGTGTTCCGCGAAGGAGTCTTGTGAGCGGCAGTGGGAGTGCTCATGGAGTTATCTGTCTCCTCTTCCGTGGTCCCCAAAGTCGTTTCCTCCGTGGAATCACCCACCGCCGTAGACATGGTTTCTTTCCCCGGCGAAATCACGTGCAGCGCCACGTCAAGCTTGGAGTGCACGGCTTGGAACCAGCTCCGGACTTCTTCGATGACTTGTTCCTGGGTAGGCGTGGTATTGGATCCTTCGCGTGAACACGTTTGTACCGGACTGAATACCTGATCAGCGCCCGCACCACCGGATACCGCGGGCGGATGCACATACCCCATCGGCGTGTTCACCGGGGTGGGGTGCGTTTTGAAGTTCCCGGGGGTACACGCGGCGGCGGCTTCCACGATGGCGGCGGCGTTCACAGCGTTTTTCACGGTGGGGGAAAACGCGCCACCGGTGGACCCGCCGGCTTCGTCGAACCGGTCTCCGTACGAAAACCGCGCGTCCGTTTTCGGAAAACTGATTCCGAACTTGTCCTCTCTGCCAAGTTTAGCGTGGATGTGCGTCGGGGAGGTCTCCAGTACGGGAGAAGGCCTTCGGACGACCAGCCATCCGTTCGCGGACTCCGCTACGATGCGTCGGGTCACGGAGTTGGAACTAGCACCGCCGCTTTTCACTGAAAGCGCCGTGCCCGGTGTGCTCCCGGCGCCCGTGCTGTTGAAGGAAAGGTCGAAATCCTCGGTGCTGCCCTGTTCGAACCGCGCCGCCTGGGGGGTTACCGGGGTGCGCGCGTACCCGGAAGCCGGGTTCGGCGACTTTGGAGTCAGGGGCGTGCGCGACGGGAGAACAGGGGTGTGTGCGAATCGTTTCGCCATGGCATCTTCGTGCGCCTGTAACGTGGATGGCGAGTCCGGCTGGCCTTCAGGCGCGAGGGGCGCGCGGAGAAGAGACAGCGCTTCCTTAGCGCTCAGCGTGGGGTTCTCCTTGTCGAACAAACGCGTGTGCTGTGGAGGTAACGTGAAAGGGGAGGCAGGTGGAGAGAGGACGAAGAGGTGAGCGGTGAGATTTCGGTAACGAGATCTCGTTTCGCACGAAAGTTTTTACGAAAGCGCCCATGCCACGACGGCTCGCGTACGTACCTCCAGCGTGTCGTTCCACACGATCCCGCCCCTGTGGCGCGCCGCGGAGGACTTCATCGCGGACTTCGTCTTCATGCGGCGCGGACTTCGCGTAACCGGAAGGCAGGGACGCGCGCGTGGGAGTGGTCCGAGGGAAGCCACGAAGCGGAGTTTGGCGGCCAAACGTAGATTCTGTGAAGGTGTCACGAAACGGTTTTGACCCCTTTCGATTTTTGGCGTTTTATATTTTCTATTCTCTTCATCCATCTACCCGTCTATCGCATCGCCCTCGCTCTCGGCGACGGGCTGTCCCCCCACCGCGAGTCCCGAGGAGTGCGCCCCCCAGGGCGAGTTGTTAAAGATGTCGGCGTTCTTGGCGACCTTCCTTCGAAATCGTCGTCGTCGCCGTTTTCCTTCCCGTCGCGAGAGTCGCAAAATGCGCGGCTCCGATTCGCAATCGTTTCGTGACACGCATTCGGCGCCGCGCATCCCTCCGCGTCATTTCCTCCCAGCCTGCTTCTCCTGGGCTGCGCTGGCAAAGGGTTGCTACTATCCCCTCCACTGTTGCCATTCACTCTGCTATGCATGAACCCGATCAAATCCCGGAACGCGCCGTTGACTTTAAGCTCCAAGTGCCTGCTGAACATGGTTCGGTCCTGGATAGGTAAAACAAAAGGGTCAGTCCATTTGTTGGGC
>Ga0115004_10001970_pt1 | contig 17011 bp, 15 predicted proteins | sample ArcticOcean_MG_C_10_FD_88737 | JGI IMG/M metagenome (GOLD analysis project Ga0115004, IMG submission 88737) | Marine microbial communities from western Arctic Ocean - ArcticOcean_MG_CB11_90 | ecosystem: Environmental > Aquatic > Marine > Oceanic | place: Arctic Ocean: Canada Basin | collected...
TAGATAACCTCCAACAAAGTTTGCCCCACAGCATTTAAGGTGCTTTTATCAATATTATCCATATCATCTTTATGAGTATGCCAATGCTTGTTAAAGTTGCTTTCTGTTGCAGGATCATATTCATTAGGATCAATTATTAAATTTATGAATATTATCTATCAAAATAGCATTTTTTTGTATGTTTGTTTAGTCTATCAAGAAATTACCGAAAACGTATAAATTGTAAATTTACAAAAATAGAATTATGGTTAATTTTGCAGTAGTAGTCCCTTTAGCGAATGAAGCTGATACTTTTGATGAATTTACATCTAGATTGATGAATGTTCTTGATTTTATTGGATACGGAACTATCTATTTTGTAGTTGATAATGTTTCAGAAGATAATACGCTGGAGAGATGTCGTGCTCTTTCAAATCAAGATAAAAGATTTAATACTATTTGGGCCCCAAAAAATAAGAATGTTGTAGATGCATACTTAAAAGGATATGAGATAGCATTAAATAATAAGCATGAGATTATAATTGAAATGGACGCAGGTTTATCTCACGACCCTAATGCTTTGCCAATGTTTGTTAGAGTTCTTTGTGAAGGTAATGAGTGCGCGTTTGGAAGCAGATTTATAAATGGGGGATCTATTTTTGATTCAAATTATAAAAGACATTTGCTATCTAAAGTCGGCACTTTCTTATCAAATATACTTTTAGGGACTAAAATGTATGATATGACTTCTGGTTATCAGGGTTTTCATGCTAAGATTGTAAAAAAAATCCTGGATTATGGGCTATTATCAGAAGGCCATTTTTATCAAACTGAGATAAGATATTTATTAAGAGAAAGTAAGTTCTCAGAGGTACCGATTCATTATAGAGCACCATCACCAAGTATATCAAAGAAATCAATCTATAATTCAATTAATACTTTGATGTTTTATTTTTTTAAGAGATTAACTAGCAAATCCAAAATTATTAATTAATCCATATGAGTGTAATAGTTATTGGTTCAGGAATTTCAGGATTAAGTATTGCTAATATTCTTGTTAAGAATTGTAAAGTAGAAGTACTTGAAAAAAGCAGCAAAATAGGAGGGCTTATAAAATGTGATCGCATTAAAGGGAATTTATTTCATAGGGTAGGAGGACATGTTTTTAATAGTAGAAATCAGAAAGTAACTAATTGGTTCTGGCAATATTTTGACAAAGAAAAAGAGTTTCTAAAAGCAAAAAGAAATGCTAAGATTGATATTTGCAGTACAACAGTTGGATATCCAATTGAAAATTATATATATCAGCTCCCAGATGCTGTCGGAATTCCTATTCTATCCGAGATTCTTGAGAAAATTAACCGAAATAAAACAAAAACACAATATTCTAATTTTAAAGAGTTTCTGATTGGTAATTTTGGTCAAACTCTTTATAAGTTATATTTTGAGCCGTATAATAAAAAAATGTGGAATACAAATCTAGATGAGATACCATTAGATTGGCTCCAGGGTAAATTACCAATGCCTGACTTAAAAGAAGTGATATTAAGTAATGTATTAAAAAAAGAAGAAGATCAAATGGTACATTCATCTTTTTATTATCCAAAAGAAGGTGGGTCACAATTTATTGTAGACAGATTTGCAGAAGCATTAAATATCTCTGTTTCTTATACAGTAAATTCAATTGAATTAAATAACAATAAATTATCTATAAATCATGGAGACAGAATTACAGATAAACTAATTTACACTGGTGATGTTAGAAATTTGCATAGAATGATAAATATTGATGATATTGAACTTAAAGATTCTCTTTTGAAAGCAAAAGAATTGAAATCTAATGGGACATCAAATGTTTTGTGCGAGATGGATAATAATGATCTGTCCTGGCGTTATATTCCAGAACATCAATTTAAAGCCCATAGAATAATTTATACTGGTAATTTTAGTAATTCAAATAATGCTAATTTAGATAAAAAGACATGTGTTGTAGAGTTTTCAGGAGAACATAATAAAAATAAAATGATAGAGGAGCTTTCTAAACTGCCTGGAAACTTACATCCATTAGCCTTTAATTATGAGCCAAATTCATATATAATACACAATAGAGATACTAAAAAGATTATTACAGAAATTAAAAAACAATTAGAGCCATATAACATATATTTATTAGGAAGGTTTGCAGAATGGGAATATTATAATATGGACAAATGTATTGAGTCAGCAATGTTAATGGCTGCTGATAAATTCTATATTGACAAACTCATTTAGAAACTAGTTTCTTTATAATTAAATATTAATATTCAATACATGTTTTATTAATCTAGAAATAACTGGAAATGCGTCATAATGACCAAAGCATCCTAAAATACAGTAGAATGTAAAAATTAGCTTATGTATATTATTAAGCTCTATATCAAATTTATTTGTAAATAATGTTGAAGTTAGCACAATATTAAATAGAATCACACCAAACCATCTAGGATAATCTGATCCAATCAGGAAGAGTATAAATCCAGAAAAAGTTGTGAAAATTATTAATATAAGGTTGGGGGAAAATGATGTCTTACGTATTTTAAAGATTGAAATTAAGAATATAAAATACAGTGGTACTAGTAAGAAAATTAACTGATCAAAAAGATGGCGATTAAACCAAAGCTTTGGAAGATAAGTAGTGCCAAATTTAAGATTTGTTGAGAATTCATTTAGAGAAATAATCTCCTTTTCCCAAGCATGCGTAAATTCAAAGTTATTATTTACAACTACATTACGTAGAGCTTCAATACTATCTATTGAAAAATCCCCATAAGCTAATAATGCTATTAAAGTTACACCAAAACTAATAATAGAAATAACAAAAACCTTCATCTGTTTGTAGCAATAAGTTAACAATAATAATGTAGGTACAAAGGCAAGTAAAAATAACATATGATTTAAACCACCAAGCAGTATAATTATAGGTAAAAAATAAAAAAACCGTTCTTTATGAAAAATTAAAATTGCAATTGAAAAAAAAATGAAAGTTAGCAAATCATTAATTGTTAAACCCATGTAAGTAATTTGCGGAAATAAGAAAGGAGAGAAAAATATAAAAAATATAAATACTCTAGGAAATCTTGCTTTATGAAAAATATTTAGCAATAGAAATCCTAGTAAATTTAGAATAATAAACTTAGTAGTAATTAAAACAATTGGATTTATATCTATATTAAGAAAATGAAAAAAACTACCTATTAAAGATCTCCTGTAAAATTCAATAGAATAATTCATAAAGTAGGAGATAATATTAAATCTGAAAATACTATCAAAATAATAATCTACCAATATTCCTTTTAAGAATATATGTCTTAGAACTATATTAAAGATCTCATAAAGATTAATAGAAATTAGAATAAATAAATAAAATACGCGTTTTTTGATAAAAAAATTAGTGTTAGGAAGTCTAATCTTACTATAGTTTTCTAATACATTTTTCAGAAATGTTGCCATAAAGCAAACTTACGTAAAGTATTTAGAAAAAAGTTAGAAATATATCTGAATTTATCAATCTCAATTTAGGTAACTTTATATTTATCAGGGGTTTGCTTATCTGCTTACCACATTAGACCTTAGGGGATACTTACTCCAGTAACATTATATAAGATTTTTAATTATCGACAAGAACTCCTCTCTAAATTTGAAAATTAAGAAATAAAGACCCACGATATCGTAGGTTTTCTTATCTTTAGCTTTAGGAAAATAAAAATTATACAAGAGAGCTAAACCTAATCGAGTGATTTTTATTATTTAAGCATAATGAAAATAATAACTCGCAAAGGAATAAATAGGATTTACCATCTGTTTTAAAACTAATAAAAGAACTAGCTGATTATGAAAATGCATCAGAAAAAGTAAATTAAAACTAGAACGAATCAGAGCAGGATGGTTTTGGGACTCACCCTTGGTATTGGTTTTTAGTTGCCGAAAAAGATAATGAAATTATTGGTTTATCTTTTTATTGGATTCGCTACTCGAAATGGAAAGGTAAATTTTTATTTCTTGAGGATTTCGTGATAAAAGAAGAATATAGAAGGCACGGTATTGGATCTAAATTATTTAAAGAAACAATCAAAATATGTAAGCAATTAAATCTGAATGGAATGATATGGAAAGTATTAGATTGGAATAGTCCCGCAATAGATTTCTATAAGAAGTTTGATGCTGACATTAGTAGAGATTGGCTAAATGGAAAGCTTACAAAACTACAAATTGAAAATATTACTAAAATTCTTTAAATAGCTTAGAATTTAAATGAGTTGTATCATAGTTGTCTAAAGTAAATTTATTATTCTTCTTGGATCAAACCATTCATTATAATGCATTCCATGAAAAATAAAATTATACATAGCTAAAAAGCCAAATATTACATGAATGAAAATAATTACTCTAAATAATTTATTTGTAAAATTGGAAAAATTAAGTTTATTTTCTAACCAATCTCTCACGCAATAGAGAAAAAATAATATATTGATTATATGAATATGCCACTTAAAATTCCCATGCAACATCCTGCTCCCATCTTCATAAATCATATTTGCAAAAAAGAAAGAAGATATAAGAAGAACAAGAAGAAACTTAAATTCTAAATGCTTTCTTGCTTGAGGTCTATAATATAAATATATTAAAGGAAAAATTATTGGCATCAGAATGTCAATTACTTTTTGAAGATAGGAAGGACTTTTTTGATGCCAAACATCAAGCCATCCAAATGCAATGCCATTATCGATATTTGAATCAATACTATTAGTGGGCACTTGTTCGCTAGCGAAAATAAATAGGTATTCTAAAGCTAGTATTATTATGCTTGGAAGAAAAATTATTATTGCTTCAATTATTTTATTTTTTTTCATTATTAATAAAAATAAGATAAATACAGGTAAAAAGATGAACATAAAACTTGGTTTGAAAAGCATGCTAATACTTGAAAGCGCAATAAGTTTTAATCTCAAATTTAAATCAGATCCATTTTTAAGATACTTAATAGAATACATCAACATTAAGATACTAATTGGCAATAGAGGCATTGAAGTAGAATTATGAAAACAAGTTAAAGAATGCTTACCAATATATTGCTCTTCAGCAGAATAAAAGATTACTCCAATAAAACACAAGAAAAAGATCATGAGCTCTGAAGGGAAAACTTTTTTAATTTGAAAGTATTGTTTGATTGCATAATACTTAATAACAAATATAGCACTAAGTACTATACCGCTTGAAATAATAAATAGAGTTGAATTATTCTGAAAGCCAGATAGAGCGTATATCAGAAAAAAGTAGAGTGGATATCCCGGAAATGATCCTTTATTAAGAGACTCACTAAGATTATAACAGTGTAATTGAATATCTACCCAGCTTTGATTTATGATTATAGACCCAAAGAATAGTATGCTAGTAGAAAAAACTAATATTTCCCATTTATATTTCCGAATAGATTTTCCAATTATCATTCTAAAATGAATAAGAATAATCAATAAGAAAGTTGTAATCAACAGTAACCAGTTCCAATTTTCTTGAAGATAGATTGATAAAAATTCGATTATTTTATATATCATTTTTACGAAGAATAAAAGTTAAGCACGCAATTAATAATATTGACCTGAGCCGCTTTATTTAATTCAAAATACATTGGTAATCTTATTATGCAATTACTATAGTTGTCACAATTTATTAATTTATCCCCATTATATTTTGAGTTAAAGTAGTCGCTAGAATGTAGTGGAATATAATGAAATACAGCATTTATTTTCTTTTCTTGTAAGTTGTTAATTAATTGATTTCTTTCTTCTAAAGAATTACAAACTAAATAATACATATGAGCATTATTTGTTGATGTATCTGTAAGGTAAGGAATCCTAACTCCATTATTCTTCAGCACTTGAAATGCAGCCTGATAATTTTCCCAGATATTTTTTCTTCTTTCTTGAATCATTTTTAGATTCTCTAATTGAGCCCACAAAAAAGCAGCTACAATCTCTGATGGCAGAAAAGAAGACCCAATATCTACCCAGCCATACTTATCAATTTCTCCTCTAAAAAAAGCAGACCTATTTGTTCCTTTCTGCCAGATAATTTCTGCTCGTTCCATAAATTGCTTGTCATTAATAGCTAATAACCCCCCCTCTCCACACTGAATATTTTTAGTTTCATGAAAAGAAAATGTTGCTAAATGACCTATACTACCTAATGGTCTACCTTTATAATAAGACTCTATTGCTTGTGCAGCATCTTCAACAACAAAGAGGCTATGTTTCTTTGCAATAGATAATATTTCATCCATTTCACAAGCAACTCCAGCATAATGAACCACAACAATTGCTTTTGTTCTTTCACTTATTAATTTTTCAATTTTTGTTTCATCGATATTAGGTTGATTTTTTTTTGAATCACAAAAGATAATTTTAGCACCTCTTAATACAAATGCATTTGCCGTGGAAACAAAAGTATAAGATGGCATAATTATTTCATCACCTTCTTTAATGTTTAATAAGAGAGCACACATTTCTAAAGCATCTGTGCAGGAAGTTGTTAATAATGCTTTTTTTATTCCATATTTTTTCTCAAAAAAGTGTTGACATTTTTTAGTAAACATACCATTTCCAGAAATATGACCTAAAGAAACAGCTTTTTCTATATATCTGGTTTCATTACCAGTGAAGAAGGGTTTATTGAAATTTATCATTATTAAAGTATAAATTTTAATGAATGTAATGAATCAATTTGAAAACTTTTTTTGTGACTTAATTTGCTTGAATACAATGAATTACTAACTATTCCGTCTTTTCTTGTAATATGAAATCCATACGCAAATCCTGCTTTTAAAGCCCCATTAATATCTCTAAATTCATTATCTCCAACCATAACTAGTTCATTCATTTTAAAGTTAGTTTTTTCAGAAATCATTGAGAAGCATTTTGAATCAGGCTTCTCTAAATTTAAATCTGAAGTGAAAAATATTTCATCAAAATCAGCCATTAAATCTGAGAGAAGATCTATTTTTATTTTCTGAGTTTTTTGAATCCCATCTGTTAATATATAAAGTTTATATTTTTTTTTCTTTAAAAATTTAATTGTACTAATTACATCTTTATAGAAATGTAAATCTAAAGGATAGCAATTTCTATAAGTATTTACTAAAGTTTGCTTATCTGTTTTTAGTTTTAAAATTGTTTTTAATTTGTCAATTAAAATAGGAGCCATTCCTTCATTTAATAAACCTAAAATTAGAATTTTGAATTCTCTTAAATCTATTACCTTATGTAATTGAATTGTGTTGTAAAAAATAATTGCTCTAGATAAAATAAATGTTTTATTTGATATTAAAGTATCATCTAAATCAAAAACTACAGCTTTAATTTTTTCAGTTTTTATAATTGGATAGAATTTTTCTTCTAAAAATCGAACAGCTTTTACATTTGATACCTGATCATTTGAGTTATTAAAAAAACTATTTAGTATTGATCGACCTTTATAATTTGACAAAACAGAAGATGTTCCTATTCTAGAGTTTAAATCAGAAAAATAAATATTTTCTGTATCTGACATTAAAAATTGAATATTATAGATACCTGTTTTATTTGTGTCGGAAAATATTTTCTTTATGAGTTCTAAATATTTTAAATATTTTACTCTATATATATCTTTTGCATCTGTAATTACTGAAAACCCTGATGAAACCACGTTTCTTTTTCTAACAATTATACTACTACAATTTCCATGTTGATTGATTGAAAAATCTATTGAAAATTCTTGAAAATTCTTGAAATATTCAACAAAGTGATATTTTTTATCATCTAAGCCCTTAAGTTGATTTTTGTTATATATAATTGATACATTCTTACCGCCCCAACCTATATTTGGTTTAGCTAATACTGGGTATTTCTTTATTTCTTCTTTTAGTAACAATTTTTGAACTGGAAATCCACAATTTTCAAAAAAAACTGAAGCAGTTTTTTTATTCCCAAACATTTTTATAAAATTTAAATCAGGGACAACAATATTACATTCATATAATTCTCTAAATTGATTTTTTATTTCAGATAAAATTTCTAAATCATAAGTTGTTGCAGGAAAAATAAATTTTATTTTATTTTTTATAGTGTAATCGATTAAATGATTGATATATCTGTTTTTATTAACAACTTGTTTAGATGTCGAAAAGTAATCGAAAAAGTGACGAGATATATTCTCAGGGTTGCTGTCAAAAAGATGCAAAGACAATCCAGATATCTCTTTTAACGATTTATAAAGGGTTAATCCTTGAAAACCACCACCACAAGTGACTAAGACATTTATCATTTAACTTACTTCTATATATATACAGTTAGATATTTCTGGATAATCCTCACCTATTTCCATCAATGCATTTATTATTTTATTTCCCCATTGCAATTTATTTATTTGATCCCCAGTTATTGGTTTTAACATTAAACCTTTTTGACTTATAATCTTTAAATCACAAGATTTAACTAAGTCTTTTAAAATTTTTAAATCAAAATATCTTTTATGACCTAATTCTAAATCGTACTTACTCAATTGAAAGACGTTTTCTAACAAACCTGCTTTATTCCCAATAAGCCTATGTAAAGATTTAGCATTAGGTACAGATATAAATAAAATACCATCTTTTTTTAAAAATTTTTTAAACTTATTTATAATCAGTTTTGGGTCATTAACGTGCTCTAAAACAAACCCCATTTCAATAGCATCATATTTTTTTTCAGTTTCAAAGTATTCAAAATAAGAATGGTGAAGTTCTATTTTTTTTGTTTTATTTTTAACTAAAAAATTATCAATAATATCTTTAGAACCTTCTACAATTGAATATTCATATAATATCTCTTTGTTCAGAAGAGATATGATTTTATCACTAACTACCTGATGACCAATCCCCAAACTTAGCACAGTTTTAATTGATTTAAAATTAATTGTTTCTGTTAAATAGGTTACATATTGTTTTAAATACCACTGATTTTCATCATAAAATTTAAAATTATTATTATAAGCATTTTTAAACTCATCTAAATTTTCTTTCATTTTATTGTTTTTTTGATTACGTATAATGGTCTAGATTTGGTTTCGTTAAAAATTTTCGAAATATAAATAGCAACTAAACCTATTGCAGAAATTATAACTCCTAAACTGAACAAAATCAGGATATATAAAGACGTAAATCCTTGTAAAATAAGTTCTGGTGATATAATTTTTCTTATTAATTGAAAGGTGATTGCTGCTAGAGAAGCAATCGTAATAAATAGACCTATATAGAATAAAAACTTTAACGGTTTTTCAGAAAATGACGTTATTGCTTCTACAAACAGATCAAATCTTTTAATAAAATTATAAGTACTTTTTTCTGTTCTTTGTTTTTTCTTAATTTCTATAGCTATTTGATTAAAGCCTACCCAATACATGTTTCCTGCAAAGAATAAATTCTTTTCTTCAAGTTTTAATAATGAATCTAAATATTTCCTATTCATTAACCTTTCTGTTAAAACATTTTTTGGTACTTTAACATCACTTAAAAAATTAAAAAGATTCCAAAATATAGCTCCTATATATTTCTCTACAAAATCTCCTTTTCTTGTTTTTTGAACACCATAAACTACATCAATATTTGAATTTTGTATTTTATCATAGAAAGTAGTAAATACATTTGGACTAACTTCTAAATCAGAATCAATTAAAAATATATACTCTCCTGAAGCACTTTTTAAACCCGCATAAGCAGCATAATGGTGTCCAAAATTTCTCGAAAGTTGAATAATTCTAACTTTAGAGTCATTTTTATGAAAATCAATACATTTTTTAAAGGAATCATCTGGAGAGCCATCATCAACAAAAATAATTTCATAATCATCTGTTATTTTTTTTACTTCATTACTCATTAAAGAGTAAAATTCATTAATTGAATTTGATGATTTATATAAAGTTGTAACTACAGATATTTTCATCCTAAGTATATTTTAAAAAATTAGAAGAATTTGACCCTTCATTAAAAATCAAGTCTAAAATACTTACTGAGTGCTCAAAATCACCAAAAAGTTGGTTGTATTCTTTGTATCCAGAATAATCAAAGTATTGTAAATCAATGTTTTCTATTTCAAATAAAGCAGGATCAATATAATTTTTAGCAGCCGAACCGGTATAATACACTTTTGCCTTTACTTGTTTACATAATTCGATTAGTCTTTCTGTTTTCCCTTCTTCTAATAAAGGATAATCATTTGAAAAGGATATTTTTGTATTAATATTTAAGTAATTACATATATTGCTAATAAAATGATAATTTATTTCGGAAATAGTTTCCAAATCAAATGAAGTAAAATACAATTCTTCAACAAAAGAAATTTCTTTATTGTAAAAAGGTGCTCTAGAATAATTTTGCTTTAATAATGCTAAGTGATTTTTACACCAACTTGTATCGCTAATTTTAGTTTCGCTTATTTTTTGAAAAAATTTACCTTTTACCTCTACAGGAATTGACATCCACTTTAATCCTTGAGGGGTTTTTATTTTGTTTCTATTTCTCCAATCTCTTTTAGTATATTGCATGTCGTCATAGATTATAAACTCATCAACTTTAGCGATATTATCGAAATAGCCTTTCCAAGGAATATAATTAGATTGAGATATCATAATACTTTTCACGCCTATAACTTTAGAATTACAATACTATGAAGATTATCTTAAATAATCACATGAAATCAAATTGATTTTTAAAATCAATATCTTCATTTTAATTAGATTTTTCTACTCAGTATAGATAACCTCCAACAAAATTTGGCCTAGAGCATTTAGGGTTGCTTTATCTTCCCCCTCAAAGAATCACAAAAAATAGGAGTAAATATTCTTGCCCCTCTATCATGCAGGTGATTATGATCAAACCAATATTTTCTGTCATCTAGCTCTTGCATGTAATTAAAATATAGCCCTTCAGTATTAAACTCTGTGAAAATAGCTTCTCGATATAAATGGTAATAAGTTGTTGATTCTTCATAAATATTTTGAACAACAGAGTCATAAGGAAGTTCACATATCAAAAACTTATTATTATTTCCATTTTCAATTAGCCTCTTGAATTTCACTATATATTGCATTTGAGTGCTAAAATCAGCACTATACTCATCCTCCAAAGATTTGTAAAATTCTATTCCAACTCTTTTGTCTTTAAACCCCTGTTTTAGGATATTAATAAAACCATTTTCACTTTTTGTATGTTTAAATTTATAAGTTTTACCTAATAAGTCATCCACTTTTTCTTTTAAATTCCATTTTTCCCATTCCTTATTACTTTTATTTAATAAGTGTCTATAAGTAGAATTATAAACCACAATTGAGTTAGAAAGATTTTTGTTTTTCAGTAAGTTTTGATAAACCGAATAATTAAACTGAGGATTTTCTCCCCAAAGGGAAATATTAATAATATTATAGTTAGGGAAATTTTCTTTCAGGAGTTTATAATTATAACTAACTACTGATTTTGAATCTCCCATAATAATAAGATTATGTCTTTCACTAGAAAGATTAAGAAGTTCCCGTTTTTTTTCAATTTCTGAATTGATCAAGAAGGAAAGAAATAAACAAATTATTGGGATTGCTAGAAATTGTAATGAATGAATGATAAATATTCTCATGATTAAAATTGGAAGTATATAAATTGTTGACCCTTGCCTCCCAACCAAAGTATAACAATAATAAAGGTATAGTACATAGCATATCTTATTGGTCGTTTCCACTTTGCCCCTAATCTAGCAAGTGGATATTCTGAATCCTTATAAATCCATTCGAGTGTAAATAAACCCAACGTGAAGAAAATTGGTAGTATTGCTGAACTTATGCTAGATTTACCAAAGCTACCAAATAAAAAGAGAGAAGAGTCAAAAAGACCACCAATATATTGCCAAAATTGACTAATATTTTCAGCCCTAAAAATTATTAACCCAATGGTTACAAGTAAAAAAGTTCCAACCATTTTTGAAAAATCTGTAATAGTTGGTAAACCATACTTATTTGTTTTTAGTTTTTTCTTTTTGAAGAATGAACCAGAAAGAATTAAAGGTATAAAAAGCAGCCCATTATATAAACCAAATATGGCAAATGTCCAATTGGCTCCATGCCACATTCCAACTACCACCATATTAATGACAATCGCCAGAGTTATTCCTAAATTACCTAAATTTCGAAACTTAATATTCAATGGCATAAAAATATAGTCTGTCAACCATGAGGTCAATGACATATGCCAATTCCGCCAGAATTCCGCAATATTTCTTGAGAAATAAGGGTAATTGAAGTTTTTGGCTATATGAAATCCTAGTGTCTTTCCAACACCTATAGCCATATGAGAATACCCAGAAAAATCAGTATACAATTGAAAGCTATATAAAATTGCAGTAATAAATAGCACACTTCCGCTTTGATTTGGAATATCACTCCAAACACCATTAATTACTCCAGCTAAGTTATCTGCAATTACAACTTTCTGAAACAAACCCCAAAGTATTTGCCTGAAACCATCAACCACTAAATTATAATCAAAAGAACGTTTTTTTTGTAATTGAGGAATAAAAGTATTAGGCTTATCAATGGGTCCAGATAATATTGTTGGAAAAAAAGAGATATATGTTGAAAACACTACCAAATCCTTAGCTGGCTCTATTTTCCCTCTGTGTATTTCAACTATATAACTAATTAATTTGAATGTAAAAAAACTTATACCTAAGGGCATTATTATATTAAATGTACCTATGTTTGAATTTAGACCTATAGCATTCAATAAGGAAGAAAAGGAATCAATAAAGAAGTTAAAGTATTTGAAATACACCAATAATCCTAATCCCGTTAACACCCCTAGAGTTGTGAACAAGGAAGCTTTTTTGGAATTACCTGCCTTATGAACAGCTATCCCTAGAAAAAAGATAATTATTGTTGCCATTAATAATAGGGGAATTATCTTCCAATCAGCAAAACCATAAAAAAAATAACTAGAAAGAAGTAACAACCAATTCTGTGCTTTGGTATTCTCTTTTAAGGGAAAATAATAAAGAAAGAAGACTACAATAAAAAAGGTAATAAAGGAGATTGAATTAAAAATCATAGTTGCTTATTTTTAATATATGCAGCATACATAATTGGGACTTTGAATTTTGAAGCTTTTTCTGGAGATATTTTTTCAGAAATCACTACTTTTTCTTCAATAATTTCAAACCCTGCCTTATTAAATAAACCCCTTATTTCATCTTCATTTTTAAATAGATAGATATGGTCAATCATTGGTGCATTAATAGGTGTCGTAACAAAAAGAATCCCATTTTCCCCTAAATGTTCCCCTATTTTTTTAAGTAACCTTTCAGGTTCCTCTAAGTGTTCTAGAACCTCACCAATAGTTATAAAATCATAAATAGTCTCGTCAGTAAAATCATAAATATTTTTTAAGTAAAAATTAATTTTATTAGTACCTAAAATTCCTTTTGCAATATTTAATGAACTTTCACTTATATCGACCAAATCAAATTGAGTGTCTTTAGGTAAAATATTCATTGCCTGAAGAATATATAAGCCATGACCTCCCCCAATCTCTAAATATTTTTTGCCGTTTTGGAAGTGTTTTGAAATATTGTCGCAAAAGAATTTAATACGTTCGTATTGATCAAACCATAAAAACTGTGCTAAGATAAGTCCATGCATATGATAAGTCATCACTTCAGATTTAGCATATACATTTTTTTTTACATCTTCGAAAGAGGAATTGGAGTACTTTCCATTTTGAATAAATTTGATGCGTTCTTCTAACATGTTTTTTATCATTTTAAGATAAAAATCGACCCCATAATCCAGTGTCAAATTATTAGTATGTAAATATTTTTCATATTTCTCAAAAAATGAATTTCCTAATTCAAAATAATCATTACTCAAACCTTTAAGATTTTCTCTTAGCTTAATAGCATGATTACTATTTTTTATTTCGATCTTATCTAAAATTATTTTGATATAATTTTTCATTTACTCTTAATTATTAAATTCTACTTTGGAAATAATAGAATCCATCATTTCACGAACATCTTTCCAAGAAAGAATCTCTTTGGAATCAAATGTTATTTTAAAGTGCTTTTCTATTGTCACCACCAACATTATGTGTGTTAAAGAATCCCATTCTTCAACATCTGTTGCTTGCGTTGTTTCTTCAATTACAACCTCTTCATTGTCTAATGTGTCAATAAAAATTTTGTTAATCTGAGATAAGATATCCTTTCTATCCATTATTCTATTTTTTAATGTTAATGTAATTTTTTCTGTCTTGATAATTCTGTGTTTCTAAACTAAAATAAGATTGATATTTTTCAAATCCTAAATTGAGATAATGGTCTTTTACTATATCATTTTTCAGTGTTGGTATATATTCACCTTTAATGGTTGTAAATCCATTTTTTTTAGCAAAATTTACTATTGTATTCAGCACAAAATTTTCCATACCCCTTTTTAATACTCTGCAACTCATAAACCAAGTGTCAATAAATAATGACTTCCCATCTTCTTTATTTAAAATAGTTACACAAATTAACCCATTATCTCCAAATTTATCTTCAAGAGTAAAGGCAAACGTAACATAATCGTCGGAAGTAGAAATTCTATCAATATCATTCTCTGTATAACGAACTGTTCTAAGATTGAATTGATTTGAACGCTGAGATAATTGAGCAATTCTTGGTGTGTTGAATTTATTAAAGGCTTGAATATTTGAAAGCATATTTAAATTATTCAAGAAATCATCTTCATTTGTAAATTTTTGATGAACTTTAGCTCTTTCAGCTTCTATTTGATAAAGTTTAGTTCTCTCAGTATCTTCATTTGAAAAAGAAGCTGTTTCAAAAAGGTCTAACTCATATAAATATTCCAAATAATTCGATGGGTCTTGAGGTAATTCAGGTACACAAATTTCTGGGATATTTTCTCTGACAATATTCCTCTCAAAAGGGTTGTCATCTAAAAACACCATAGAATCAAAACCTATGTTTAAAATACTTTGTATCTGGCGAATATTATCTGCTTTATTCTCCCAATTTGCTCTAAAAACAGAAATATCTTCCATACGCAATACCATATCAGGATGTTTTTCAAAGGGTTCCTTTGCAACGGATTCTGTGTTTTTACTACAAACGGCTACAATAATCCCTCTATTCTTTAACTTCTTTATCCAATATTGAAATTCTGAAAAAGCTTTTCCAATTCCCAAACTGCCTATCTGAATATTTTCAATTCCATCGTCACCAATAATTCCTCCCCAAGTTGTGTTGTCTAAATCGAGAATTACACATTTTTTAAATTTACCATTTAAAGTGTTAATTAAATCAATAGTTTTAGATGCAACTCTAGGTAAAACATCTATACTCAAAACCATTTCTGTACTAATATATATATGGGGCTGAAAAAAGTTTGACTTTCCAACTTGATTTTGTATTGAAGAAATATCACATAAATATAAATTTTGTTTTTTTGAAGCGAATGACATCAATTCATAATTAAGCTTCCTCAATTGAAACAAAAAAGAGGATTCCGTTTTATTAGCAAAATTCCCAAAAACGGAGTCATCAATTTCTGTATAATTGTAATAAATTATTTTTGCTTTGAGATTGTTAGTTAAATTGGCATAAATGTTTTCTATTGTATCCAATTCATTTGAAGCAAATAATAGATGTTGGTTCGGTTCAATTTTGTTGTATTTGCCTAATAACTTGTGTGATGATTGAAATACAATTACTATTTCAGCTTTAAACTCATACAATTCAGATGAAAGGTCATATACTTGTCTTTCTATTTGATTAAAATCAGCTTCCCATATTTCTAGATTAATACCATTATCATAACCCAACCCTTTCAAAGCTTGGGTCAAGAATTGAGTAGATGTATCTCCTAAAATTGCGACTTTGATGATTTTCATACCAGTAAAGTCTTTTGTTATGTTTTTTTTAAGCTGTTTAAACTCTTTCATCTTATTTTATTCTTGATAAATCACTTCCAATAAAGTTTGCCCCACCGCATTTAGCGTATTCTTATCAATATTATCCATATCATCTTTATGAGTGTGCCAATGTTGGTTAAAATTGCTTTCTGTGGATGGGTCGTATTCAATAATATCAATGGTAGGTATTCCTGTAATTGTATTTACATAATAATGATCGTCTAAAATTTGTTTGGAATTTTCAAATACAAAATGATTTCCAAAACCTAAACGACTTGCCTTTCTCCATACTTTTTGCAAAATGTTTGATCCGTAATAAAAGGAAATCTGCTCGTGCCTGAAAGTGGCATCCTTTGCGCCAACCATATCCAACAAAATTCCATAACGAGCAAAGTAGTTTGCTTTATGCGGATGCTTACTCCAGTATTGTGATCCTAAGCACCAAGAATCTTGCATGATTGGAAAGTTAGAATTTTCAGGTTGTCCATAATCTTCTGCATCAAAAAGGATAATATCCACTCCTATTTTAGGATTTTTTACACTGAATTGGCGAGCTAATTCTAACAATACTCCAACTCCGCTTCCCCCATCATTTGCCCCAAGTATTGGTTCGTTTTGATTTTCAGTATCATGGTCGGCAATGTGCCTACTATCCCAATGTGCAAAAAGAGCAACTCTGTTATTTTTCTCAGGAGAAAAAGATGCTATAATATTTTTTAAAGTGTGATGCTTTCCGTCATAAGTTGTAATTGGCGCTTCTTGTACTATTACATTTGGAGTGTAGGTTTTGAACTTTTTCTCTAACCAAATAGCACAATTTCTCCATCCTTTACTGCTGATTACTCTTGGTCCAAAACTTACTTGTTTTTCTACAAAATAATAAGCTGAATCCGCATTAAAAGTAGGGACCTCAACCTTCACTTTAGGTTTTGAGGATGATTTGGTTTTTTGTTGAGGTTCTGTAGCGCAAGAAGAAACAAGTAGCATTAATCCTAATGCTTTCCAACTCCATCTTTTTAGAGGGGAAGTGTTAAA
>Ga0115004_10001971_pt1 | contig 17008 bp, 16 predicted proteins | sample ArcticOcean_MG_C_10_FD_88737 | JGI IMG/M metagenome (GOLD analysis project Ga0115004, IMG submission 88737) | Marine microbial communities from western Arctic Ocean - ArcticOcean_MG_CB11_90 | ecosystem: Environmental > Aquatic > Marine > Oceanic | place: Arctic Ocean: Canada Basin | collected...
ACATTTAATGGAATATCTGGAGAGTCGATTACCCCTTGTAACATAGTCAAGAATTCTGGTACAATTCCTTCTACAGAATCGGTAACATATACTTGATTACAGTACAACTGAATACGATTTTTGTTCATATCCATATTCTGCTTCAACTTAGGGAAGTATAAAATACCTGTTAAGTTAAACGGGTAATCTACATTTAAGTGAATATGGAATAAAGGCTCTTCAAAATTCATCGGATACAACTCCTTATGGAAAGAACCATAATCTGCATCTGTTAAATCAGCTGGAGTTTTCGTCCATGCCGGAGCAGGATTATTGATGATATTATCAACTGTTTCCTTTACCTCTTTTGCATCTTCACCTTCGCCTTCTGTATTGGTAATTTCTTTAGACCCGTACTTAATTTCAACAGGTAAGAATTTACAATACTTATTCAACAATTCTGTGATGCGTGCATCTTCTAAAAACTCAAGAGAATCTTCAGCAATATGAAGAACGATATCCGATCCTCTATTTTCTTTTTCAGTTTCCTCTAAGGTAAATTCAGGTGAGCCATCACATTCCCAACGCATAGCTGGAGAATCTTGATACGACTTCGTGAAAATTTCAACTCTTTCGGCAACCATAAAAGCAGAGTAAAAACCTAAACCAAAGTGACCGATAATTCCAGCACCTTCAGCTTTATCCTCGTACTTACTCAAGAACTCTTCTGCACCCGAAAAAGCCAATTGGTTAATGTATTTCTCAACCTCTTCAGAAGTCATTCCGATACCATTGTCAGAAATAGTAAGCGTTTTCGCTTCTTTATCTAGTTTCACCTCTACACGAAGATCGCCAATAGCACCTTTTACTTCTCCTAAAGAAGAAAGCGTTTTCAATTTTGAACTTGCATCAACAGCATTCGAAACCAATTCTCTTAAGAAAATTTCGTGGTCAGAATACAAGAATTTTTTGATGATCGGGAATATATTATCCGCCGTTACATTAATTTTACCAGTAGCCATAAGCTTATATAATTTAGTTTTTTTCTGATGGACTAAAGTCAATTGTTGTGCCATTGCAGTTATTCTGTCAGATTGGCAGAAAGAATGATTGAAGGAGTAAGGAGACAGAATTCAGGAGACAGTCCAATTAGTTGTCAGGCTGAGGTTTCTCGAGGTCTAACTAATAATTATTAATGAACAGTTAAAACCTAGTCTTTAACGACCATTTGACCTAAAGACTATTTTGACAATGTAATTTTAAACTAATTAGAATTTCGCTTGAATCTTTAAATTCAGTAATCGAGAAGTTAAATAGTTTGGTACAGCATATTGATTTTGAACCACATCGGTTATCCATAAATAAGAAATTGTATTTCTTATTCCCAAGAGATTAAAAACCTCAACACTAACTACAAGAGAGTTAAAGTGTTTTAAATACTTAGACTTCGAACCTACAGCCCCTTCTTTTACAATCTTAGAGAATCCAATATCTACTCTTTTATAAGAAGGAATACGAATAAGCTGCTCATGTCGTTCAGAGTTCAAAGCACCTGTAGGCAAACCACTGCTATAATGCAGCTTCAAGTTCATCTTATAAGAAGGTCTATTAGGCAAATAGTCTTGAAAGAACATAGAGAAACTACAACGCTGATCGGTGGGTCTAGGGATATATCCATGCCCATCGTTGGCAATATCTTCCCTAGAAGACATTACGGACAAACTAGCCCAAGACTCTACCCCTGGCACAAACTCTCCATTTACACGTAAATCTATCCCGGTTGTATAGCCTGTAGCAGTAAGCTCTGGCAAATAGCGAATCCGTAAATTGTCAATTTCATATGGAATAATATCGCTTAGTTTTTTATAATACAAAGCACCAACAAACTTAAAAGGTCTCGTCCAAGCAGAAAAATTATAATCAGCAGACAATACTAAATGCACAGATTTCTGTGCTTTCAAATTGGTATAAAGCAAGCCTTTTTTATCGCGTAATTCTCTGTAAAATGGCGATTGGTTGTACGAACCTAACGAAGCTCTAAAAAGAACATCTTTTCTCCAATTTGGCATATAGCTAAATGAAATTCTTGGCGACAAGAAAAACTCTTTATTTAATGACCAATATTGAGAACGCAAACCAAAAGAGTAAGTAAGTCGAGTACTATCTCTTGCGATCAACCCACTTTGCTGTACAAAGGCAGTATACCTACTAGAACTCAATTCATTTTCTGCCTGTACAAACTCAAATAATTCAAGTAATGTATCTACACCCTGTGGAGTTGAGAAACCAGAAGAATCGATTAATTGCCATTCGTGTAAACGATCGTCTATCAATTCGTGTTGGTATTTTGCGCCCCACTCCAAATTAGAACTAGGCTTAAATAATTTCCCACGGTATTCTGCATTGTAAACCTGAGCAAAAAGCTCATTCCGGGCATGGCGTAAATAACCACCCACACCTCTATTATCAACCACTTCACCAAAATTATCAGAACCCAAGCTATTGTCTAAAGAACCTAACCAATATTGCGCTTCTACATCGTAAAACTCCTCTTCGCTAGTTTGGAAAATAGAAGCAGACAAACTCATATTCAAACTATCATGAATTTGATAATCGAATCTTGCAGCTCCCATTCCACTTTCGTAAGAATCCCTTTCTTGCCCTTCAAAGTAAATATTCAATCGTAAGGGTTTATCTATAGTTCCAAAATCACTCTGTCTGGTTTCTGGATTAGACTGATACGTATTGGCGGAATAATGCCCCAATAGACTCACCTTCATAGAAGAGTTGAAATGGTAAATATTAAGAGATTGAAAATCTTTAAAACTCGGCTGATAGTTCGATTTAGTATCTAAACTATTTAATAAAAATTGATTTGTTTTTTGTCGGTAACTGGTAATATGCGACCAGCGTTTAGATTTATTCACTCCTTCTACAGTAGCGCTTACGCCTAAAAAGCTTAAAGTTAAATGACTCTTCCACTCTTTCGGATCCTTGTATTGAATATCTAAAACAGAAGATAGTTTATCACCATATTTAGCATCGAAGCCACCTGAAGAAAAAGTAATGTTTTCGACCATATCAGAGTTTACAAAACTCAAACCTTCTTGCTCTCCACTGCGCACTAAAAAAGGTCTATAAATCTCAAAACCGTTTACATAGACTAAGTTCTCATCAAAGTTACCGCCTCGTACTGAGTACTGAGAACTCATTTCGTTTTTTGTACTTACTCCAGCAAGTGTAGAAATTAAACCTTCCACGCCTCCTGTAGGACCTGTGATTATATTTAAATTCCTTTTATCTAATGTCGTTACATTCTGATCTCTTAAACCCTCGTCTATTAATTCAACTTCAGAAATCTGATTTACATCAGAGCTTAAAACTAGGTCAAAACTTTTTTGTTCTCCATCGGATAATTCAAAAATATGGATTTGATTCACATAGGATAAATGCGAAAAAACAAGGCTCACTTTTTTTCCACTAGGAACGTTTAAAGAATAAAACCCTTTAGCATCTGTAATAGAACCTTTCCTTTTATACTCTACACTAAGCCCCTCTACCGATTGATTATTTTGATCTTTTACATTCCCAAAAATTCGAGTAGTTTGGGCTGCTAAAGTTTGAATGAACAATAGAGAAATTACTAGAGAAACTATTCTTAAGCGAGTTTTGTACATAAGCTACGAAGATAAAAATATTTTTAGCGCAGGAATTCTAAAACCAAGCGTTTTTCATTCTTAACAGAATCTTCCACTACGAGTTCAATTAAATGCTTGCCCTTCGTTATTTTGCCATCAAAAAAATGTGTCAATCGTTTGTTTTTTGGATCGTATTCTAACAAGACCCATTCGCCATCCACAAAAGCATTATAAGTATTTACACCACTTAGTTCATCCTCAACGGTGAAACTCATATTTTTAGACTGAGACAAGTCGTACGTAAAAGACTTTATTTTAAGGCTTGGCGCAACCGTATCTATTATTGCGCTAAAATTTCCAAACGATCTAGATTTTGCTGTTAAAGTATCGCCTTGCCAAGTACTCGACAAACAGGACACATTTCCTTTAGCATCTACCGAACAAACTTGTGTTTTAGATTTAAATTCTTTCGCCACATCTTTAATGGTAAGTGCAATCGAAAAAGCAGAATGCACAGGAGTTTCAGTACTGTGAATACAATGTATATCTGAAACAAAATCGGTGCTAGATTTTATGGTTTTATACCTAAATTCGAGATCGTTATACAAACTATTTTGCTTTATAAATAAGCTGAAATCATCTTCTTCATAGCTATTATCTTCTTCGTGTAAGAAAAGTAAAGCTTGACTATCTTTTTCTAACTCAACTACAGATGTGTCACTCGAAAAGTTAAAACTTAAAGTAGACTCATTTCCTTGGGTATCTTTAATTATATAGTACGCCTGATGTTTTTTTGAGGTGTCAAACTTTAAATGACCTTCATTTTCTAAAAACTCATACACACTTAGGTCGTTGTTGGGGTCTTTAAATGATTTTTGGGGTCTTATTGAATAGTTTTTTTTTGCGTGATAATCCATAAAGGAATTAATATATCGCGTTTCGGAAAATGCAAAACGCTCCATTTTATGCTTGTATACCAAGCTCGAATCTACAAATAACTCTATACTATAAATCCCATTTTTATTGGGCGCATTGTCGAGTCTATCGAAAACATCAATACCAAAACCAACAAGCCCATTTACCACAATATCCATAGAATCTATGCTGTATTTACGAGCAGAAATTTTACGGATTGGCAAGCGCAAAGTATCCGAAGCACCATTAATAGTAGAGTGAGCACTCAAAGGATAAACATGTAAATTCCTTAAGGTTGGCGGAGTAGTATCTTTCACTTTAAAGCCAAAGAGCAAAGGATTAATCGTTTCTTGTGTTTTAGCATCTCTAATTTCAAAATGCAAATGTGGCGCTGTGGAACCACCAGAATTACCTGTCCAGGCAATGGTATCTCCTTTGTGAAATTTAAATTGTTCAATTTCCGGAAATAAATCTACCGAAAACTTTTGATTGCTATATTGCTTACTCAACAAATAAGAAGAAATTACAGCTTCGAATCCTTGTAAATGGGCATATACAGAAACATAACCATTATAGTGTGTAAGGTATAAAGCTTTACCATAACCACCTGGTCGCGTCTTAAGTCTAGACACATAACCGCTATCTATCGCTAAAACCGGAAAACCTTCTTTGCCCTTAGTTTTAATATCTATTCCTGCATGAAAATGATTGGAACGCAGTTCCCCAAAAGTCCCAGCCAAAACCAAAGGTATGTCTAAGGGAGACCTAAAATTAGTATCGGAATAGGAACTTTGTGCTCTTAAATTTAACGAACACAATACAAAAACTACCACAAGATGCTTAACAAGACAATTCATTCTATCTCAAACTTTTATATTTCTATGCAAAAGTAAATTATTAGTCGATTTAACAAAACTTTTGGCTAAAACGAAGAGAAGGTTTTTTTAGTGTTTTAAATAAGGCTATTTTAGATGGGATTAACTATATTTGTAACATTGATGCTGCAATAATTAATGAATCGATTAAGTACAAAACTCACAAATCTACGTTCTCAAGTTCAGAAATTGAATTCGTTGTTCGACCAACTGAAACTTAAAAATGTAGACTTAGAAAGAGAAAACCAAGAACTCCACGAGAAATTGGAACGCAAGATTGATCGAATTAAAGCGCTCAAACAGGAAAGGGACTTAATTATTAATGCCAAATCGCTAACAGAAGTTGGATTGAGTAGTAGTGAAGCGAGGCAGAAAGTTAACGAACTTATACGGGGAATAGATAAATGTATAGCACAGCTAAATCAGTGATATAGCTAAAATGGATAAACTCAAAATCAAAGTATCGATAGCTGGGAGAGTATACCCCCTAACTATTAACCGAGAGGAAGAAGAAAATATCCGTAAGGCTGCTTCTAAAATTGAAGCTATAGTAAAGCAGTTCGAATCGAATTACGCCGTAAAAGACAAGCAAGACTTGTTAGCTATGTGCGCTTTACAACTCTCTAGTAAGGTAGAAGAAACGAAAGGTAAAACTTTACTTGACGAACCTGAACTAGAAAACAATATAGATGCATTAGAAGCAGATATTACCGCATTGCTAAACCGTTCTTTAACATAAACAAACTAGTATTTAGTTTCCCGTATTAATTCAACATTTGTTAAACTCAACATGAAAATTATTGAATTTGATTCGTCACTTAAAAAACAAGCCTCAACCTTCGGGTCCTTCGGGTGTCAGTGGACGTTTGCTATTTGATGGTCGGTTCATCCGTACTTACCCGGAGTTTAATAAACAGGATTAGTGCGGGTTTCTTTTTTTTATATAAATTAAACATAACATGACAGCAGACATAATAACAACCGCAGTTGTAGGAGTCGTAGCCTTAGTTTTAGGTTATATAATTGCTTCTACCTTAATGCGTAAATCCATAGCATCAAAATCGAAAACACTACTCGATGATGCAAAGAAAAACTCAGAACAGCTTAAAAAAGATAAAATCTTACAAGCCAAAGAGAAATTTTTAGAGCTCAAAAGCGAACACGAAAAAGTGATCAACACTCGTAATCGTAAAATGAATGAGCTTGAATCTAAAGCAAAAGAAAAAGACACTAAACTCAATCAAAGATTAGAGGATTCTAAAAGAAAATCGAAAGAGTTAGACGATAAAAGAGAAAACCTTAGCAATCAGTTGGAAGTTATTGAGCGTAAAGAGGCAGAACTAGAAAAAGCACACTCTAGACAAGTTAAAGCTTTGGAAACTATTTCTGGTATGAGTGCTGAAGATGCAAAATCTCAATTAGTAGATGCTCTAAAAGCAGAAGCTAAAACAGAGGCAATGTCTTTAATTCAAGACACCATAGAGGAAGCAAAACTTACAGCAAACAACGAGGCTAAGAAAATTGTAATTCAAACCATACAACGTGTTGCTACAGAACATTCTGTTGAAAATGCAGTATCTGTTTTTAATATCGAAAGCGATGACATTAAAGGTAGAATTATTGGTAGAGAAGGACGAAATATTAGAGCTTTAGAAGCTGCTACTGGAGTAGAAATTGTAGTAGACGACACCCCAGAAGCAATTATCCTTTCTTGTTTCGATCCTATTCGTAGAGAAATTGCTCGTTTAGCATTGCACAAATTGGTTACCGATGGACGTATACATCCTGCTCGTATTGAAGAAGTTGTTGCTAAAACAAAAAAGCAATTAGAAGACGAAATCGTAGAAACAGGAAAACGTACTTGTATTGACTTAGGTATTCATGGCTTACACCCAGAATTACTTAGAATGGTAGGACGTATGCGTTACCGTTCATCTTATGGACAAAACCTACTACAACACAGTAGAGAAACAGCAAACCTTTGTGCTACTATGGCATCTGAATTAGGCTTAAACCCTAAGGCAGCTAAAAGAGCTGGTTTACTACACGATATTGGTAAAGTACCAGATGATGAGCCAGAATTACCACACGCTATTTTAGGGATGAAAATTGCCGAAAAATTCGGTGAAAAACCAGACATCTGTAATGCAATTGGTGCCCACCACGACGAAATTGAAATGACTAACCTTTACGCTCCAATCGTACAAGTATGTGATGCTATTTCGGGTGCTAGACCAGGAGCTCGTAGAGAAATCGTTGAATCTTATATCCAGCGTTTAAAGGAATTAGAAAGCCTTGCTTTAGCACACCCAGGTGTACTTAAGTCTTACGCTATACAAGCAGGTAGAGAACTACGCGTTATTGTAGAAAGCGAAAAAGTAAGCGATGATAAAGCATCGGCTATTTCTTTCGAGATTTCACAAAAAATACAAAACGAAATGACTTACCCTGGACAGGTAAAAGTTACTGTAATTAGGGAAACTAGAGCCGTAAATTACGCTAAGTAATAAGCTCTTTCAACAATATAAAAGCCCATCGAAATTCGATGGGCTTTTTTTTATGTAAAAATTAAAGAATCAAACTTAAATAATAGGCTAATATTCACTATTTTTAAAGCTATAGAATTAAAAAATATGAATTTAGCCAATCAATTAAAAAATAGACTACCCTACCCTTTCGAAACAATCGCTGTAGCAGTTACCTTTTCGCCAAGGTATAAAGCTGTTCTAAGCGAAGCCGCTAGAATTAGTAGAATCCATAGAGCAAAATTATTATTAATACACGTAGGAGCACTAACTACACAACAAAATAGAAAACTAGAAATAGTAATTGAAGCATGCCATATTAAACCCGAACATTACGAAATCAAACAATTACAAGGATCCGTTGTTCAAAGTATCTTAAAAGTATGCAAAGAAAACGTCGTTGATTTACTTATACTAGGGGCTTTAAAAAAAGAATCCGTCCTACAGCATTATGTAGGCTCTATAGCTCGTAAAATATCACGAACAGCAAAATTTTCAATATTACTTTTACCCGATCCAAAAGAACGCCCAAAAAGATTTAAAAATGTAGTGGTTGCAATCAACGACTCTCCAAAATCATCCTTTACACTATCAACCTCTGTATATATTTCTAATATAGAAAATGCCACAGAACTCTATATTGTTAACGAAGAATACATACCCATGTTCGAGTCGGCTTATGCCGATTCTTCAACGGATAAAGAAATAGAAGAAAACAAAAAAGAAGCGATAACAGAACGCAAAGAGAAAACAAATAAATTACTGGATGAAATTCCTGGAGCATCCTCAATAGATATTAAACAACGGGTAATATTTGGTAAGCCAGGTCATTCAATACAGGTTTTTTCAAAATGTAAAAAACAAGACTTACTACTTGTAAACTCCCCTAAAAAAACATTGGGCTTCCTAGACCGGTTATTCCCTAATCACTTGGAATATCTTCTCGAAGATTTACCGTGTAATTTATTAATAGTTCACTCAAGAGGATTTTAAATGGTAAAATTAGGACACTACGATATGATTGTTTTCTTAGTTGGACTTGGTTCAATTCTGATAATAGCTCGTTTGTTTGCGGAACTTTTCAAACAATTCAAGCTACCTTCTGTACTCGGCGAAATTGTTGCTGGAGTATTACTAGGCCCCTCTTTTCTAGGGTTCTTTTTCCCTGAATGCTTCGAATACTTATTCCCATTTATTGCACATCCCGAGTTCACCTCTACAATTCCGGTACAATATGCAATGGATGCTATGATAAACATCTCGGTGATTATGCTTCTATTTATAGCCGGAATGGAAGTGCAATTACCCTTAGTTATAGAACAAGGGAAAGTAGCATTATCGACCACTTTTTTCTCCATGCTCATTCCTATAGGAGTCGGATATGTAGGGGTTCTAATGTTACCCGATTTATTTATGGTAAGCAATGGCGATGTAGGCATAGTTGGGTTTTTTATTGGCGTAGTTCTCTCAATAACTGCACTTCCAGTAATTGCGAGAATCCTTATGGATATGAAACTATTCAAAACACGTATTGGAATGACTATCATTGCATCAGCAATGTTAATAGACCTTTTAGGATGGCTTATATTTTCGGTATTATTAAGCATGATAGACGACAGTGAAAGCAGCACAAGTTTAAGCTACACTTTAATTTCCATAATTTTGTTTGGTGGCTTTATGCTTACCATAGGCTCTAAACTAATTGACAAATCGCTACCCTGGGTACAAACGAAATTCTCTTGGCCTGGAGGAGTACTTACACTCTCTTTGGGACTTTGTTTTTTAGGTGCTGCATTTACCGAATCTATTGGCATACACTCTATTTTGGGGGCTTTTATAGTTGGAATTGCATTTGGCGACTCTGCCAATTTAAGAGATAGAACCAGAGAAATAATTCATCAATTTGTGACCAATGTATTTGCACCTATATTCTTTGTTTCTATCGGATTGTATGTGAATTTTGTAGACAACTTTAACCTTCCACTAATAAGTGTCCTTTTTGTACTCGCTTATACAAGCAAAATATTTGGAGCTCATTTAGGTGCAAGAATAGGTGGTTTAAGTAAAAGAGATTCTTGGGCAGTAGGTGTAGCCATGAACACACATGGAGTTTTAGAAATAATATTAGGCTCTCTAGCCATGGCAGCAGGAATTATAAACGAAGAAGTTTTTGTAGCCATTGTTGTACTCGTAGTGGTAAGCATCATTACCTCCGCCCCTATGCTTAAGAGAATTGTAAGGAAGGACTAATCCAGTACATGAAACTAAAACCAATTCTTTCCAGACTTAAACTTTTAAGGAGCTAAGTTTAGTAGAGAAAAAAATATAATTACTTTTGCACTGCAAATTTACAACATGAAAAACACAGCATTAAGTCATATACACGAAGCATTAGGTGCTAAAATGGTCCCTTTTGCAGGTTACAACATGCCAGTTCAGTATGAAGGAGTTACCGCAGAACACCTCTCTGTTAGAGAAAATGTAGGTGTTTTTGATGTTTCCCACATGGGAGAATTCATCATCCGTGGTGAAGGTGCATTCGAATTGGTGCAGAAAGTTACTTCTAACGATGTTTCCAAACTAGTTGATGGAAAGGTTCAATATACTTGTTTACCAAATGGTAAAGGCGGTATTGTAGACGATTTATTGGTCTACAGAATGGATCAGCAAACCTACTTCTTAGTTGTAAACGCTTCTAATATAGCGAAAGACTGGGATTGGATTTCTAAGCATAACACTGCAGGAGTAGAAATGGTAAACATTTCTGAAGACACTTCCTTACTAGCTGTTCAAGGACCTAAAGCAACTGCAGCATTACAAAGTCTTACCGAGATGAATATCTCAGACATGAAATACTACACTTTTCAAAAAGGAAACTTTGCTGGAAAAGAAAATGTGCTCATCTCTACTACTGGATATACAGGTGCAGGTGGATTTGAAATCTACTTTAAAAACGAAGATGCCGAAGAAATTTGGAAAGCCATTTTTGAAGCAGGAAAAGAGTGTAACATCACGCCTGTAGGATTAGCTGCAAGAGATACACTTCGTTTAGAAATGGGCTTTTGCTTGTACGGAAACGATATTGACGATACAACCTCTCCACTTGAAGCTGGCTTAGGATGGATCACAAAATTCACTAACGACTTTGTAGATTCTGATTTCTTACAAAAGCAAAAAGAAGCGGGAATTACGAAACGTTTAGTAGGATTTGAATTAGTTGACAGAGGAGTTCCTCGTCAGGGTTACGATGTCGTAAACCAAGAAGGTGAAAAGATTGGAAATGTAACTTCTGGGACGATGGCACCAAGCTTAAAAAAAGCAATTGGCTTAGCTTATATACCTAAAGGCATGACCGCTCCAGGTACAGAAATTTACATTGCAGTTCGTAAGAAACAATTAAAAGCAAAAGTGGTTACACTTCCATTTTACAAAGCATAATATGTCTAAAAGGAATCTTCAAGTTTGTATGAGTCCTGCATTATTCGATTTATATGCAGACCGTAAGAGTATAGTGGTAGTGGTAGACGTGCTTAGAGCAACCTCTACCATGTGTATAGCCTTTGAAAAAGGGATTGAAAAAATGATTCCTGTGAGTACTGTAGAGGAGGCTTTAGAATACAGAAGCACAAATCCTGATTATGTCTTAGCAGCCGAAAGAAATGGAGCTCCAGTAAGAGGCTTCGATTTCGGAAACTCTCCACAGTCTTATTTAGACCACGATATGAGTGGGAAAACCATAGTTATGACCACGACCAATGGAACTAAATCTATTGGTATTGCTAAAAAAGACCATGAGGTAATTATTGGTTCATTACTTAATTTAGATGCTATTTCTAAATGGCTGATAAAGAAAGATAGAGATGTAATTATTTTTTGTGCTGGTTGGAAAGATAAATTCAATTTAGAAGACACCCTTTTTGCAGGCGGACTAGCTCAGCAATTGGTTGATAGCGACTTATACGACAATTCTTGCGATGCTACACAAGCAGCACAAATATTGTGGGAAAAAGGAAAAGGGGATTTGTTTGCCTTTCTAGACAACTCTTCTCATCGTAAAAGGTTGGCTAAATTGAACATTGACTCAGATATTCATTTCTGTTTAAAAATCAACCAAACTACTAAAATACCAATTTTAAAAGGAGATATTTTAGTCGCAGTAGATGCATGTTAAGATTCAAAATATATAGTTTTTTATTCATCATTGTACTGGGTTTCTGTTCGTGGGGATTTCATGCACATAAAACCATCCACAAACACGCTATCTATACCTTACCTTCAGGTATTAGTCATTTTTTTCAAACTCATTCTTTAGAATTAGAAGAACGTTCGGTTGCTGCAGACAAAAGAAGGTATATAGACAATAAAGAAGCTTGTAAACACTATATCGACATAGACCTATACGGAAGTTCTCCATTTGACTCGGTTCCAAAAAATTGGTTTCTTGCCAAAGAAAAATACAGCGAAGACACACTAAAAAACAGAGGTATTCTACCTTGGAGTATACATTGGGAATATAAAAAACTAGTTTGGGCAATGGATTCTGGTTCTGTAGAGCAAGTAATTCGTCATGCTGCAGACCTAGGACATTATGTTTCTGATGCTTGCGTTCCATTACATACAAGCTATAATTATAATGGTCAGTTTACAGATCAAAAAGGGATCCACGCCCTATGGGAAAGTAGAATTCCGGAAGCCTTTTCGGCTGATTACGAATATTTTATAGGGAAATCTGTATATTTGCAAAATTCTTTGAGCTACTCATGGGAATTAATAGAAGAAAGTTTCTCGCTATTAGACTCCACATTAAACTTAGAAGAAAAAATAAGTACGCATTATATAGAAGATACTAAATTCCGCATGTCAGCAAAAAATGGGCAAATCCAGGCAGACTACACCACAGAATTTATTTCGGACTATAACACAATACTTAATGGAATGGTGGAACGAAGATTGCAAAGAGCCATACTCGCAGTAGGTTCTTTTTGGTATTCGGCATGGATTGATGCCGGACAACCAGACTTAAGTCGTTTACCATCTAAAACGGAAAACTTACATAGATCAAACAAAAAATACATACCAAATAGAATACATGAATAAAGCAGCAAAATACGAAAAAAGCATAGCCAAAGAAGACATTAACTTACTTGAGCTAGACAAATATAATGGCGAAATAATTCTCGTAGATACAGAAGAAGATCTGGAAAAAGCATGTTCTGAAATTGAGCAATGTGCTATTATTGGTATAGACACAGAAACCAAACCCTCATTTAAAAAAGGGATGATGAATACCGTAGCCTTACTACAAATAGCAACCGATAAAAAGGCCTATATAGTTAGACTTAAAAAGGTGAAAATGAGCCAACGCTTGGCAGACATATTTGCTAACGAAGCCATTAAAAAAATAGGGATTGCTATTTTTGATGACCTTAAAGACCTAAAAAAAATCATTCCTTTTTCAGATAAGTCTGTTATCGACCTTAACCTTTTAGCCCCTAAATTAGGATTCGAAAGTATAGGTGCTAAAAAATTATCCGCATTGGTTTTGGGAATTAGAATTTCCAAAAGACAGCAAGTTACCAACTGGGAATTAGAGAAACTATCGCAGGCACAAATAGATTATGCTGCTACAGATGCATGGATTTGTAGAGAGATTTATTTGAGGTTGGTATAATTAAGCCAACAAATCTTCCAGCTCTTGTCGTTTGATTGTAAAAGAGTCTTTAAGATTTTTTATTTCTAGGTTTATCGCTTCAGTATCGCCAGATTCTTTGAGCTTACGACCTACCAACATCACATTTTTACGAGTATGCTCGTTCGATATAAACTCGAATGCTTTAGTGGTATAGCCTTCGCGCTCCATTAATAAAGAACGAATTGCATCGGTGAGCATTTCGGCTTGTCGTTCTTCGAAAATACCGTGTTTGGTTATGGCTTTAAAAGTGTTGCTTGTACCCATATCCTTACGAACTTGTTTATGACAACAGGGTGCACACACAATAAGTTCGGCATTTGCTTTAATTCCTTTGTAAATAGCTAAATCTGTAGCAGTATCGCAGGCATGTAAGGCAATAATAACATCTATTTCTTCTGAAGTAAAATCGTTTATGTCTTTAGAAATAAACTGTAAATTCTCAAAACCACATTCTGTGCGTATAGAATTGCATAAATCTACAAGATTGCCACGTAGCTCTACTCCTGTTATAGATACGTCTAGCTTAAGCTGATTGTGGAGGTAATCGTATAAAGCAAAGGTTAAATAACCCTTACCAGAACCCATGTCTACAATTTGCAATTTTTTACTGGTGTCTATTTTAGCAAACCAAGAACTCATGAGTTCTACATAACGGTTAATTTGTCGGTATTTATCTTGTTGTTTGTCTTTTACACGACCACTCGCGTCGCAAACACCCAATTTTTGTAAGTATATATTATTGTCGCTCGAAATAAGATACTTTTTCTCCTTATTATGAGATGCTACAGTAACCACAGAATTCGATTGTTTCTTGAGCAGTTTAAACTTTCCTTTTTTACTAATCAATAATTGGCATTCTGAAGTAGTACTCACCAATAAAGCTTGTAAAAATGAACACCCTAATAAATCGGAAAGCAAAGCTGAAGCTTGTTCCAAAGAGTAATTTTTTACCTGATCTTGCGTTTTAGATCGGTACGTAAAAGAAAGCATTTGTTCTGCTTTAATTTCTACAGGAACAATATAAATATTCTTCAAATCTTCCTGAGCTTTAAAAACTTTACTCAATGTTAATTTGATGAATTTTCCTTGACTATTCATTTCTTGAAATAAGTCAAGAAATTCTTTCTTCTGTGGGTTTGCTTGCATGCTCAAAGGTATTTAAAATATCTGGGTTCCTCGGAACTCTAGAAAACCGATAAAAACAAAAAAAGCACCCAGAGGGTGCTTTTTTGTTTACTAAATTATTCTTAACAACAGTTCGCGTCGCAACCACAAATAGGAAACAAACGCTTCTTTTCTGAAACTAAGATTACAATGTTAATCGCCAACAACACAATACCCATTCCCAAACCAGCAGTGTCTAAAAAAGCGTGGAATAAGAAAATGTTTACGGTAATAGGCATCATCAATACAGCACCTATAGCAGTAGATTTTTTACTTAACAACAAAACACCTGCAATAATTTCGGTAATTGCTATTAGTGGGAACATATACCCTGAAGCGCCAAAAGCACCCATCAATTCCATGGCTTGCTCAGTCATTTCTGGCATTGGCATATAATGTAGGAATTTATTTAATCCTGCATTTACCATCATCAATCCTAATAAAAATCGGATTACTGTAATTACTTTCTCTTTCATAATTTCTTTTTTAAAGTTTAACGGTTCGTAATTTATCTAATATATCGTTCACAAGTTGTGCTTCTTCTACCGAGATGGCATTTGCAAATTTATCTTCTATCGCTAAAACCTCACCATCTACTGAACTTAAAAAAGACATGCCTTTCTCCGTGATTTTGATATCTACACGCCTTCGATCTTGACAACAAGCAATGCGCGCTACATATTCCTTTTTTAATAGCTTGTCTATTAGCCTAGATACATTTGAGGATTTGTCTAACATACGCGATTCGATGTCCTTTACCGTAATTGCACAGCCTTTTTGCCCTCTTAATATACGTAGTACATTAAACTGCTGATTCGTTAAATCGTACTTCTTAAACATACGGTTTGAATCTGCACTCAAAGTATTTCCTGTAAACACTAAGTTCATAATTAAACGCTGTTGTTCTGAACTAAAGGTATCTTGTTTTATATCCTTGTTTATCGACATTCTTTATTTTTGATGACACAAATATATGTAAATACATTTAATGTATCTACATTAATTAAAATACTTTTATACATTTGCATAGAATTAAAACTATTTAAAAATGAGTATTAAGGTAGTAAGACATAAAGACCAAGCAAAAGGCAGTTTCAATAATGGAGCAATATTAGAAAACAAACCGATTGGATTCCCACAGGATGGGGGGACACAAGCTGCCTATTCTAATTTATTTTATTGGGCGCATGCTTATACTACAAAAGGGAGCACCATAGGATTACACCCACACCGAGGCTTCGAAATAATTAGCTATGTACTCACTGGAGCAATTAAGCATTACGATACTAAAACAGATAAATGGTGGGATTTAAGTACTGGAGGCTTACAGGTAATTAAATCAGGCAGTGGAATTTCTCATTCAGAAGAAATCACAAAAGACTCTTCCATATTTCAAATTTGGCTAGATCCTAATTTAAGTAAAAGCCTTAGTAAGCCTGCAGAATACAGAGACTATACAACAAAGGACTTTCCAATAGAGAACAATGAATACAGAGCTGTTAAAACTATTATTGGAGAAGGAAGTACGGCACATTTAGATACTGAAGGAATAGAGATAGAAGAAATCACTTTAAAAAACAAGTACACCAAAGTACTAAAACCAACAAACACCTACTCAATATACATCCTTCAAGGAACACTGACATTAAATAATCAGCAACTACACAAAAGTGATTTTGCCGTAATTACAGAGGAAGAGGAACTAAGAATTGAGGGGGAGAAAGATTCGAAACTCTTTATTCTAAGTAGCCCAATCACACCCTCTTACAAAACCTATATAAATTCATAAACACAAAACATGACTAAAATAATCGCTTTTACAGGAAGCAACCATTCAAAATCAATCAATCAACATTTACTAAAACATGCAGCTAATCTGATCGAAAATCATGAGGTAGAAGTACTCGATTTACGTGACTACGAAAGCCCAATGTTCAGTTTGGATTTAGAGGCTGCAGAAGGTCAACCAGAGATTTTAAAAGAACTGGAGGCTAAGATTTCTGAGAGTTCAATACTCTTAATAGCAGTACCGGAATACAATGGCTTCATGCCTTCTTTTTTCAAAAACACCATCGACTGGTTAAGTAGAATAAATAGAGCATTTTTAAAAGACAAAAAGATCGTTTTACTGAGTACTTCGCCTGGAGGCTACGGAGGAAAGCAATCCTTAGAACATACCGCAAGTATACTCCCTAGGTTTGGTGGAGAAGTAATCGGAAC
>Ga0115004_10001974_pt1 | contig 16992 bp, 19 predicted proteins | sample ArcticOcean_MG_C_10_FD_88737 | JGI IMG/M metagenome (GOLD analysis project Ga0115004, IMG submission 88737) | Marine microbial communities from western Arctic Ocean - ArcticOcean_MG_CB11_90 | ecosystem: Environmental > Aquatic > Marine > Oceanic | place: Arctic Ocean: Canada Basin | collected...
ATAGATCCTCAATATTGTATATTCATTGAAGATATAGCTAGAAATTTAAAACCTGCTAATGAATTAGGAATGAAAACAGCTTGGGTTAAAAATGAGGAACCTTGGGCGGCTGAATTTTCTAATGAAAGTTTTATAGACTATAAAATTGATAACCTATCAGAATTTTTAAGGAGAATAAATGAGCAAAAATGAATTAGAAATAATATTAAATCAAGCTTGGGATAAAAAAGAAGAAATAAATAAAAATTCAGATAAAAAAATAATTGATGCAATTAACCAGACTATAAACGATTTAGATTCAGGGGCGGCAAGAGTTGCTGAAAAGATCGACGGTAACTGGGTTACCCACCAACACTTAAAAAAGGCAATCATGCTGAGTTTCAGAATTTATGACATGGAAAATTTAAGTGGACCTTATAGTAGCTGGTATGACAAATCTCACTTAATAAAAGGAAAAACAGCTGGATGGACTAAAGAAGATCATGTTAAAGCAGGTTTTAGAATGGTGCCTAATTCTCCAGTAAGAAAAGGATCTTTTATTGGAAAGAATGTTGTTTTAATGCCATGTTTTATAAATATTGGAGCTTATATAGACGAAGGAACAATGATGGATACTTTTTCAAGAGCTGGTAGCTGTTGTCAGATAGGTAAAAATTGTCATATCTCAGCAGGTTCTGGAGTTGGTGGAGTTTTAGAACCAGCTCAGGCATTACCGACTATTATTGAAGATAATGTTTTTCTAGGAGCAATGTCTGAAGTCGTTGAAGGAGTAATAGTAGGAGAAGGTTCTGTAATTAGTATGGGGATGTGTATTGGTCAATCTACAAAAATTGTAAACAGACTAACTGGTGATATTATTTACGGAAAGATACCTCCCTACTCAGTAGTTGTGCCCGGCTCTATGCCAGATAACAAAAATCCTAACGCTCCATCATTAAGTTGTGCGGTTATAATTAAACAAGTTGATGAAAAAACTAGAAGCAAAACTTCTATTAATGATTTATTGAGAGAATAATGAAAAATTTTGATGAATTGCAGATATCAAAAGATTTAATTAGATTCCCTAGTGTTACACCAATTGATGCTGGTGCTATAAATTATTTATCCAAAAAATTAAAGAAATTAGGTTTTAGTTGTAAAATTTTGGAATTTAAAGATAAAAAAAGTCCAACTATTAAAAATCTTTATGCAAGATTAGGAGATAAGCAGCCGAATTTATGTTACGCAGGTCATACGGATGTTGTGCCCCCAGGAAATATAGAAGATTGGACTGTTAATCCTTTTAAGCCAGTAGTAAAAAATAATTATTTAATAGGCAGAGGAGCAAATGATATGAAAAGCTCTATTGCTTGTTTTTTATCAGCAGTGAATAGCTTTTTAAAAAATAAAAAAAAAATCAATGGATCTATAAGTTTTCTAATTACAGGCGATGAAGAAGCCCAGGCTATTAATGGTACCAAAAAGGTAATTGATTATTTAATTAAAAAGAAAGAAAAAATTGATTTTTGTATTGTTGGGGAACCAACTAATCCCAATAAATTAGGGGAAATGATTAAAATAGGAAGAAGAGGTAGTTTGTCATGCAATCTAGAGCTTCAAGGTAGTCAAGGACATGTTGCTTACCCTCATCTTTCAAAAAATCCTATAAATATTTTGATTGCTATATGTAAAAAACTTAAAGAAAAACCATTAGACAAAGGTAATAAACATTTTCAACCGTCAAATTTAGAATTCACAGGAATGTATGTTAATAACAAAGCACACAACGTAATACCAGGAAGAGCAAAAACGCAATTTAATATTAGATATAATAATTTTCATACAGCTGTTAGTTTAAAAAAAATGATTAACTCTACTATTAAATCAATTTGTAAAAAAAACAAAATAAAATTCAAAATTGAATTCTCAACTTCAGGAGATTCTTTTCTCACCAAACCTGGAGCTACAATTCAAATGGCGAAAAAAATTATTAAAAAAATTACAAAAAAAAATACTATTTTTTCTACAACGGGTGGTACTTCAGATGCAAGGTTTATAAAAAAAATTGCACCATGTTTAGAATTCGGTCTAGTTAATAAAACAATGCATAAAGTTGATGAGTGTGTTTCTTTATCTGATTTAAAAAAATTAACAAAAATTTACAATAAGATTTTAATTGAATATTTTAAGTGAAATTATTCAATAACAAAAAAATAAAAAAAGAACCTAAGGTATCTATTATTTTACCAAATTATAATAGTTCTAAAACCATCGTAGCTACTGTTAATTCTATTTTAAAACAAACCTATGAAAACTGGGAACTTATTATTATTGATGATTGTTCTGATAAAAAAACAAAAAATATTTTAGGTAAATTTAAAAAAATAAAAAAAATAAAAGTACTTTATTCAAAAAAAAATATAGGTGCGGGACAATGCAGGAATATGGCTATAAAGAAATCTAATTCATATTATTTAGCATTTATTGACTCAGATGACTTGTGGGAAAAAAACAAACTTAAAATGCAAATTAATTTTATGCAAAGTAGCAATTATAATTTTACCTACACTTATTACAAAACATTCATTAATTATAAAAAAATTATAAAGACTATTAAAACACCTATGAGATTTGATTTTCAGTCTTTTATAAAAAATACCTCAATTGCAACCAGCTCAATGATTATTGAAAGAGAATTAGCAGGCAATACTAAATTTTACAACACTAAGATTTGTGAGGATTATTATTATAAGTGTCAGTTGTTAAAAAAGACTCGATATGCTCATTGCTTACCTCTCTACCTCATGCAGTATCAAATCAGGAAAAATTCTCTTCAAAGCAATAGATTTAGAAATTTATATTGGATGTGGAAAATAAATAAAGATTTAAATCATTTTAGTATTATAAAAAATTTAATTTCAATTTTTTTTATTTCGACCAGTTCACTTAAGAAATACGGCTTAAGATAAAATTAATAATTAACTTTAAATAGATACAATCCCCTAGCTGGCGCTGGGGGTGCACATTTAATTCGTTTTTTTGAATCCATTGTAGCTTTAAATTTTTTCAAATTCCATTTTCCTTCTGCTACAAATTTTAAACATCCCACCATCGACCTAACTTGCTGTTGAAGAAAAGATTTTGATTTAAATATTATGGTTATTCTGTTTCCTTTTTTTTCAATTTTTACTTTCTCCAATGTTCTAACAGGAGACTCAGCTCCACATGAAGAAGATCGATAAGTCGAAAAGTCTTTTGTTCCTTCTAAAAGTTTAGCTGCCTTTTCCATTAGTTCAGTATTTAAAGTTGACTTTATGTGCCAGGCTTTGTCATTATCCAGTGCAAGTGGTGCAATACGATTAATAATCAAATATTTATATATTCTTTTTTTTGCACTATATCTTGCATGAAAATTTTGTTTTTTTTGGGTTACTTTTAAAATAGATATTTTTTTTTTATTTAAAAAAAAATTTACAGTATTTAAAAAAAAAAAATTATTAGGTATTCTTGTTTTGCTAATAAAATGAGCTGACTGTCCAAAAGCATGAACCCCTGAATCTGTCCGGCCGGAACCATATAAAATAATTTTTTGATTCAGTGCTTTGTTTATGGCCGTTTGAATTGCTTCTTGTATAGACAATCCATTTTTTTGTATCTGCCAACCCACGAAATTTGTTCCATTATACTCAATTATAATTTGATAGGTGAATATCACTTCAGCTCATCGCCTCGCTTAAAGCTTATGCCCATTAAAAAATTTTTTAATAGTAATTTGTTTTTACCCTCTTTTTGTATTTCAATAATTTCTAAAGATTTATCCCCACAACAAATTATGAAGTTATCATTAAAAATTGTTCCTGGTGGTCCACTTTTTTCAATAATTTTTGCTCTCCATATTTTATATCTTGATTCTTTATATATAAACCATGCTCCTGGATTTGGATTAAGTCCATTAATTTTTGCTAATATTTTTTCAGCTTCTTCGTTCCAGTTTATTTTAGCTTCATCTTTATTAATTTTTTTTGCGTAAGTAGCTTGTTTGTGGTTTTGCTCAATAAATTTTAAATTTTTATTAAAAATATCATCTAATGTTTTTATAATCGACCTAGAACTAATTTTTGATAAATTTTTTGAAAGATCTCCTGCGGTAATTGATTCATCAATTTGAACTTCAATTTTTTTCATTACCGGTCCTGCGTCTAGATCTTCTCTAATCTTCATGATGCTTATGCCTGTTTCAGTGTCTAGGTTCATAATTGATCTTTGTATTGGCGCTGCCCCTCGCCATTTAGGAAGTAATGAAGCGTGTATATTTATAAAACCTTCTTTTGGTATGTCTAGAAATTTTTTTGATATTAATTGTCCGTACGCTACCACTACAACTATATCTGGATTTAATTCTTTAATAAATTCAAATTCTTCTACTGAATTTAAGTTTTTTGGATTTCTTACAGTTAATTTTAAATTTTCAGCACATTTGTGTACTGGTGAAATATTTAACTTTTGCCCCCTATTAGATTTTTTTGAAGCTTGAGTATAAACACAAGAAACTTTGTATGAAGATTTAACTATAGTTTCTAGTATTGGAACAGAAAATTCTGGCGTTCCCATAAAGACAACTTTTTTGTGTGACATTAGTTTTATGAATTTAAACTACTATTCTTTCTAACGATTTTTTTTGTTTTGAAAGTTTTTTAACAATAAAACTTTTTTTTAATTTTGATAAATAATCAATAAATAAAATACCTTCTAAATGATCTACTTCATGTTGAATACAAGTTGCCAGAAGTCCTTCAGCTTTTAATTCTTTTGGGTTGCCGTTATAATCTAGATAATTTATATGACATCGATCTGGTCTATCTATTTCCGCAAATTGCCCAGGTACTGAGAGGCATCCCTCTTCATAAGTTGCGTTGCTGCTAGATTTTAAAATTATTTTTGGGTTAACAAAATATAGGGGTATTTTTTTTTCTTCTTTAGATAAATCAATTACTATAATTCTTTTTGGCACGCCCACTTGTATGGCAGCTAACCCGATACCGGGTGCTGCATACATTGTATCAAGCATATCATCCATGAGCTTTCTTGTTTCATCATCAACTTTATCTACATCTTGTGATTTTGTTCTCAAGAATGGATCTGGTTCTGTTAAAATTTTTCTAATAGTCATTCAGATATTGTATTAGATTTTAGTTCTGTCTGGAAGTACGGTAATTATGATTTTTTTTCTAAGTTTTGTTAATCCTGCTTTTTCAAAAAGATAATTTATAAAATAAGTAGTTTGAGGGTCTAAATCTATAAGCTCATCTTCACCAATTATTTCCACAATTCTTAATAAGGCTAAGCCTATTTCTTTATTTTTAACTAAATTTAATAATTCTGCTGGTGGTAAATTATTTTTAGCTATTTTTTCGTAATTAATTTCTTTGGGTATAGTGAAACCATCATTCCTAAGAGACTCCAGCAAAATAACATCATTTATTGAAATTTGATATTTCTTATTTTTTTTTAATTTCTTATGAATCCTTAATAGTTCTTTTTCAGTATTTTTTTTGGGAAAATTTTTTTCTACATAGTGTTTCAATACTTTAGAAGTATGGTAACTTTTTTCGTTATATTTAATTTTTTCTAGTCTTTTTTCATTTTTATAAATAATATTTTCAGTTACTAATGTTTGATATTCTAATGGTATTTTTTCAAGATCTAAAATTTTTAATTCCTCACTTAAATAGTCTTTGTACACATTTGATAAATTATCTTTTTTAAATAAATCGTTTAATAAAAAAAGATATTTTAATTTTGTTTCTGTGTTATCTGATAATAAAATTTTTTGATAAAGTAATGCTCTAGCGTTTATAGGGTCAAGGGTCGTATAGATTTCATTCACATTTAGTAAATCGTTAAAACTAAATTTTATATTTTTATAAACTTCTAGAATGTAAGATTTTGCTAAATTATTATTATTAGCCGCAATTTCTAATTCTTTAATTTGTTTATTGTTCTCAAAATCATTTATATTTATTAAATTTGCAGCTGCCATATATTTCCATATTTTTATGTCAGTTTTTTTGTTTGGTTTATAATTAAAATCAGAAATAGTGATTGATGATAAATAAAAATTTAAAAGATTACTATCATCAATTTTTTTATCTTCTTTGGTGCTAACACCTAATAGAAAGTTAATCTTATTGTCGAAGAATTTATTAGATAATTTTTGTTCTCTAAGTAAATCAATTAATAATTGCGCTTCATTTTTTTTATTTTCATTGAGTAAGCATATAACTTTGAACTGATCTAAGTATGAATCTTTCACATCGCTACTAATTAAATCAATCTTCTCACAAGCTTGCTTCAAATTTGCTTTTGTAATATTTTGATCTACTAAATACTTTATAATTTTACTTTTATTTGGAAAATTTTTATTTTTATTTAAAAAAACAGATATCATGTCGTCTTTTTTTTTGTCTACCAACCAATCTATTTTATAATTTATAAATTCTTCATCTGTCATATTACTGCCTGGTAGTTTAGAAACTGTAAATAAAGTGTTTAGAAATATTTCTTCAGAAAATGATGAAAGTTTAATTTTGCTTATTCTATCAATCGTATCTTTAATTCTTGTGCCTTCAGAATTAGACCACATATCTAAAGTTAGATTATTTTCACTTGGTTCGTATATTCCGTATATGGGATTGTTAACTATAGTTGAGTTATTTGTACTAAATTCGATTTCTTTAATTGGTTGAGCGTTAATATCAATTTTTGATTCATTTTTTTTTAAAATGGCTTGGTTTTTAATTAAAATATTTTTTTTATTTATATTTTCTTCATTCCATATATCTACACTTTCTTCTGCAAAAAGTGCTGAACAGAGAAAAATTGAAATGAAATAAAAGAATATTTTTTTATCTAAGCTTAGTAATTTCATTGGTAATATTTTTTTTAATTTCTTGCTTGGGTGCTGGAAAGTTAAATTTACTAAGCAAAATTAAGAATATTAGTAAAACTGCGACTCCTAAAAAAAGATTTATCAATTTTTTTTTTATTGAGGGTTTTGTGCTTAAACGATTGTTGTAATTAAATTGCATAATAATTAAATGTATTTAAACTAAATAAATAAGACAAATTTGTGATAAATCAAATTATAAATTAGGAATTTAATTGAAAAAAAACCTTGCTTTGACCGGAATGATGGGAGTTGGAAAATCAACTATTGGTAAATCTTTGTCAAAAAGACTTTTAATGCAGTTTTCAGACATAGACAAAATTATTGAAAATGAATTTAAAATGAGTATTCAATCGATTTTCGAAAAAAAAGGAGAAAACTTCTTTAGAAAGTTAGAAGAGAAAATTACAATTCGGGAGTCTAAAAAAAGAAATACTGTTATATCCTTAGGTGGGGGTGCTTTTATGAGCTCAAAGATCAGAAAAGCTATTTTATTAAGCAGCAAAAGTTTCTGGTTAGATTTAGATTTAACTTTAATTAAAAGAAGACTGATTAGCTCCAAAAAAAGACCTCTTTTAAATAATAAAAATTCAAGCAAGATTTTAGAACAAATTTATAGTGAGAGAAAAGATGCTTATGCCACCTCTAACTATAGAATAAAGTGTGATAAATTAAATGTAAATTTAATAACTGATAAAATAATTAAACTTTATGCGAACAACTAGTCTCAGAGTAAAAAATTTAAATTCAAATTATTCTATAATTATAGGAGAAAATATTTTAAATCAAATTCCTGTTAGAATTAAAAAGATATGTCCAGGTGCCAAAAAAATTGCACTAATTATAGATAAAAATGTCCCAAAAAAATATATAAGTAAATTAAAAATTATCCTAAAAAAATATGATGTTTATCCGTTTGAATATTCTGTAAATGAAAAATTTAAGTCAATTTCGAATGTTAATAATTTAGTAGAAAAATGCCTTCAGTATAATTTTAGTAGAAATGATATTTTAATTTCTTTTGGGGGTGGTATTCTTGGAGATCTCAGTGCATTTGCAGCAAGTATAATTAAAAGAGGGATAAATTTCATTAATATTCCAACTACATTGCTAGCAATGGTAGACTCTTCAATTGGTGGCAAGACAGGTGTAAATTCAAAACTGGGTAAAAATATGATTGGAACTTTTTACCAGCCAAAACTTGTGCTGTCAGATGTTGAGTTGCTCAAGAGTTTACCGCAAAGAGAATTAATTTGTGGTTATGCTGAAATATTAAAACATTCTTTAATTGTAAAAAATAGTTTTTTTAATTGGCTAAGAAAAAATTCTGATAAAATACTTGTGTATAAAGATTCAAATTTTTTAAAAGAAGCAATTATAAAAAGTTGTAGGACTAAAATATACTTTGTTAACAAAGATGTTAATGAAAAAAATATTAGAATGATCTTAAATTTTGGACATACATTTGCTCATGCTATTGAGTTGCAAAATAATTACTCGAAAAAAATTAACCATGGTGAAGCTGTTATTATGGGTATGATGATGGCAACCAAGTTGTCATGCTTAAAAAAAATATGTAGTAAAAATACACTAGGTCAATTAGAAAATATTTACCAATCTAATAATTTAAAGCATGACATAAAAAAAAAATTCAATCCTAATCAATATGATAAAATTGTTGATCATATGGTTAATGATAAAAAAAATAATGATAATAAAATTAATTTAATTTTATTAAAGAAAATTGGACAAACAACACTACCTAATACTTATAAAATTTCTCCGCTTGAAATTAAAAAAGTATTCAAAAAAATTATTTAATTTTTATTTCTAATGCGTGAATCTTGGTCTGTAACTCTTTGATTAAAAGCTTCATAATTTCTCTTTGTGCTTTTAGCTTAGTTAAAGAATTCAAATAATTGGATTTTATTTCAAGACACAAATGGTATTTTTTAGCATCAAAAAATTTATGTTTTTTATGTAGAATGCTATTATCTATCACTACAATACTTTCAATTTTTATATTTTCTTTAATCTTTTTTTCTATAAATTTTAAAAAATCATTCATATAATCTTAATTTACTATATAACTTCTTTTTTGATATGAAAATTATTTGTGATTGGGAAAATTGTGAGCAAATAGGTAGCTATAGGGCTCCTTTAGAAAAAGATAATAGTAAAAAATTTAGACTTCTTTGTTTGGAGCATATTAAAATTTTTAATAAAAAATGGAATTATTTTTCAAATATGTCTGATCAAGAAGTGGAGTATTTTGTTAAATCAGATCTGACTTGGCATAAAGCGACAAAAAGCTTTGGGTCGTCAGATAATTTTTTTAATATTCTTTGGAACAATGCTTTAGAAGATAAGCTAAATATTTTTAAGTCTGAAAGTTTTAATGAATACAAGAGAACTCAATTAAGCAATACAGATAGAGATGCATTTGATGCTATGGAACTTAAATATGACGCCAAATTAGAGGAAATTCAAAAACAATTTAAAACTCTTGTAAAGAAATTTCATCCTGATAAAAACCAAGGTAGTAGAAAATTTGAAGATAAGCTAAAAAAAATTACTTTAGCATATAGTCAATTAAAGATGACAATAGGAAAAAAAAAGTGACAAATTTAACAACATCAAAAAAACCAGATATTAAAATCTCTGTAAAACAAACGTTCGGTATAGAAACCGAAATGGAAGTTGATGCATTTTCAAAAAAAAATGATTTTGTTCCAAAAATTGATCAAGACTATAAGTTTGATAGAGATACAACCTTAGCTATTCTTTCTGGTTTTGCTTTTAATAAAAGAGTTTTAATCCAGGGTTATCATGGTACTGGTAAATCTACACATATTGAACAAGTTGCTGCTAGGTTAAATTGGCCTTGTGTTAGGGTCAATCTTGATAGTCATGTTAGCAGAATAGACTTAATAGGCAAAGATGCTATTGTTTTGAAAGATGGCAAACAAGTTACTGAATTTAAAGAGGGAGTCTTGCCTTGGTCTATTCAAAATCCAGTAGCTTTAGTATTTGATGAATACGATGCAGGTAGACCAGATGTGATGTTTGTTATCCAACGAGTTCTAGAAAGTGAAGGCAATTTTACTTTGCTTGATAAGAACAAAGTTATTTCTCAACACGACTATTTTAGAATGTTTGCAACAACTAATACAATTGGTCTTGGAGATACAACTGGACTTTACCACGGTACTCAACAGATCAATCAGGGCCAGATGGATAGATGGAATATTGTTACAACTCTTAATTATCTCCCATTTGAAAAAGAGCTAGAAATAATTTTAACAAAAAACAAAGGCTTCAACTCTAAAGAAGGTAAAGAAAAAATTTCTAGCATGGTAAAAGTTGCTGATTTAACACGTAAAGGGTTTATTAATGGTGACATATCAACTGTCATGAGTCCAAGAACAGTTTTACACTGGGCAGAAAATACTAAAATATTTAAAGACCAAGGGTACGCATTTAGATTAACCTTTTTAAATAAATGTGATGAAACAGAAAAAAAAATTATCTCTGAGTACTATCAAAGATGTTTTGGAGAAGATCTTCCGGAGTCTTCAGTAAATGTAACAATTTCCTAGATGGAAAAAAAAGTTGAAAACTTAGAAAATTTTAAAAAAGCAATTACCTCCACTATAAAGTCTATTATTGGTAAACAAAATATTGATGTTGTCTTTGGTAATGATGCTGGAGGGAGAGGTGTAAACACTATCAAGCTTCCAATCATTCAAAACTTAGATAATAAAATTGATTATATAAAGGCAAGAGCCTTAGGGGATTCTGAGGCTTTAAAGTTAAGATGTTCAGATAATAAAATCTATAATTCTTTTGAACCTCAGGGCAATATTTCAAAACTTTTGTATGCTGTTGCAGAAAAGATCAGATATGAGAATATTGGATCATCTTACTTTAAAGGAATAAAGGAAAACCTAAATCAATATTACAAAATTAAGTCTAGACAAAAAAATGACTATAAGAATAATGATTATGAATTTGTAGATGCCTTTGAAAATTATCTCAGAAATAAAATTTTTAAACTAAATAACGACAGAGAAACAGAGCATAAATATAAAAAATATAAAAAAAAATTAGATATTAAATTAAGAAATCAGTTAGAAACTTTAAATAGTTCACTTTTTGAACAAAAAAAATTTAATTCTTTAATTTCTAAAATAATTTCTCAAATGCAAATTGATGAAAATATTGAATCCGAAAGAGAAAATGATGATCAAGAAGATGAAAACAGCTTAAATAATAGTTCGACTGAACAAAACGAGAAGAGTTCTAGAGATTCTGAAGATGACAACATGTCTATCGATGCAAATCTTCCCGCTTTAGATCAATTATCCTCTGAAAGTGATAGTGAAATTGAAGCCAATGATGAAGAAAATGAATCTCTTAATTCTACTAAAAGTAATAGAGAAAAAAGTAAAAACTTTGGAGATGAAAAATATAAATATTATACACAAGAATTTGATGAAACAATTCCTGCTGAAGAATTAGAGAGTGAAGAAGAACTTTTGCGACTAAGACTAAATCTTGATCAACAACTAGTAGGTTTAAAAAATTTTATTTCTAAATTAGCCAATAAGTTACAAAGAAAATTGCTAGCGAAACAAAATAGATCTTGGGAATTCGATCTAGAAGAGGGTGCGCTAGACACCTCAAAACTAACAAGAATTATTATTGATCCACTCAACTCACTAACCTTCAAAAAAGAAAAGGATATCAAATTTAAAGACACGCTAGTTACTATTTTAATTGATAACTCAGGATCTATGAGAGGTAAGCCAATTTCAGTAGCTGCTATATGTGCTGATATTTTATCCAGAACTTTAGAAAGATGTTCTGTAAAAGTGGAAATATTAGGATTTACTACTAAACACTGGAAAGGCGGACAGAGCCGTGAAAAATGGGTAAATAATCAAAAACCGCTATTTCCTGGAAGACTAAATGACCTAAGACATATTATTTATAAATCTGCTGATACACCATGGAGACAATCTAAGAATAATATGGGCCTTATGTTGAAAGAAGGTTTGTTAAAAGAAAATATTGATGGTGAAGCTTTAAAATGGGCATACAATAAAATTATTAAAAGAAAAGAAGAGCGAAAGATATTAATGGTTATATCTGATGGGGCTCCAGTTGATGATTCAACTTTGTCCACAAATACAAGTGACTATTTAGAAAATAATTTAAAACAAACAGTAAAATGGATAGAAAAAAATTCTTCAATTGAATTACTTGCAATTGGAATTGGTCATGATGTAACTAGATATTACAATAAAGCAATTAAAATTGCAGACGTTCAAGATCTTGGAGATGTTATGATAAATCAACTAGCTGATTTATTTAGTGAAAACAAAAAAAGAAAGACTCATTAAGCTATATAATTTTTTCCGTTTAAGTCTTTTATTTTAAAAATTAACAATCTAAATGGAATTAACATTAAGAGAGCCATTGCAAACTTTACAAACAAATCTCCGATAGCAAGTGTTACCCAAGGAATGCCTGTTCCTAAAAATGAAATAGAAAAAAATAAAAAAGTATCAATGGTTGAACCTGACATGGACGAGGTTATTGGAGCTACAAACCATACTTTATTTCTTAAACGCTGAAAAATCTCTATATCTATTAATTGAGCGACTAAAAAAGCCGTACCTGATCCTAAGGCTATTCTAATTGAAATTAGGTCCTGAAAATTTGTTGAGACAAATACTGTTAGAAAAATTCCTATAATAAAACCTATGTATACTAATTTCCTAGCTTCTTTTTTTCCAAATCTTCTGTTAGCTAAATCGACGATTAGAAAAGTTATGGGATAACTAAAAGCTCCATAAGTTAATATATCTTGTAATTGAAATTTATTGATTGGAAATTGAACTAGATAATTTGAAGAAATAATTATCACACCCATCATAGTTGAGAGAATAATAAAAAGATATCTATCCGAAGATTTTTTTACCGACACCTAGGTAAGTGTATTGATGCTGATCTTTAACTTTTGTGCTTTTCGAGAAAGCTTTTGTTTTTTTACAGACTTTAGATATTGGTCAAGACCGCCTTTAAAGTCTACTGAACGCACGGCTGAGTTGGTTACTTTTAGCGTAATATTTTTCTTAAGCTTGTCGCTTTGAAAGGTTACTTTTTTAAGATTGGGTAAAAACCTTCTCTTAGTTTTATTGTTAGCATGACTAACGTTGTTACCTTTTAAAGGTGATACTCCTGTAAGTTCGCATCTTTTTGACATAATTAATTTTATTTCAGTGATATAATTCTTGTATTTGCTATGGTCAAGTTAATATATGTAGATTGACAATGAAACAATCAAATAATATTAAATTTAATGGACTTTTACTTACCTATTGCTCAAGTTCAAATTAGCATTATCACAGTTTTACTTTTAAGTTTCGGTATTGGTGTTTTGTCAGGAATATTTGGAATAGGCGGAGGATTCTTAATGACCCCGATTCTTATCTTTTTAGGGATACCTGCAACTTATGCTGTAGCTAATGTGGCTAACAATATTCTAGGTATATCTGTCTCTGGAGCAACAACTCATTGGTACAAAAAAACTTTAGATTATAAAATGGGGTTTATGATTGTAATTGGTGGATTGGCTGGTGCTATTGTAGGTATGCAAATTTTTAAATATCTACGAGAAGTTGGTAATATTAATACAATCATTGCATTAGCTTACGTTTATTTACTAGCAATTATTGGAACACTTATCTTTGTTGAGGGAGTTAAGGAAGTGAGTGCAAAAAAAAAGAAAATATTAATTAAAAAAAAATTACATACCCATTATTGGATTCATGGACTTCCTTTTAGAATGCGATTTAGTAAATCTAAATTATACGAAAGTGTATTAACACCAGTCATCTTAGGATTCATTGTGGGTTTATTTGCATCCATCATGGGAATTGGTGGCGCCTTTTTAATGGTGCCTGCAATGATTTATTTAATCGGAATGCCTACTAAATTAATTCCAGGAACATCTTTGTTTGTGACTATTTTTATTACAGGATTTGTAGTAATAGCTCATGCTATACAATTCAAATCTATTGACCTTGTGTTAGTTTCTTTTCTATTGTTTGGATCAATCATTGGCTTACACGTTGGTCTAAAAATTTCAGAAAAATTAAATGCATCAGAGTATAAGACCTTGTTGGCTGTTTTATTAATATTAGTTGGTATTTTTATGGGTGTTGAGACATTTGTTTTTAATAAAGGTGTAGATATTTTTAGAGATGTAGTTCCATCTAAATTTAACTCCGAATTAACTTTTTCAATAATTAATTTAGCAAAAAATTCTCCTATAATTTATGCCTCTATATCTGTTGGATTTGTTGTCTTTATAGGGTTTATTTTTTCTTATATTAGAGAATTAATTCATCATTTTAGATATTCGAAAAAAATTAAGAATTAATACCGATTGCTTGTTGAATATTTGTTATTTTTTCTTTTTTCAAAATTTCAATTAATTCTTTCTTGATGCCCCTAACTATTCCAGGGCCTTTGTAAACCATCCCAGTATAAAGCTGAACTGCTGTAGCGCCAGCAGCAATTTTTTCAAAAGCGCTTTGTCCACTATCAATACCTCCTACTCCGATAATAGGGATCTTTCCTTTGTTTGATCTATAAAAATTTTTAATAAATTTTAATGACAACTTCTGTAGTGGTTGACCAGACAATCCTCCTACTTCATTTTTATTTATATCAAGTAAATTATCTCTATTTTGATTTGTTGTATTTGTTAGTATTAGTCCGTCAATTTTAAATTTTAATAACATTTCATTGATATTGGTAATTTCTTTTTCTCCAATATCTGGTGAAATTTTTAAAGCTACAGGACAGGCTATTTTTTGTTTTTTTTTAAGTTTTAATATTTCACCTAAAAGTCTAGACAGTAGTTTTTCTTCATGAAAATCCCTCAAACCTGCAGTATTGGGAGAAGAGATATTAACAGTTATGTAACTAGCAAATTTATTCAATCTACTAAAACATTCTAAAAAATCCGAAATCCTATCTTTCGTGTCTTTATTGGGACCGATATTAATCCCTAAAAATTCATCTGACATAGCGTTTCTTAGACGCTCAGAAACTATTTCTATGCCATCATTGTTGAACCCCAGCCTATTTATCAACGCTTTATCTTTTTCAAGTCTAAATACTCTTGGTTTAGGATTACCAAATTGTCTTTTTGGTGTAATTGTACCTACTTCAACAAAGCCAAACCCAAGTTTAAACAAAGAACTATATACTTCGGCGCTTTTATCAAAACCAGCTGCAAGACCGATCGGATTTTTTAATTTTTTTTTAAAAAGTTCTGTTGAAAGCATATCTTCATTTTCGACTTGGAAAAAACTTTTTGGCAAAAAATTAAGTTTTAATGATTTAATTGCTAAATCATGGGCTGCTTCTGGGTCTAAATTAAAAATATATGGTCTTAAAAATGAAAACATTTAATTTTTTTTTATTTTTTTATTAATTAATTTAATTGTTTCTTCGACACCAAAAAAGCTAATAAAAAAACCCATTCTGGGTCCATCTTTACTTCCAAAAAGAACTTCGTATATTAATATAAACCATTCTCTAAGTTTGTTTTCATAACCATTTTCTTTGCCTGTAGAATAGACGACAGTTTGTATGTCTTCTGGTGTTGTGTTCTGCGTAACCTGTTCTAACTTTTTTACTAAATCTAAAAGAGCATTCTTTTCAATTTCGTTGGGTGTTTTATATTTTTTATTAGGTTCGACCTTATCTTTAAAATAGTTAATTGCATATTTTGTTAATTGATCAAGTACTGGATAGTTTTCTGGTTTAATATCTTGATGAAATCTTTGTATAAACTTCCATAAAATTTCTTTGTTTTCAGCATTACTAGAACCGACTAAGTTTAGAAGCATAGAGAAAGTCATAACTATTTTTTCTTTTGGTGGGTTACCGCTATGAACATGCCAAACAGGGTTTAACAACTGCTCATTTGGCTTTTGTTTAGGAAATGTTTCAATTAACGAAAGGTATTCATCTACTGCTTTTGGTACTACTTCGGAATATAATTTTTTTGCACGTGTTGGGTTTTGGTACATATAAAGAGATAAACTCTCAGGTGAAGCGTATCTTAACCACTGTTCTATAGATATGCCATTACCTTTTGATTTTGATATTTTTTCTCCTTTTTCGTCTAAAAATAATTCATAAGCAAATCCATTCGGTGGTTTTTTTCCTAGAATTCTACAAATTTTATTTGATAAGATGGCACTTTCTGTTAAATCTTTTCCATACATCTCAAAATCAACGTCAAATGTAAACCAGCGCATCGCCCAATCAACTTTCCATTGTAGTTTGCAGTTGCCATTTTTTATTTCCGTTTCTAATTTTTTTCCATTGTTGTCAAAGATGACTATTCCAGTTTTTTTATTCATTTCTAGTAATGGGATTTCCAAGACTTTCCCTGTCGCTGGGCATATTGGTAAAAATGGGCAGTATGTTTTTTTCCTTTCACTTCTAAGTGTAGGTAGAATAATTTCCATTATTTCTTCATATTTTTCTAGAACACGCATTAATGATTCGTTAAATTTTCCACTTTTATAATTCTCAGTAGAACTTTTAAAATTGAATTTAAAATTAAATTTGTTTAAAAAATCTTTGAGCATTTCATTGTTATGCTTTCCAAAACTATCAAATTTATTAAAAGGATCTGGAATGCTTGTTAGAGGTTTACCAAGATTTTCTATAAGAACTTTGTTGTTGGGTATATTTTCTGGCACTTTTCTTAAGCCATCCATATCATCAGAAAATGTTATAAGATCAGTATCAATTTTCTGAATATGATTAAGTGCATTGATCATCATGGTAGTTCTTGCTACTTCTCCAAAAGTACCTATGTGGGGCAAACCACTTGGGCCATATCCTGTTTGAAAAACAATTTTATTTTTAGATTTTATTAAATCTTTTCTGTCTTTTAAAAGTTTTCTAATTTCAACAAAAGGCCAAGAAGAAGTAGATTGTATTAAATTAGTATCAAGCATATGAGTGGTTTA
>Ga0115004_10001975_pt1 | contig 16988 bp, 13 predicted proteins | sample ArcticOcean_MG_C_10_FD_88737 | JGI IMG/M metagenome (GOLD analysis project Ga0115004, IMG submission 88737) | Marine microbial communities from western Arctic Ocean - ArcticOcean_MG_CB11_90 | ecosystem: Environmental > Aquatic > Marine > Oceanic | place: Arctic Ocean: Canada Basin | collected...
CCTCGTCGATCATGCCTGCGTCACCGGTCTCGTAATAGCCGGGAAAGGTGGTCAGATAGGATTTGCGGTACCGCGCTTCGGCGTTCCACAAGTTTGGCAACGTGCCCGGGGGCAGGGGCAGTTTGATCGCAATAGCGCCCAAATCGCCGGCGGGCAGCGGATTGCCGCCCTCGTCGAGAACCTGTACGTCATAGCCCGGCATCGGCACCGAGGGCGAGCCAATTTTAATCGGCAGCGCCTCGATCCCGACCGGGTTGCCGGCAATGGTCCAGCCGGTTTCGGTCTGCCACCAATGGTCAATCACCGGCACGCCCAACAGATTTTGCGCCCAGTGGATGGTATCGGGGTCGGCACGCTCTCCGGCTAGATACAGCGCGTTCAGGCATGATAGATCATATTTGGCCCGAAACTCCCCCTTGGGATCTTCGCGTTTGATAGCGCGAAACGCTGTTGGGGCAGTGAAAAAGCTGCGTACGTTATATTCGGAAATTACCCGCCAGAAGGTGCCAGCATCCGGCGTGCCGACAGGCTTGCCTTCAAATACAATCGTGGTGTTGCCATGGATCAACGGCGCATAGCAGATATACGAATGCCCAACCACCCAGCCAACATCCGACGCGGCCCAGAACACATCACCGGGATCGACGTTATAGATATTTTTCATTGTCCATTGCAGTGATACCAGATGGCCAGCGGTGGGACGGATCACGCCCTTTGGTGCACCGGTGGTCCCTGAGGTATATAAAATATATGCAGGATGGTTGCCTTCGACGGGCAGACATTCCGCGGGGGTGACGCCGTCTTGGATAGCATGCCAGTCAAAATCACGGCCCGCGATCAATTCGGCTGGGTGCTGCTCGCGTTGTAGGATGATCACGGTTTCAGGCTTGTGGTCTGCCAACTCAATAGCGGTGTCGATCAACGGTTTATAGGCAATAATGCGGGTCGGCTCTATCCCGCAGGAGCCTGCAAGAATGGCCTTGGGCCGGGCGTCATCAAGCCGTACCGCCAGTTCATGGGCTGCAAACCCACCAAACACCACTGAATGGATGGCCCCGATACGGGCACAGGCCAGCATCGCAACCAAGGCTTCCGGCACCATGGGCATATAGATCACAACCCGGTCACCCTTGGTGATGCCCCGGGCCAGCAGTGCCCCGGCGAGGTTTGCAGTTTGCGCTTTCAACTCGGCATATGTCGTAGTGGCTTTGACGCCGGTGATCGGGCTGTCATAGATGATCGCCGTCCGTGCGCCATTGCCGGCCTCAACATGACGGTCGACGGCATTGTAGCAGGTGTTAACCATCCCATCGGTATACCATTCATACAACGGCGCATTGGTATCATTCAGGGCTTTGGTTGGCTTTTTGTACCAGTCTATGGCGGTCGCCGCATGCATCCAAAACGCTTCGGGGTCTTGTTGCCAACTGTTGTAGATTTCCGAATAGCCCATGGACGTCTCTTTCTTTTCGCAAAATTTCAATGCGCGGTAGGGTGACGCTGTTTACCGCTATGCGCAAGGAGATTTTAGACGCGTGGCTTGCGGGGCCGTGGCGCCTGACGTTGGTTGCGTGTGCCTGCGCCAAGGTTGCAACGCCGCTACCGCTTATTCAATGCCCTGACAACTGGCGCCAGAGCTGCCGGTAGCTATGGTCAGACGGTGGCCATACACAGCGTGCTATCCATAGTGAGTGACAGGGGTTCCGGCAATGGCTGCCATATTTAACAATCCGCGCGCCGTGATCGAGGGCGTCACGATATGGGCTTTGTTACCGAGCCCCATCAAAATCGGTCCGACCTCTAGGCCGTCGGCTTTGGATTTTAAAATATTGCGCACGCCTGATGCGGCATCGGCATTGGCAAAGATCAGCACATTCGCGGCACCTTGCATTTTGTTGCCGGGGAAAATGCGGGCACGCAGTTCAGGATCCAGGGCTGAATCAATATTCATTTCACCTTCATAGGTGAAATCCAGTTTCATGGCGTCCAACAGGGCAATGGCAGCACGCAGGCGATCGCCGGTATCGCTTTGAAGATTGCCAAATTGCGAATGGGCGCACATCGCGATGTTGGGGATCAATCCAAAACGCCGGACATGGCGGGCCGCGCCAATGACGGTCTCGGCGATTTGCGCAGGCGACGGGTCGGATCGAATGTGCGTATCGCCGATGAACAGAGGCCCATCTTCCAGAATAACCAACGACAGGGCGCCGTGGGGCTGTTGGTTTTTCTGTCCCAGAACTTGATTGATATAGTTCAGGTGCCATCTGTATTGGCCGAATGTACCACAGATTAAGCTGTCAGCTTCTTGCCGGTGTACCATCACTGCGGCAATTGCGGTGTTATTGGTACGCATGATCGCTTTCGCAAGATCTGGTGTCACACCATCGCGCGCCATAAGCTGGTGATAGGTGCCCCAGTAATCCCGGTAACGGGGGTCATCCTGCGGATTGACGATACTAAAGTCCCGGTCTGGTCTGATATCAAGCCCGATCCGTTCGCACCTATGTAAAATGACCTCTGGTCGACCAATAAGGATGGGGTGTTCGGTGGTTTCTTCCAAAACCGCTTGGGCCGCGCGCAGAACCCGTTCGTCTTCGCCTTCAGCAAAGACGATTTTGCGCGGGGCCAGACGCGCTGATTCGAACACAGGGCGCATTAAAAGTGCCGATTTGAAGACCGAGGCGTCAAGTTCAGCCTTGTACGCCTCGATATCATCCAGCACGCGTGTCGCGACCCCGGTTTCCATAGCAGCGCGGGCAACGGCGCTGGCAATGACACCGGACAGGCGCGGATCAAAGGGTTTAGGGATCAGGTAATCGGGTCCGAATGTCATCTGTTCGCCCTGATAAGCGGCAGCAGCCTCTGCACTGGTGCTGGCACAGGCCAATTCTGCGATCGCATCGACGCAGGCAATCTGCATGGCATCATTGATCTGCGTTGCACCGACATCGAGCGCGCCACGAAAAATGAACGGAAAGCACAGCACATTGTTAACCTGATTGGGAACATCGCTGCGCCCGGTTGCGATAATTGCATCCGGGGCGACCGCACGCGCGGCATCGGGCTGAATTTCGGGCGTCGGGTTTGCCAGTGCAAATATGATTGGCTGTGCTGTCATCTTTGCCACCATTTCGGGGGTCAACACGTTTGGTCCGGACAGCCCCAGAAACACATCGGCACCATCTATGACTTGACCGAGGTTGCGCTTGTCACTGTTTTGGGCGAAGGCCGCTTTTTGTGGATTCATATCCTCGCCACGTCCCTCATAGACCAAACCATGCACGTCGCAGAGCCAGATATTTTCCCGCTTTACCCCCAGTTTCAGCAACATGTTTAAACACGCAATTCCTGCGGCGCCACCCCCGGTTGAGACAATCTTAACCTCCGAGAATGACTTTTTCGCCACCTTCAGTGCGTTGGTCGCCGCCGCCCCAACCACGATGGCAGTCCCGTGCTGATCGTCGTGGAATACCGGGATGTTCATCCGTTCGCGGCAAATTTTTTCAACAATAAAACAATCGGGGGCTTTTATATCTTCAAGATTGATCGCACCAAATGTTGGTTGCAGTGCGCAAACGATATCGGCCAGTTTTTCGGGGTCTGTTTCATCCAGTTCGATGTCAAAGCAATCGATATTGGCAAATTTTTTGAATAAAACCGCCTTGCCCTCCATCACTGGCTTTGCGGCCAGTGCCCCGATATTGCCTAACCCAAGAACGGCAGACCCGTTAGTCACCACAGCAACCAGATTGCCTCTGGCGGTATAGAGTTGAGCGGCTTTTGGGTCGGCTTTGATCTCCAGGCAGGCCTCGGCAACCCCCGGTGAATAGGCGCGCGCCAGATCACGCCCCGTTGCTAGCGATTTGGTGGCTCTGATTTCTAATTTTCCGGGTTTGGGAAATTGGTGATAGTCTAGGGCGGCTTTCCGCAGCGATTCAGGTGGATTTTCAGACATTGGACGCCCCATTTCGAATTTTAGTTTAATATTAAACTATTTTTAACTTCGGGGAAAGTGTAGGTTTTATTCTGTCGTGATGCAACGGTGCTTGAAGTTAGGCCAATCAGGTCGCAAAGTGTGGAAAGGGAGGGGTATTATGACAACGACACATGCTGAAATCAGAATTCCTACGTCAGACTTGCGCGCGGATATTCCATTTTTCACAAGAACGTTAAATCTACGCATGGATATGATTTATCCGGCCGATGATCCGCAGGTGGCGGTGTTCTCTGGGCATGGCGTACGGCTGCGGATTGAAACCGGGGCGTCTGAGGCGCCGGTCACGCTGCGTATTCTGTGTGATGACCCAAGCAGCTTTGCCGGGGGAAATGTCGATCTGGTGGCCCCAAACGGCACCAAAGTCGAGATTCGCACGGCGCATACACCGATGGTAATGCCGGAAACCCAACACAGCTTCGTGGTGCGACGGCTGTCAGATCAAGCCCCATGGGTGATTGGGCGCGCTGGCATGCATTACCGCGACCTGATCCCGGACCGGTTGGGAGGATCGATTATTGCCAGTCATATTCGAATTCCCGACGGTGGGCCGGTGCCGGATATGGTGCATTATCATACGGTGGGGTTTCAATTGATCTTTTGCTATCGGGGTTGGGTCGACCTTGTCTATGAGGATCAGGGCGAACCGTTTCGCCTCAAGGCGGGTAATTGCGTGATCCAACCGCCTGAAATCCGCCACAAAGTCATCTATGCCAGCGATAATATCGAGGTGATTGAAATCGGGGTGCCCGCCGAGCATGTAACTACGATTGACCATGATATGACCCTGCCGAACGGGCCTGCTGATCCGGCGCGCAAATTCCAAGGCCAGAGCTTTGTACATCATAAAGCGGATGCGGCGCAGTGGTCTTCGTTCCGCTTGCCGGGATTTGTCAGTCGCGACACTGAGATCGCCGACCATACCGCAAATGTCGCTGGCGTGCATGTCGTGCGGCCCAATTCTGGAGTGACTGAATGGACCCATCACAGGTGCGATATTCTGTTTACCTTTGTGATGGAGGGCCGCATGGTCTTGGAAGGTTCGGATCGTGATCCCGTCGAGTTGGCGCCGGGTGATGCTTTCGTTATTCCGCCGGGGATGGCCACGCGGTACCGCGCGGTGGACGATGATCTGGAATTGCTAGAGGTTTCCTTGCCGGGGGTGTTCGAAACGATTCTATCGCGGTGATATTTGGGATGGCTGACCTCAGCTAATCGGCCTTGAAGACGCTGTATGCACAGGTCATAACGAGACAAAAGTGAACCAAAGAGAGGCGGAAATGTCGCTACTTCAGTCCGCGCAGGCGGTGCGAAAAAATGCTTATGCGCCCTATTCGGGCTTTAAGGTTGGCGCGGCGTTGCGCGCCCAGTCAGGCGTGGTCTATACTGGTGTGAATGTGGAAAATGCCGCCTATCCCGAAGGCACCTGCGCCGAAGCAGGGGCTATCGCAGCCATGGTGGCGGCGGGTGAAACCATAATTTCTGAAGTCTGCGTGATTGCTGATTGCCCCGACCCGGTGCCGCCCTGTGGCGGCTGCCGGCAAAAGCTGGCCGAATTCTGTGGTGGCGATGTTGTGGTGACGTTGGCCACGACTGCTGGCGCACAGCAGATCACCACGGTGGCAGAATTGCTGCCGGGGGCCTTTAAGCCACACCACATGGATTTATGAGCGCTGATGGATGCGCGTGTAATTATTGCAAAGATTCGCCATCAGCAGCCGCTGGAAGATGGAGAGTTGCAGTGGTTCGCAAACGGACTTGCGAGCGGTGCGGTCAGCGATGCCCAAGCCGGATCGTTTGCTATGGCGGTCTGTCTCAAAGGGCTGGGTGATGCGGGTCGTGCGGCACTGACCCAAGCGATGTGCGATAGCGGCACGCGGATGAAATGGGATGTGGCGGGACCGGTCCTTGATAAACACTCTACCGGTGGGGTGGGTGATTGCGTCTCGCTGGTGCTGGCACCAGCCTTGGCGGCTTGCGGAGCATTTGTGCCAATGATTTCTGGTCGTGGCCTTGGGCATACCGGTGGGACGCTGGATAAAATGCAGGCTATTCCAGGACTTTCGGTCGCGCTGTCGCAATCCCAGGCAGCCTCGGTGCTGGCGCAAGTGGGATGCGTAATTTTTAGTGCTAACGCCGAAATTGCTCCGGCGGACCGGCGGCTCTATGCGGTGCGCGATGTCAGCGCGACCATTGATAGTATCGACTTGATCACGGCCTCCATCCTCAGCAAAAAACTGGCAGCAGGCCTTGACGGTTTGGTGCTGGATGTAAAGCTGGGCAGTGGCGCATTTATGAAACAACGTACCGAGGCGCAGGCGCTGGCAACAGCTTTGGTCGAGACGGCGGTCATGGCAGGCTGCCCGACCCGTGCGCTGATCAGCAATATGGACCAGCCTTTGGTTCCGTCGGTGGGCAACGCATTGGAAGTTGCCGATGTCGTAGCTGTGCTGACTGGCAGGGTGCGCGGCTTGATTTTTGAGTTGTCGGCGGCCCTGGGCGGTGAGGTTCTGGCTGGCGCCGGCATGGTTGGCTCGACCAGCGAGGGCGCCGAGCGGATTGCAGCGGCCATCACCAGTGGCGCAGCTGCAGAGCGGTTTGGCCGCATGGTCGCAGCCCAAGGGGGACCAACGAGGTTTGTTGAGCAGGCCGCGCGGTATCTGCCGAAAGCCGATGTGGTGGTGGAAGTAACCGCCCCAGGCGCTGGGTATGTCAGTGTGATTGACGGTGAGGCCTTGGGCTTGGCGGTCGTTGCTTTGGAGGGTGGTCGGCAGGTTGAAACTGATGTGATCAATCCTGCAACGGGTCTGAGTGACGTCGCACCATTGGGGACATGGCTCGCGCGGGGGGATGTTTTGGCGCGGGTTCATGCCGTGTGTTTGGACCAAGCCGAATTGGTGGCAGACCGGTTGCGTGCCGCGATACGCCTGAGCCTGGATGCGCCGGAACCTGCGCCGTTGGTTTGTGACAGGATTGTGCGGTGAGCCGGGCGTTTTTGTTGGTGATGGATTCTGTGGGTTGCGGCGGAGCGCCCGACGCGGATCAGTATTTCAATGGTTCTTATCCCGACAGTGGCGCCAATACGCTGGCCCATATCGCGCAGGCCTGCGCTGGGGGGCTGGCCGATACTGGACGCAATGGGCGACTAGCACTGCCGATATTGGATGGTTTGGGGTTGGGCGCTGCCGTGCGCTTGGCCTCAGGTGAGGCCACGCCTGGGTTGGCCGCGATGCCAAGTGGGCTTTGGGGTGCGGCAACAGAGCACTCGGTAGGCAAAGACACCCCGACCGGGCATTGGGAACTGGCAGGCCTTAGGGTCCCGTGGGCTTGGCATTATTTTCCCGATAATACCCCTGCTTTTGATGCCGGTCTCGTGGCGCATGTCTGCGAGAAGGCAGGCTGCGCGGGAATACTCGGCAATTGCCACGGGTCAGGCATGCAGATGCTTTCCAAGCATGCGGCCGCGCATCTGTGCACGGGTTGGCCGATTTGTTATACCTCGGCCGACAGTGTGTTTCAGATTGCGGCCCATGAAGAATGGTTTGGTCTGGCGCGCCTGCATGCGCTTTGCGCCGCGCTGGCGCCACGCTTGCATCAGATGCATGTTGGGAGGGTGATTGCCCGCCCTTTCACCGGCTCTATCGAGACGGGTTTCCAGCGCACTGGCAACCGGCGTGATTATGCAATTGTACCACCCGCACCGACCCTGATGGACTGGGTGCAGGCGGCGGGCGAACGCGTCCACGCGATTGGAAAAATCGGAGATATTTTTTCGATGAGCGGGATTGATACGCTGCACACGGGTACAGATCAGGCATTGATGCAGCATTTGTTTCAGGCGGTGGAAAGTGCCGATGATGGGTCATTGACCTTTGCAAACTTTGTTGAGTTTGACAGTCTTTATGGACACCGGCGCGATGTTGCTGGCTATGCCCGCGCTTTGGAATGGTTTGATACGCAACTGGGGTTGCTTCTCCCTCGACTGCGCCGAGATGATCTTTTGCTGATCACAGCCGATCATGGTAATGATCCCACATGGTGCGGGACGGATCACACACGCGAGCGCGTGCCGGTACTAGGGGTTGGCTGCCCGGCCGCGGCCATAGGTTTGGTACATTTCGAGGACGTTGCGACGAGTATCGCAGCCCATCTCAGGGTCGCGTCACAGGGGTTTGGAAAGAGTTTTTTATGAATGTTTCTCAGCTTGCTAAGGTGGAATTGCATCTGCATTTGGAAGGGGCTGCACCCGCGGCGTTTATCCGCCAGTTGGCGCATGAAAAAAATGTTGATATCGGCGGCATCTTCACCCCTGATGGAGGCTATGATTTTGAAAATTTTATCGAATTTCTGGCGGTTTATGAAGCGGCAACCCAGGTGTTGCAAAGCCCCGAGGATTTTCAACGCTTGACCACGGCGGTTTTGGCTGAATGCATGGCCAACGACGTCGTCTATGTCGAAAGTTTTCTATCGCCGGAATTTTGTGGTGGGGGAGATCTTTCAGCCTGGCGCGAATATCTGCACGCCATCCGCGAGGCCGCTGCGCAAGCCGAGAGGCAGCACGGCATCATCATGCGCGGTATTCCGACCTGTATCCGCCACTTGGGGCCTGAGCGTGCCAAGGCCACGGCGCGGTGCGCGGCAGAGACAGCAGGCGATTGGATCGTCGGCTTTGGTATGGGGGGCGACGAGATGCAAGGCCGGCAAGGTGATTTTGCCTATAGTTTTGACATGGCGCACGAGGCAGGGCTGCATTTGACCAGTCACGCGGGTGAATGGGGCGGTGCTGCGTCGGTATGGCAGGCAATAGAGGATCTCAGGGTGGTGCGTATCGGGCACGGTGTGCAGGCGATCGAAGATCCGGCATTGGTGACAGAACTGGTCGCCCGTGAAATTGTGCTTGAGGTCTGCCCAGGTTCAAATGTGGCTTTGGGTGTGGCAAAGACACTGGCAACACATCCGATCCGAGCGCTGCGCGAGGCCGGTGTCAAAGTGACAGTATCGACAGATGATCCCCCGTTTTTCTCTACGACAATGCGGCAGGAATACCAAAGCCTTGCCGAAGCGTATGACTGGACGGCAGACGATTTCCGTGATTTGAATGCGACAGCGGCCGCGGCTGCATTTTGTGATGAGGCGACCCGCGGTCGGGTGCTTGAAAAACTGGAGCTCCCATGAGTGAACATCTAACAATTGTTTCGCATCCTTTGGTACAGCATAAACTGACCTTGATGCGTGAAAAACAGACCTCGACGGCGGTTTTTCGGCAATTACTGCGTGAAATCAGTCAGCTGCTGGCCTATGAAGTGACCCGCGGTCTGCCGATGACCACCAAGGTGATCTAAACCCCGATGGAGCAGATAGACGCGCCGGTACTTGATGGCAAGAAACTGGCGTTGATTTCTATTCTCAGGGCTGGCAACGGTTTGCTTGATGGTGTGCTTGAATTGGTGCCCTCAGCGCGCGTTGGGTTTGTCGGTCTGTACCGTGATGAGAAGACTCTGCAGCCGGTGCAATATTATTTTAAGGTGCCGGAATCGATGCAGGACCGGTTGGTGATTGCGGTTGACCCGATGCTGGCGACGGGCAATTCCTCTGTGGCTGCGGTGGATTTGCTCAAGCAGTCGGGCGCAACAAACATCCGGTTTTTATGCTTACTGGCATCGCCAGAAGGCGTGGCGCGGATGGCTGAGGCCCACCCCGACGTCCCGATTGTAACTGCGGCATTGGATTCGCACCTGAATGAGAAAGGCTATATCGTGCCGGGGCTGGGTGATGCCGGTGATCGCATGTTTGGGACAAAATAATTGTGCCTTAGCTTTACACGATGGCTGATTTGTTGCACCTTGTAGGCACATTTTTGGGGTTGCCATGACGTTCGCGCGCGTAATCTTTCGGACTTTCGTAATATTATACCTTAGTCTTTGGTGTCATATTGCGGTGGCCATAACCGGTGACAGCAATCCGGCAGAACTGCCGCCAGAAGACTTTAGTGCCAATGCTTATATCGATAGCCGCGGATGTTTATACATCCGGGTGATGTTTGATGACGCCTTGCACTGGGTACCTCAGGTTGCAAAAAACCGAGTTTCAGTTTGTGGCCTTTCCCCAACCTTTGGCAACCCAGTCGCTGAGGCACTGGGACTTGATCCTGCAATGCCGGTGCCTGCGCCGACCTTGCAGGATGTTGCAGTTTCGAAAAAGAAAACTGCTGTAATCCCTAAGTCTCAGACGGCTGCTGCGCCACAAGTGACGCTCCCGACAACTGAGAAGCCAGAGATCGCCAAAAAGCCGGAGATCGCCGAAAAGCCAGGGACCACCGAAAAACTGGCGATTGCCCAAACCCCAGAGATCACCCGAAAGTCAGAAGCCAGACAAAAACCTGCGCTTGCCCCCAAGGCAGCGGTAAAGTCGCAGAATATGCCTTTGGGATATGCCACAGCTTGGCAGGATCAAGCCATCGAACCTTGTGGGACAAAATGCGTGTCTGGGGCAACAGCAGCAGCTTTACGATTTGTTCAGGTTGCAACTTTTGCAGTTAAAGCCAACGCTGAGCGGACAGCTGCAAAATTGAAAGCCTTGGGTTTACCGGTTGTGATCAAAAGAAGTAAAATTAAAGGTCGGATATATTGTGTAGTCCTAGCTGGCCCGTTTGAAAAGAAACCGGGTTTGATGACAGCACTGAAAACGACGCGGAAAGCTGGCTTTAAAGATGCTTTTACTCGTAGGTGACGACCCTTTGGGTGGGTAGGCCGGCTCAGTACCCACAGATGTTTTGCACCCGAACCCAATTGGCGTCTGACAGAACGGTTGGGGTGCCGGCTCCGCTGAATGGATCCGCCTCTATTAGGGCAAGGCTCAAATCTCCGGCTGTGTCCAAAGCGTAAGCATAGGGAGAGGCCTGGACTTTAGCAGCCTCGAAACTGACCAATAAAGCCTCTTGCTCGACCTCGCGTTGCGGGGCTGTGAGGGTAAACTCTGCAAAGGCTTTGAGGCTTGCATTTCCCACCATGCCGGTTGTTAGCAATCTGAAAGTTTCGATTGTACCGGCATGTTTTAACAAATTACTGAGTGGGTCTTTTTGGGCCATGCGAGTGGCCTCGGCAAGAATATACCCGGCCAGAATCTCAGGTTCTTCGGGATCTTCGGTCAAGGCGCGGCCCAGCAATATGCGCCGGCCAGGCAAATGCAGCGTTCCGTCTAAATAGGACGGCACTACGGTCAGTTGGTGATTACCTGCCTGACTGAATAGACGCTTGGATAGAACATTAAGCGCTGTCACTCCGGCTGGGTCATCGCAAGGGGTTCCGGTCATGGCTTTGATATGCGTAAGCAGAGCGTCGCCAATTTGCGCCCGTTTTGCCTCGGGGACGATGCTCAAAGTGTGGGTTAATATGGCATTCGGCAGCCAGAACACGCCCAGTGCCAGGATAGTGACAACCGAGAGCAGCAAAATCCCAACCCGCAACCGACCTTTGCGCGGTCGTCTCTTGGCAATATTGTCTCGCAACTTTTCAATGGCCTCAACCATTTCGGTCGCGTCATCTGAGAATTCCAGCGTTTCGCTGGGGTCACCATCTGGATGAAAAACTGCTGGTGAGACTGTGGGGTTGGCGCGCACCACTGCTGCCAACGACCAATGGGTCAGCGCCTGATCATTGATATTTGCTATGACCAAAGTGGCGTCGCCAATGGAAACAATCACCTCGAGCCGTTGCGCCTCTGGCGTCTGTCGCCAAAGGGCTGTTGCCTCAAGTCTGCTGTATTGCGTCAGGGCTGTCATGAATGGATATCTTGGCTCTGGTTTTTCTCACCCACTGTATCACGAGCGCTGGGGTGACGGCAACAAGGCCGCCCCCCAAGCAGGGTGCTCACAGCGTTTTTGCAAATGTACGCAGCTCGAATTTTTGAATTTTGCCGGTTGCGGTCTTGGGCAGTTCCTGGAAGATGATCGTCTTGGGGGTTTTGAACCCTGCGAGCGAGCTTCTGGCATGGGCGATTAAAGCATCATGTGTGACGGTTACATCGTCTTTCAATTCAACAAAGGCGCAGGGCACTTCTCCCCATTTGTCATCTGGTTTGGCAACCACAGCACAAAGCGATACCGCCGGATGGGCCATTAAAACGCCTTCCACCTCGACAGAACTGATGTTTTCGCCTCCGGAAATGATGATATCTTTGGCCCTGTCGGCAATCTGGATATAGCCGTTGGGGTGCTGAACTGCCAGATCGCCCGAGTGAAAATAGTCGCCTGACAGCTCTTTCAAAGTGGCTTTGGGGTTTTTAAAGTACCCTTTCATCACCGGGTTTCCACGGATCATGATCTCGCCTTGGGTGGTGCCATCCATCGGCACTTGTTGCATGTTTTCATCCAGCACTGTGACGTCTTCCATCATGGGCATTGCCACCCCTTGGTGCGCCTTGATGATGGCTTTTTCCGCTTGTGGCAACGCATCCCACGTCTCGTCCCACAGGCATTCGGTGATATGTCCATAGGTCTCGGTCAGGCCGTACACTTGGGTGACGTTAAAGCCGAGGGTTTCAATGCTGGCTAGTGTGGCCGGGGCAGGGGGGGCACCAGCGGTAAACACCTCGACCTGATGGTCAAAGGTGCGGCGATCTTCTGCTTTCGCGTTGACGATCAGATTAAGCACAATGGGGGCGCCGCCAAAATGTGTGACCCCTTTATCGGCAATGGCGTCATAAATCGCCTTGGCGCTGATATCGCGGCAGCAAACAACCGTGCCGCCAAGGACCGGCATCATCCACGTGTGGTTCCAACCGTTGCAGTGAAACAAAGGCACAATTGCCAGAAACACTGGGTTCAGCACCATGCGCCAGCTGATCACGGTGCCCAGGGTCATCAAATACGCTCCGCGATGATGGTAAACCACGCCCTTAGGGCGTCCGGTGGTGCCGGAGGTATAGTTCAAAGCCAGGCTTTCCCATTCGTCTTTTGGCATCATCCAACGGAAATCTGCATGGCCTTCTTGCAGCAGGTCCTCATATTCGGGGTGGCGCCCGGTGGCGGGGTATCCCGCTTGCGGGTCGGCCACTTCGATCAGCTGCGGCTTTTCGCCATCCAACGCTGCGATGGCCGCCTCGGCCAGTTCGATGAATTGGGTGTCAGCCAGCACCAGTCTGGCACCGCCGTGGTCAAGAATGTAACTTACCGTGCCAACATCAAGGCGGGTGTTGATTGTGTTCAGCACCGCACCGCAGGCCGGAACGCCGAAATGCGCCTCAGCCTGAGCCGGCAGGTTTGGGATCATGGTGGCCACCACATCGCCCGATCTTATGCCACGCTGGGTGAGGGCCGAGGCAAGGCGTGTCACACGGTCGTGATAGTCACGATAGTTTGTGCGGTGGTTGCCATAGCTTACCGCCAGTTTGTCCGGAAATACTTTCGCCGCCCGCTGTAGATGTGACAGCGGCGTGAGGGGGACATGGTTTGCTGCGCATTTCTCCAACCCGGTCTCATCCTTCATCCATCCCATTGCCATGCTCCCTGTTTGTGTTGCGTCGGTATTATACCGGTTTTGCCCCGCTGTTGGGGCCGAATAATGCCCTGCATTTCGGGGTAAGAAAAGCCCTATGATGCGGGATTTTTATCTGTTTTCCATGGTTTCGCCCGTATGTCTGCTTACAGGCAGGTTGCGAAGTCGGTGATGGCCGGTTTCCAGTCGCAAAGCGTTTGTAGCCTCGGTGATGCCATTTGCTGGTCCAGCATTGGCCCGTCTGCCCAAAACCTGTATTTTTGACGCACAGTGGCGGCGGGTATGACCTTAAAACCATTGGGGCTGCGGTATTTTGCGCAATCGTCTTGGCGATTGTGTCAACCCGAACACCGATCTGGGCACTGGCATTGAAATGGCCTGTCAGCTTGGGTTGCTCAAGCAAAAGACGGTACGCCATTGCCAGATCGTTGCGGTGGATAAGCGGCCAGCGCGTTGCTCCATCTTTCCAAATCTCGATCTGTTTGTGCTGCTTTGCACAGTCTATAAACCGGCTGAAGGCCCCGCCCACCTGATGATAGACCATCGCGGGATGTATCACAGCTGTTGCAAACGCTTGGGTGTGCAGTAATTTCTCGCTGGTCTCTACCATCCAAGCCAAGGCAGGCATCGGTTGAAACTGGGTGGTCTCATTCGCAATCGAATTGCCGGTCGCGCCATAGAGCCAAACGCCTCCTGTATAGATCAGGCGGATTTTGCCATCTTTGCGCCCAAGCGCTTGGATCATCGCCTTCAGGGCCTTGCTTTCAACCTGCCCCATGTCTTCGGTAAAGGTTGCGGCGACTTGGATGACGGCATCGACGCGCCTGACGGATTGAACCCACGCATCTGGCGCGCGTAAATCCCCGCGTAATGGCGAGGCGCCAAGCGCCTTTAGAATTGCAACAGATCTGGTCGAGCGGCTTAGGGCCAGAACTTTATGGCAATGTTTGATCAAGTCCCTGATCACAGCGACGCCGATCAAACCTGGCCCGCCCAACACAAGAACGCGCATTTAACCCTCTGCAGTTTGGATCGGTCATAGATTTTTTTGACTGATCAGTCTGGGCAACAGTTTGCTGAACAGCCAGAAACCTGCATACATCATCACCCCAGTGGCGGTTGTAGTGGCATAAAATAGCGCCCTTTCCATGAAAACCATATCGTTCAGAAAGGGATATGGCAAACCCGAAGTCACGCTGCCAATGGGTTCAATATTGAAGGGCCCCACAATGGCTTCCGACCATATAATATACGCGATACAAATCATAGTGGTCATCAACACGCCTCTTAGGATGTTCTGAAAAGCCCGGTTCAGAAACAGCGCGTCAATGATCATAAGCAATGGGCCGCAAAGATGTAAATAATATTCTTGATGCCAGACAATGGGGCCGTTGCCATTCACAAGGGACGGGTCGATAAAATACAGCTTCCAATATAAAAACATCACCATGGCATTGAGTACCGCAACCGATGAGACAAGCGCATCATGAGCGGGGGGCAGGCCTTTGCGACTGAGCGACAGCATCAACCACGCAACATAGACTGCGCCGGTCAGACCCCAAAAGGTTAAATGGCGAAACTGCCACCCGACAGTATCATAATTGGCGGTGAAAAATTGATAGAGCCAATAGCCGAGCGCCAGAGAAAACACACAATAGCGAAAACGTAAAACAGACATATTTCGTAAAATAGACATATACTGCATTCGAATTCCCTGTCAGCCTAACCTGCGCCATGCAAGGCAGACCGGCGTTATATTCCGGTGCTTTTTAATGGGTTTATGCGGCTTGCTCAGCCGTGCCGAAGCGGCCGTAAAAGCTTTGATTTTTTACGGACATCTCGCGCAGCAGATCCGGACAATCAAAGCGGTCTCCGAAGGCGGCTTGCAGTTGATCACAGCGCTGGGCGGCATAGGGGGTGCCAAGCATATCCAACCACGACAGCGGTCCACCGCTCCAGGGGGCAAAGCCCCAGCCGAGGATCGCCCCGACGTCACCTTCTCGGATGTCCATCAACACGCCTTCTTCCAGCGCTTTGACGGCTTCGAGGACTTGCGCGAACATCAGCCTGTGCTGCACATCGGTCAATTCTGGTTGCATAGCGGCCAGGGGATACTGGTCGCCCAGACCGTCCCAGTATCCAAGACGTTTGCCACTGTCGTCATAGGCAAAAAAACCGGCTTTGGCTTTGCGCCCCAGACGACCCTGATCCTCCATTTTGAAAATCACCTCATCCACAGCCCCGTCTGGATAGGCGTTGCCCATCGCGGCTTTGGTGACTCGGGCGATTTTTGCGCCAAGATCGATCGAGGTCTCGTCGACCAATTGCAATGGTCCCACAGGAAAGCCCAGCATTCTTGCCGCATTGTCGATCAGCGCCGGTGCGACGCCCTCTGACACCATGCGAATGCCCTCGTTGATATAGGGTATAATGCAGCGGTTGGCATAGAAAAACCGCGCATCATTGACCACGATGGGTGTCTTGCGGATCTGTCGGACATAATCTAGCGCTTTGGCGACAGCCCGGTCACCTGTCTGTTTGCCTTTTATAATCTCGACCAGCGCCATGCGTTCCACGGGGCTGAAGAAATGGATACCGATAAATTGATCTGGCCGGGTTGAGGCTTTGGCCAACTCGCTGATCGGCAGGGTCGAGGTGTTCGACGCAAAAATGCAATCTGTTGCGATGACTGCTTCAACCGCTTTGGTGACGCTGGCTTTGACTGTGGGGTCTTCGAAAACCGCCTCGATAATCAAGTCGGCGTCTTTGAGAGCCGCGTAATCCGTTGTTGCAGTGATAAGCTCCAGCACGGCGGCTTTCGTTTCGGCGGTGGCTTTGCCGCGTTTGATGCCCTTGTCCATATAGTTGGCGCTATGGGCTTTGCCGCGATCGGCAGCCGGTTGTTGCTGATCGATCAATATCACCTTTATCCCTGCCATCGCCGAGACCAGCGCGATGCCGGCCCCCATCATACCTGCGCCCAAGACGCCCACGGTTCTGACCGATTGATCGGCAATACCCTGTGGCCGCACCGCGCCCTTTTCCAGCGCAGTTTTATTGACAAACAAACTGCGGATCATCGCCGAGGAACTGGGGTTAGTCAAAATATTGGTGAACCAGCGCGCTTCGATTTTCAGCGCGGTATCAAAATCAACCAGCGCGCCCTCATAGACAGTGCTCAACAGCGCCTTAGCGGCCGGAAACGCGCCTTGGGTTTTGCCGTTGATCATTGCAGAAGCTCCGTCAAATGTCATGAAACCTGCTGGATGATAGGGTGTGCCACCGGGCATTTTATAGCCCTTCGCATCCCAGGGCTTAACCAGATCGGCGTCTTTTGCCTGCAACACCCAGGCGCGGGCCTCGGCCATCGGATCGTCGCAAACCACATCGACCAATCCCGCCGACTTGGCCTTTTGGGGTGACAGTGTCTTGCCCTCTAAAAGATAGGGGGCTGCGGCCATGGCACCCATTTTTCGCGACAAACGTGTTGTGCCGCC
>Ga0115004_10001977_pt1 | contig 16978 bp, 17 predicted proteins | sample ArcticOcean_MG_C_10_FD_88737 | JGI IMG/M metagenome (GOLD analysis project Ga0115004, IMG submission 88737) | Marine microbial communities from western Arctic Ocean - ArcticOcean_MG_CB11_90 | ecosystem: Environmental > Aquatic > Marine > Oceanic | place: Arctic Ocean: Canada Basin | collected...
ATATTGGAAAAGAGGACAAGATGAATACATATACATTAGAGACAATCCCTCTGTTTATAGAAACCTTCATAAAACCAATAAGATCTCTGCAGAATTAAGTGGTTCTTATTTTACTAAACTTGGAATAACAGGATTTGGTATAGATTTATCTACAGTCAATATCACTAGTAATAATTTAGGGGACCACAGTAGAAGGACAGTTAATGTGTTTGTAGACCATACTTTTGAAATGTTTAATAAAAAATTAAGCTTGTCTCCAGGAATTGCTATCAGTCATTTTTCAGATTTATCTTTTCATTCATTCCCTGGAATTGATGTAGGATATCATTTAAGTTCTAATTTTAAATTCTACTCTAATATTGGTAAAACTTATAGAATTCCCACTTACACAGATTTGTATTATAGTAGTAAAACAACACTTGGAAACGAGAATTTAAATCCTGAGCAAGCAACTTCAACAGAGTTTGGGTTTAAATACAATAGTTCTAATTTTAATTTTTCTGGAGTTGTTTTTTCAAGAAAATCAAAAAACATAATAGACTATGTTAAAAAAAATGAAAATGATTTGTGGAAAGCTTCAAATATAGGTTCTTTGAACACAAGGGGATATGAATTGGATTTATCTTATTCTTTTTTAGGAAAAGATTTTTCTTCCAATACATTTTCTCTAGGATATTCCAATCTTAAAGACGACAACTATGTTAGTAATGTAAATTATTCTCAGTACTCATTAAACTCTATAAAAAGTCACTTTATTTCAAAACTTAATATTAAATACAAAAAGATACATCTTTCCACTGTTTTTAAATATGTGAAACGTGCTGACAATTCCAATTACTCTGTTTTAGACACCAAGGTATCGTATAAATCGTTTTTTGTTAACGTAAACAATATTTTAGATGAAGTGTATTCTGAAACTAATTTAGTTCCTATGCCAGCAAGAAATTTATTATTGGGTTATGTCTTTAAGGTAGACTAATTCTCCAGAAACGTAAGTTTTTAAAACTTCTGTTTTCGGTGTTTCCTCTATATCAATTTTCATTATATCTCTATCTATTATAATAAAGTCAGCCAGCTTTCCCTTTTCTATACTTCCTTTTTCATTTTCTTCAAAATTTAAATAGGCAGCCCATATAGTCATTCCTTTTAGTGTTTCTTCTCTAGAAAGTGCATTTTGGGATTGAAATCCTTTTTCAGGATATCCATTCAAATCTTTTCTTGATGTTGCGGCATAAAAAGTATGGAAAGGATTCACTCTTTCAACAGGAAAATCTGTACCTAAACCTATTACTTTGGATTTGTTTAAAAGGGTTTTGTAAGCATAAGCTCCGTTAATTCTAGAGGAACCTACTCTGTCTTCTGCCCAATACATATCACTGGTAGCATGAGTAGGCTGTACAGATGGAAGAATTTTTTCATTAAAACCATCCATATCTTTTAAATCTATTATTTGTGAGTGTTCAATTCTCCATCGAGGATCTTTTTTATTTTTAAGAACTTTGGAATAAGTATTTAGTAATAACTTAACGGTAGAATCTCCAATGGCATGAGTATTCATCTGAAAATTTGCATTGGCTATTTTAGATGCGAGATCTTCAAGCTGCTTTGGTGTTGTAATTAGTTTTCCAAAGTTTTCTTTGTCATCATGGTATGGAGACTTCAATGTAGCTCCCCTAGAGCCTAAAGCTCCATCCCCATATATTTTCACTGAACTTACGTTTAATCTAGGAGTTTTAATAGGACCATTGTTTAGAAAATATTCAATATTTTCTTTAGAATTACTAACCATAGCATACACTCTCATTTTTAAAATATTTTTCTTTTGAAGCTCGTCAATTAAAAAAATAGTTTCTTTAGACAGACCTGCATCGTCAACGGTGGTTAAACCGTTTTTAAAACATATTTCTTGAGCATCTAAAAGAGCTTGTTCTTTCTCTAAATTGGATAGCTCTGGTAAAACGTTGTCAATAAGCTCCATAGGCCCGTCAATTAACACTCCAGTTAACTCTCCGTTATTCTTGACAAGAGTTCCACTGCTGTTCTGTGTTTTAGTAGTTATTTTAGCCATGTCTAGAGCTTTTTGGTTCACTAAGTATGCGTGACCATCTATTCTTTCTAAGACCACAGGAGTATCTGGAAAAAGCATGTCAAGTTCCTTTTTATTAGGAAATTCTTTTATGTCCCAATCGTTTTGATCCCATCCGCTTCCTTTTATTACGGAATTATTATCATTTGATTTAGATTTTAATTTTAAAATTATCTCATCAAAAGATTTAGTTCCAACCAAGTCAATTACTTGCTGATTTAATCCCAGTCCATAAAAATGACAATGTGCATCAATTAATCCTGGTAAAATAGTAGAACCGTTGAGATCATAAGTTTCTTGGGCATTGTATTTTTTTAAAATATCATTTCCTCCTACATCGAAAAATAAACCATCTTTAATGGCAATGGCATTAACAATGGTAAAATCATTATCCACCGTATACACATTGGCATTGTATACTATTAAATCCACATTTTTTTTACATCCAAAAAGTGAAAAGAAAATTAATATTGATAAGATAATTTTTAGACTATATTTCATTTGTTTTAGAGTATATTAAATTACTTTCCCAGCCCCTGTATAAAAGGTAAGAAATCATTTTTTTCTTTTTTAAAGTAGTGCTTAAGTTTTCCAAAGATGATAATTTTTTATTAAAAATTTCTTCCAGTTTATTAAGATAATCTCCTTCTTCTATTTCCTTTAATCCATGAGTAATATTATAAGGAGAAATATTTCTTTGTTTTAATTCGTTTATTATTCTGACCTTTCCCCAGTTCTTGATGTTAAACTTTCCTCTTACAAAGCTTTTAGAAAATCTAGTTTCATTTAAATAGTTTTCCTTTATTAAATTAGATATTACTTCCTGTGATTGATGGGAATCAATTCTAAATGTTTTTAGTTTTTGAATTACTTCTTTGTGACATCTGTCTTGGTAGGAACAGTAGTATTGAAGTTTACCTTCAATTTCTTTAATTGTCAAGTCGTTCTTATTCATCATTGAAAATTAGTACAATTTAGATCAAAAAAAAAGCGGCTTTAAGGCCGCTTTTTTGTTATGCATTAATGATTTTACCATCTTTATCAAAGAATCGAAAATGTAAATAGGTGTAAGCATCTCTTGGGATAATCTTAATCCATCTCTTATGATCAAAATACCATTTTGATCTAATTGAAGGATAACCACTTTTTACATATGCAGCAATAAAAGGATGCAAATGTAAAACGAGTTTTTTATCGTCGTACTTTTTATTATTTAAGATTTTTTCTAATTTATTTGAAATTTTATCAATTAAAACAATTGGAGCTTCAACAGTTCCATTAGTATTTGGATTTAATTCTTTTGTTTTTATATCCATTTCTGGTCTGACTCTTTGACGAGTCATTTGAATTAAACCAATTTTACTTGGTGGAAGAATTTTATGTTTAGCTCTGTCAGAATCCATTTCACTTTTAAAGTGATCAAATAGTTTCTTTCTGTTTTCAGGACTAGTGTGGTCAATAAAGTCAATGACTATAATTCCACCCATATCTCTTAGTCTTAATTGTCTAGCAATTTCAGAAGCTGCTAATAAATTTACTTCAAGAGCAGTTTCTTCTTGATTTTTTGCTTTGGTTGATCTATTTCCACTATTTACGTCAATAACATGAAGGGCCTCGGTATGCTCAATTATTAAGTAAGCACCTTTACTCATTGTTACAGTCCTTCCAAATGCTGTTTTGATTTGACGTTCCACTCCATATTGTTCAAATATTGGAGTATCAGTTTGATGAAGTTTTACTATTGATTGCTTTTCTGGAGCAATTTGTTTTAAGTAATCCTTTATCTCTGAATACATGGATTTTTGATTAACATATATTCCAGTGAAGGAGTCGTTAAAAATATCTCTTAAAATCGATGAAGACCTATTCATTTCACTTTGTACTTTTGAAGGAGTTTCAGATCCTTTAATTTTTTTACAAAGTTCTATCCAATAACCATAAAGGTTTTGCAAGTCTTTATCAAGCTCAGCAACTTTTATATCTTTTGCTACTGTTCTAACAATTACTCCAAATCCTTTGGGTTTGATACTCTGAACTAATCTTTTTAATCTGCTTTTTTCTTCTCTACTTTCTATTTTTTGAGAAATAGAAATTCTATTAGAAAAAGGAACTAATACTAGAAAACGTCCAGCAAAGGACAATTCGGAACTAATTCTAGGACCTTTTGTAGATATTGGTTCTTTAATGATTTGAACTAATACAGTTTGATTAGGGCTTATAACATCGGAGATACTCCCTTCCTTGTCTATTTCTGATTCAAAATGAAATTTATCAAGGGAAAAATTCTTTATTTTACCTGCGCTTACACCTTTAATGAACTTAATTAATGATAATATTTTCGGACCTAGGTCGTGATAATGTAAAAATGCATCTTTTGCATATCCAACATTAACAAATGCAGCATTTAAACCAGAAATAGTTTTTTTTGTTCTGGCTAAAAAAATGTCTCCTACATTAAATTTATTACTATCATTTTGTTTGTGTAGTTCAATTAATTTTCCGTTTTTAAGTAGTGCAAAATCAACTGCAGTAGAATTCGATCGTATAATGATTTCTTTACTCACAATTTATGATTTAATATTCATATTAAAATATGAATAGGTTATACTAATATACACAGGGTTTTTATTTTCGTGGAAGATAAATTAGCAGTGAACAACTACCAAAGTAAGCTTCATTTCAAAGAACATAGAATGTTCATAAAAGAAATAATTTAATTATTTCTTTTTGTGTCGATTAGCTCGACTTCTTTTTTTTCGCTTGTGCGTAGCTACCTTGTGCCTTTTTCTTTTTTTACCACTTGGCATAATATCTTTTTTAAATTAATTATTTTTCTTTACGCCATCAATAAATATTTTGGCAGGTTTAAAAGCTGGAATATGGTGTGCGGGAATTCTTATGGTTGTATTTTTTGAAATATTTCTACCTGTCTTTTCAGCTCTTTTCTTAACAATAAAACTTCCGAATCCTCTGAGGTAAACATTTTCTCCATTATTTAACGAACCTTTGATTTCATCCATCAAATTTTCAACAGTTGCTAAAACTTCATTTTTTTCTAATCCTAGGTTATTTGAAATTTTAGTTACAATCTCCGCTTTGGTCATATTCTTAATTTTATTTATGTTTACTTTTTAGGTTGCCAAATATATAAATTAATATTCACAATTCATTTTTTATCTAACTCTAAAAAGCACACTAATTTTGGATTTAAATTTATCAAAAAGTACCATAAAAAGTTTTTCAAAAAAATTGATTTGTTGGTATTATAAAAATAAGAGAGATTTACCTTGGAGAAAAACAAAAGATCCTTATAAAATCTGGTTGTCTGAAATTATATTACAGCAAACTAAAATTGCTCAAGGACTTCCTTACTATCAAAAGTTCATTGTACAATATCCAACTGTAACTAAATTAGCAAAAGCCTCAGAACAACAAGTTTTAAAATTGTGGGAAGGTTTAGGTTATTACAGTAGAGCTAGAAACCTTCACAAGACTGCTAAAATTGTTATTAATGACCTAAAAGGAGTTTTCCCATCCAAACATAATGAGCTAATAAAGCTTCCGGGAATTGGAGATTATACGGCTAGTGCAATAAGCTCATTTTCTATAAATGAGATTAATCCTGTTATAGACGGCAATGTTTATAGATTTTTATCTAGGTTAATTGGAATTAAAACACCTATTAATACAGGTAAGTCTCATAAAGAATTTAGAGATATAGCTGAAATATTAATATCGAAACGAAATCCATCTGATTTTAATCAGGCAATAATGGAATTTGGTTCCTTAATATGCAGGCCAAACTCCCCATTGTGTGAAAAATGTATGTATAAAAAGATTTGTTTTGCCCACTTAAATAAAGAAGTACATGCATTACCTGTAAAAATTAAAAAGAAAAAAGTGAGAGATAGATTTTTTAATTTTTTAATTGTAAAATCTGAAAGTAATCAAACAATCATCATAAAAAGAAAAGGAAAAGATATATGGCAAAATTTATATCAATTTCCCCTTTTTGAAACAAATAAAAAAATTGATAATAAAATAATGTTGAATAAATTAAACAATCTAGAATATTTAGATTCTTCAAAAATTAAATTAGACCTTTTTCAAAATAAAAGTTTTCGTCATAAACTTTCTCATCAAAATATTCATTCTTCCTTCTGGCTAATTAGCGTTAAAAGATTGAGTAATGATTTTGTAAATATTTCGAATTTAAAACAATACCCTTTTCCAAAACCAATTTCTAATTTCCTTTCCTCGTATAATTGGTAATATTTGCTTTTTCGTATATTTGGTTACAATTAAAAAAATAAGAAATGAGTGGTTCTCTAAATAAAGTAATGCTAATAGGTAATTTAGGAGATGAAGTGAAAATGCATCACTTTGATGGGGGAGGTTGTATTGGAAGGTTTCCAATTGCTACTAACGAAAACTACACAAATAAAACAACTGGAGAAAAAGTTTCAACAACCGAATGGCATAATTTGGTTGTTAAAAATAAAGCAGCTGAAGTATGTGAGAAATATTTAAAAAAAGGAGATAAGGTTTACGTAGAGGGTAAAATAAAGACAAGAAAATGGCAATCTGAAGACGGAGTTCAAAGATATTCTACAGAAATTCATGTTTCAGAATTTAACTTTCTTTCTACTAAAAATGATTCAAGCACTATTACTGGTCAAGAAAATATTCCTGAAAATATTCCTGAAAATCATAGCAACGAAGCGGATGATTTACCATTTTAAATCAATTTTTTAACACAATACTTGGATACGCAATTAAATCTAATTCACTTATTTATATTTTTAGAATCCTATACAATAGTCTTTAAAATTGTATTAATTATTTTACTATTAATTTTTTCTGCTCTAATATCAGGTTCTGAGGTAGCTTTTTTTTCACTCTCTTCAACTGATTTGAAAAAAGCTAATTCGTCAAAGAACAAGAGTCTTCAACTCATATATAGCTTAAGAAATAATCCTAGAAGATTATTGGCTGTACTTTTAGTCTCAAATAATTTTATAAATATTGCTATAGTTCTTTTGTTTTCCTCTTTTGGAGATGCATTATATTTCGATTCTCTTCCTTTCTGGCTAAATTTTGTTTTCGAAGTTGGGTTAATTACTTTATTTATTCTTTTGTTTGGAGAAATACTTCCTAAAGTTTATGCTAATAGAAATCCCATTTCTTTTTCGAAAAAAATGGCACTTCCGATTCAAATTTTAGATAAGTATATTTTCTTTTTCTTGACTATACCAATGAGTAAAATAACTGAGTTTATTCAAAAAAGATTGGTATTCAAATCTACCAATCTATCTGTTGATAAGCTTTCTGACGCCTTAGATCTAACTGATAAAAACGACACCTCTAAGGATGAAAAGAAAATTTTAAAAGGCATTGTTTCTTTTGGAAGTATGGAAACTAAACAAGTAATGAGACCTAGAATTGATGTCTTTTCCGTTTCAAAGGATATTTCTTTTGAGGAACTTATTAAACAGGTAAGAAAAAAAGGATATTCAAGAATTCCTGTATTTGAAGAAAAAATTGACATGGTAGTTGGAGTAATTTATTTAAAAGATTTGTTTCCCCATTTGGATGAAAAAAATTATGATTGGAATAAATTAATTAGAGAACCCTATTTTGTTCCTGAGAATAAAAAACTTGATGATTTGTTAAAAGAATTTCAACAATTAAAAATCCACTTGGCAGTAGTAGTGGATGAGTATGGTGGAAACTCAGGAATTATAACAATGGAAGACATTGTTGAAGAAATTGTAGGGGAATTAAATGATGAGTTTTATCAGGACGATTTACTCTATTCTAAAATAGACGAAAACAATTATATTTTTGATGGTAAAACGAATTTGAAAGATCTTTACAGAGCAATTAAAGTTTCTGATGAAACTATTTTTGAAAACAAGAAAGGAGAATCTGAAACTATTGCAGGATTTATATTGGAGCAAATAGGTTATTTTCCAAAAAAAGGAAAGGTTTTAAAAATAAATAATGTAAAATTTATTGTTCAAGAGATTGATAGAAAAAGAATTAAAAAAATTAAAATCATCCTACAATAAGAATGTATAGACTGATTCCAATATTATTTTTCTTTCTTTTTAGTTGTGAGCAATACAATCTCCCTAAAAAAAAAGCATATTTAGCGCATCAATTTAAGGTCCCTACATACAAAAGTATTACAAATAATTGTCCTTATTCTTTTAAATTAAATTCAATTTCTAAAATTAATTTTGATTCTAATTGTAATGCAAAAATTAATAATGAATTATTAGAAGCAGATCTTTTTATATCCAATATTAAAATCAAAAATAATTTAGAATTAATTAAAAATGATTTCAATTTAAAGATTGCAGATAATTCCAATAAAGTTTCTAATATTGTTACTAGTGAATTCAATAATTATGAAAATAAAGTGTACGCACTTTATTACTCTTTCGTTGGAGATGCACCCTCAAATATTCAATTCTATATTACAGATTCTATATCGAATTTTGTTACCGGTTCTTTATATTTTAATTCTAAACCAAATTATGATTCTTTATTGCCCTCCATTAGTTATATGAAAAATGACATTAAAAAAATTATTGAAACATTTCAATGGAAATAGTTAAAAAAATTTAATGTCAAACAATAATAAAAAATGGATTTATTTAGTAATACTTTCAGTAATATGGGGGAGTTCTTACATATTAATTAAAAAAACCTTAATTGGTCTTACCCCTCTTCAATTAGGAAGTTTAAGAGTTATTTTCACTTTTATAGTTCTGTTAATTATAGGTTTCAATTCTTTAAAAAAGATACCTAAAGATAAATGGAAATGGATTTTTGCTACTGGATATATCGGATCTTTTTTTCCATCATTTTTCTTTGCTTTTGCTCAAACAGAAATTGACAGTGGGGTAGCGGCAATCTTGAATTCTCTCACTCCTCTAGCAACTCTAATCATTGGTGTTGGTTTTTACAAATTTATTATTGATTCTAAGCAAATAATTGGAGTAATTATTGGACTTATAGGGTCTTTTTTTCTTATTTATGAAGGTTCAACAATAAACCCTGATCAAAATTTTTTATTTGTTGGATTTATTATAGTTGCATCCATTTGTTATGCAACTTCAGTCAATATGTTAAAGTATCATTTACAAGATATTCCTGCTACATCTATTGCTTTAGGAAATTTTTTATGCATTTTACCACCTGCTGTTATTCTACTTTTTTATTCTGGATTTATGGATATCAATATAAAGGAGAGTCCAGAGGTTCAAAACGCTCTTTTTTATATAATTATTTTATCAATATTTGGAAGTGCTTTTGCTAAAATCTTATTCAATAAATTTATTCAGATAGCTTCTCCAGTTTTTGCTTCTTCAGTCACTTACACATTACCCATAGTGGCAATAATGTGGGGTTTTCTGGATGGAGAAACTATTAGCCTTCGTCAATTTTTTGCAACTGCTATAATTCTTGTTGGAGTTTTCTTAGCAAACAAACAAAAATCTAGTTAAAATCTTCCTCCTTTAAATCATCATTTAAAACCACGTCAATTAGTTTCATTCCTATGGACTGAGGACCTAATGATTGGGATTTTTCAGTTGGAAATAAAACACCTTCAAAATCTTTATAATTGCCAATTATTGATTCTTGAACTTGAGATTGCCCACCCATATTAGTGGTTGATATTTCTTTTATTTTTAATCCAGTTTTTGCGTCAAATAAATATTTAACTGAAACCATTTCTCCATTAAATTCTAATACATATACTTCATTATCATCTACATTTTCTGTTCCAGTAAACTTTATATTGGGATTATCAATGAGATTCAATTCAGGGAATATTCCCAAAGAATTTTTTAAATCATTATGGAAGTTTTCAGGTAAAGCCATTTTATTAGGTCCTTGTTTAACAAAAGCTTCTTCTTCAGTAATAACCATTTTCATCATTTCATTTCCGTTCATTGAAGTTGAGTTTGCCAATTTCCCATTAGTTCTTTTTTCTTCACTTATAATAGTGGCTCCCATAGCCTCTCCTTGATATTTTAAAACAACAGATTTTATAGCTTTTAGTTTTTCAGTTCCTCCTATTGCAGAAAGATAATTCTGAATAACAGAATTTGCAGTTATTCCTTTAGGAGCCTCAATGGTTTTCGGTTTCTCTATAGAATTACCATATTTATCAAAATAAGAGATTGGAATAATTTCCCCATTAAAACTTACTTTTTCAAGTTTGTCTATTAGTTCGGTTCCTTTACCAGTTATAACAATTTGGCCACTTTCTATTTGAAAATATTTTTTTGCTACTCTAATTACATCTTCCTTAGTAACCTTGTCAATATTTCCTAAATAGGTTTTATAAAAATCTTTATTTAAGCCTTGTGTTTTAATATTCAAAGCATAACTAGCTATAGTAGAAGGGCTTTCTGACGCTAAGACAAAGTTTCCTACATATTTGGCCTTAACATCTGACAATTCTTTATCACTTACATTAAAGTTTCTGATTTTATTAATTTCATTAAGCAATTCAACAACCGCACTATCAGTTACTTGAAATCTAGTAGATGCATATGCTCTAAATCTAGATTTAGTGTATTTACTAGAACCAATCGAAGATCTGGAAACATAAGTATATCCTTTAACCTCTCTAATTTGTTGTTCTAGTCTGTTTTCAGGGCCTCCTCCTAATATTTTATTTGCCACTAAAACTGGAAAATAGTCAGGATTTATTATAGATAAGTCAACAATGTTCTGAAAAACAACCTCAGATTGAATTGCATTTGGAACGTCTACAAAGTTTAAATTAAGTTGATTGACTTTTTCGGGAGATTTCCAACTAGAGAGTTTTAATTTTCCTTTATTCCAGTTAGAAAAAAGTTTTTTTACTTTCTTTTTTATTAATTCAGGGTTAAAATCTCCAATAATTATTAAATAGGCATTGTTTGGAATGTAATTTTCTTTGTAAAAAAGCTTTACATCATCAATGGATATATTATTGACAGACTCTTCATTTATGTACTTACTATTTGGATGATTTTTACCATACGCTAAAACGTTTTCTACTCTTCTTGCAATTTGACCAACATCCTTAGAACTAGCCTTAATGCTTTCTAAAGTTTTTGTTCTTTCTTTTTCAAATTCTTCTACAGAAAATATTGGATTTAAAGCTCCGTCTGCCATCATTTCTAAAATTTTTGGGAAAAATCTAGATAAGGAAGATGCATATGCTCCTCCAGCATTTATATTTATTGATGCTCCAAGAAAATCTACTTCTTCAATAAAAGTATCTTTTGGAATTGATTTAGTTCCTTTTCCAAGCATACTGGATGTCATTGAATATATTCCATTTTTTGAGCTTCCAGGAATTGGAGGATTGTCTATTAACAAGTTAGCAGATACTCTAGGAAGTTTATGGTTTTCAACCATTAAAACCTTTAAACCATTTTTTAATTCAAATTCAATAGGAATTCCCAGTTCAATGGTGGGGGTAGGTCCAGAAACAGGCATTTTAGATCTATCAACTTGACTGAAAGAGAAAGATAAAAATAATAATAGTGATAAGTTTATATAAAATTTCTTCATTTTATTAATTGTTTTTAGGTAAATATTTTAATTCTAGCCTTTGGTTTTTATTAAGATATAATTTAGCGACCTCTCGAATTTCTTCTCTTGTCACTGATCTATATATATCAATTTCATTATTTATTAAGTTAACATCTCCATACAGCACATGATATCTAGCAAGGGAATTGGCTATTCCTTGAATTGTTGAGTTTGAACTCACATACTGGCTTTCAAAAATATTTTGAATTTTTTGGAAGTCTCTTTCAGATATCAATTCACTTTTAAGCTTTTCAATTTCTTCATCTATTTCAAAAGTCAGTTCTGGAAGTTTAGTGTCGCCTAAAGGCAATCCACCAATTAAATAAATACCATAATCTTCTTGAGAATTATTTCCTGCAAATACTTGAAGAGCCATCTTTTTTTCATCAACTAATTTTTTATATAAAATAGAGCTTTGTCCACTGCTTAAATATGTTGAAATCATGTCAAAAACTCTAGATTCCCTAGTTTTCATAGAGGGTGTTCTGTAAGCTAATATATTGGCAGGTATTTGAATATTTTCATCAAAAGCTTCACTAAAAATTGTTTCTGTAATTGGTTTTTCTTTTGTGAAATTTCTAACAATTGGTTTCCCCTCTTTTATCTCATCAAAATATTTTTTTATTAATGATTTTGTTAGTTCTATATCTATGTCTCCCGCTACAACTAGAACAGCATTATTTGGATTGTGAAATTTTTTATTGAAAGCCGCAAAATCTTCAAGAGTTGCAGAATCTAAATGATCCATTTCTCCAATTACAGAACCCTTGTAGGGATGAACTTTGAAAAGTCCTTTTTGAACTTCGTCAAATACTTTAGAGTAAGGACCATTTTCTGCTCTTCTTTTTTCCTCTTTTACTACTTCTTTTTGTGTATCTATTCCAATTTGATTTATTACAGGGTGAAGCATTCTTTCGGACTCCAACCATAAGGATAATTCTAAATTGTTCGACGGAAAAACAACATAATAATAAGTCCTATCGGATGTTGTATTGGCGTTATACATCCCTCCATTAGAGTTTACTATGACATCCCACTGACCTCTGTCAATATTTTTTGAACCTTCAAAAAGTAAATGTTCAAAAAAATGAGCAAATCCTGTTTTTTTTGGATTTTCATCCTTAGCGCCTATGTGATACATTACAGAAGTTGTAATTACCGGAGCCGAATTGTCTTTGTGAAGAATTACATCTAACCCGTTTTCAAGTGTGTATTTTTCAAATTCAACTGACTGAGAGTTGAGATTAACAGAAATTAGTAATAATACTAAAAAAAAGAATATTTTTTTTTTCATGATTGAAATTTATAAATACAAATCTATTAATTTAATATTAAAAGAAAATCAGTTGATTTATGATAAAATTATCTCTGTAAATATTTAGTCAAACTATTATTTGTAAAATTATTGTGATATATGTTCAATCCTTGTATATTTGCACACGTTTTTGATTAAAAAATAAATTATGTACGCAATAGTAGAAATTGGTGGAAAGCAGATAAAAGTCGAAAAAGATCAAAAAGTATATGTAAACAGACTTGATGGGAAAGAGGGCTCTAAAGTGACCTTCGACAATATATTATTGCTTGATAATGCTGGTAAAATTGTTTTAGGAAATCCATCTGTTAAAGGTGCTGCTGTAGAAGCAAAAATTTTAAAACATTTGAAAGACGATAAAGTCATAGTTTTTAAGAAGAAAAGAAGAAAAGGGTATAAAGTTAAAAATGGACACCGCCAATTTTTGACTGAAATTATGGTTGAAAAAATTCTTGAAAAAGGAGCAAAAGCCAAATCAGAAATAAAAGCAGAAGTCAAAGAATCTAAACCTGCAGTTGAAAAAAAACCAGTTGCAAAGAAAGTTGTTGCTAAAAAACCAGTTGCAAAGAAAGCAGTTGCTAAAAAACCAGCAGCTAAGAAAGCAGTTGCTAAAAAACCAGCAGCCAAGAAAACAACAAAAAAAGCATAATTAAATTTTTATAAAATGGCTCACAAAAAAGGTGTTGGTAGTTCAAAAAACGGTAGAGAATCAGAATCGAAAAGACTTGGTGTAAAAATATTTGGAGGTCAAGCAGCTATTGCTGGCAACATTATTGTTAGACAAAGAGGAACTGCTCACAAAGCAGGAGAAAATGTTTATGTAAGTAAAGACCACACTCTTCATGCTAGAGTAAATGGCTTAGTTAAATTTACTAAGAAAAAAGATAATAAATCCTTTGTTTCCATAGTTCCTTTCGAAGCTTAGTTATTACATTTAATTTATTAGTTAAATATCACAATAGTTTAATATATTGAACTATGCCTTTGTTTAATAAATTTAATCCTAGATTAAGTGATTTACATCTTTGGGAAATTACTGAATCAGAGGAGGAACTTGTAAGTAGCTTAAATCTATCAGCATCCTCAAATTCTAGATTAAATAAACTGAAATCAATTATCCAAAGAAAACAGTTTTTGGGTATTCAAAATTTATTAAAACTATTGAATTTTGAAACAGATGATTTGTTGTATGATTCTTATGGAAAGCCTAAACTTTTAAATGGACAATGTATTTCTATTAGTCATTCATTTGACTATTGTGGTATTGCAGTAAGTGAATTTAAGATAGGCATGGATATTGAAAAACTTAGACCTAAAATTTTAAATATTTCTAAAAAATTTGTTTCTAACTCAGAATTAAAATTGATTAAAGAATATTCAGTTAGAAATATCACTAAAGTTTGGACAATAAAGGAAGCTGTATTTAAGGCATTTGGTTATCCTGGAATTGATTTTAAGAAAAATATAATTATTGAGACTCTAAATAAAGAATTTGACAAGGTAAGAGTGAAAGTTTTTAAAAATGAAATTATTGAACATTACAATATTGAAATTATTGATTTTTCACAATACATTTGTTCTGTAGCTAAACTAGAAAAATAATTATGGATATTTCTGTTGAATTAACATTAACCCCTTTACAAGATGATTATGAACCGCTAATAAAAGATTTCATTAAGTCTCTCCGTGATTCTGATTTTAAAATCATAGAAACTCCATTAAGTACTCAAGTTTACGGAGATTATAAAAAAGTAATGAATTTTATCAATGATGAGTTATACAAAACTTTTCTAAATTCAAAAAGTATTATAATGAATATGAAAATAATTAAATCAGACCGAAGCGATTATGTCCCAAATTTTTAATTTATTATTTGAGCAATATTCTCAATATCAAACTCTTGATATTTTTTTGGAGATTACTGCTGTTGTTTTTGGTTTATTAAGCGTTTGGTACTCAAAAAACAATAATATTTTAGTATATCCAACAGGTATGATATCCACCTCTATTTTTATATATCTTCTTTTCAAGTGGGTGCTTTTAGGAGATATGATGATTAATGCCTATTATTTTATAATGAGTATTTATGGTTGGTATATATGGACTAGGAAAGAAAATAAAGTCACTACTCCCATTTCAAGGGTAAATTCCTTTGAAAAGAAAATAGCCATCCTAATTTTTTTATTTTCAATAGTTTTTGTTTACTCAATATATGTATACTTTGATAAATGGGGTTCTTTAACATCATATATTGATAATATAACTACAGCAATTTTCTTTGTTGGAATGTGGTTAATGGCTAAAAGAAAAATTGAAAATTGGGTTTTTTGGATTGTTGGTGATGTGATTTCAGTTCCTCTTTATTTCTATAAAGGATTAACTTTTACAAGCTTACAATATTTTATTTTTACTTTTATTGCAATTGCAGGATATTATTCATGGAAAAAAATCTTAAACAAGTCAATTCAGACTGCTTAAAAATAGTTGTCTTTGGACCTGAGTCATCTGGAAAAACAACGCTTTCAAAAAAATTAGCAGCTCATTATAATGCATTGTGGATTGAAGAATATGCCAGAGAGTATTTACAAGAAAAATGGGATAAAGAAAAAAAAATATGTGAATTAGAGGACATGATACCCATTGCTGTAGGACAAATTAAGCTAGAAAATGAATTTTCTATAAAATCAGACAAACTCCTTATTTGCGATACTGATTTATTAGAAACTAAAATTTACAGTGAAACTTATTATAATGGATTTTGCGATCCTCTTTTAGAGAAGTATGCAATTCAAAATAAATACGACTTATATATTTTAACTGACATAGATATTCCTTGGGTCAAAGATGATCTAAGAGATAGGCCAAACAATAGAAAAGAGATGTTTAACTTCTTTAAAGAAGCTTTAAATAAATATAAAAGACCTTATATTTTAGTTTCTGGTGATTTAAATGTAAGAATCCAAACTTCAACAAAAGAAATAGATAAATTATTAAATAATATTTAAATCTATTTTCTTTTAATGTATATTTGAACTTAAATTAAATGGGGTGCTACGGCTGAGATTATACCCAATGAACCTGCCATGTAATGCTGGAAAGGGAATTGTTATCTGCACAAAGTGTATCCTATTTTTTATAACAAATCAAAATATGAAAAATTTTATATACTTTTTATCATTAATAATATCGTTTAATTTATTTTCTCAGGAAAAAATATTGGATACTCTTCAGGGGACTAAACAAAACTTAGACGAAGTTATAGTTCAATCTATTCGTGTCAAGTATTCTGCACCATTTAGTCATTCTAATATTTCTAAAACTGAATTATCTTTAAAAAATCTTGGTCAAGATTTACCAATTTTATTAAATTTTTTACCCTCAGTAGTTACAACATCTGATGCAGGAGCTGGTATTGGATACACAGGAATTCGCATAAGGGGAGTAAGTGCTCAGTCTACAAATATTACTATTAACGGCATCCCTTTTAATGATACGGAATCTCTAGGAACTTATTGGGTAAATTTACCTGATTTTACTTCATCTATTGAGAGTTTACAAGTTCAAAGAGGCGTAGGTACATCAACAAATGGTTCAGGTGCGTTTGGAGCCAGTATTAATATATTAACAGATGCTGTTTCTGAAGAAGCATATGCAGAGATTTCTAACTCTGTTGGAAGCTACAATACGTATAAAAACACAGTTAAATTTAGCACTGGAAAAATAAATGATGTTTTTGAACTTTCAGGAAGATTATCTAAAATTGATTCCGATGGATATATTGATAGAGCATTTTCAGATTTAAAATCTTATTTCCTTCAAGGGTCTTATCTCAAGGGTTCCACATTTATAAAAGCTTTAGCATTTGGCGGTCACGAGAAAACATATCAATCCTGGAATGGTGTTTCAAAAGATCAAATTTTAGAAAATAGACGTCAGAACCCTTACACTTATGAAAATGAAATTGACAATTATAA
>Ga0115004_10001994_pt1 | contig 16897 bp, 15 predicted proteins | sample ArcticOcean_MG_C_10_FD_88737 | JGI IMG/M metagenome (GOLD analysis project Ga0115004, IMG submission 88737) | Marine microbial communities from western Arctic Ocean - ArcticOcean_MG_CB11_90 | ecosystem: Environmental > Aquatic > Marine > Oceanic | place: Arctic Ocean: Canada Basin | collected...
CCTGCCATAAAAACATCTTGGCGGCGCTGCAAATGTTTTAATGAATGCCTAAGAGGCTGCCAAAACAAACTCGACACTTGAGATGCACTAGTTTGTTCATGAAACGGGTGATAGCCACGCCATAAGTAGTTTTCGCTGGTGTGGGTCTGCATCACGCTATCTAAAATTTCTGGGTCAGCACTATCTAGATGGCTATAGAAATCACGTACTACAGACTTAGCCGCCTGAATGTCATTATTCATACTTAATCGATTATCCTTTTACGGCTCCAGCAGTTAAGCCAGAAACAATTTGGCGCTGGAAGAACATCACCAGAAGAAACAATGGAATCATAGCTGATACTACGGCAGCCACAGCAAACATAACGTTGCCTTCTACCTGCGTAGTGCCTAGAAAACTAGCAATTTTCGGTATCATAGTTTGGTTATCTTGGCTTAACAACGATGCAGTTACAGCAAAGTCATTATAGGCCAGTAAAAAGCTAAACAATCCCGTTGTAATTACGCCAGGCCACATGACCGGTATAATTACGTGACGGAAAGCTTGGAAGCGCGTGCAACCGTCTACCATGGCACTTTCATCTAGATCTTTTGGAATATTCAAAAAGAATGAGTGCAACATCCACAAGGTAAAGGGCTGGTTAATGGCCACCAATACTATAATTGAAGTAGGCAAGTAGCCCCAAATATTCCACTCAAAAAATGGCAGAAGATAACCGGATACCAAGGTGATATGTGGCATTGCTCGAAACGCTAAGGCGAGCATAAGTATCCAGAAAGAGTACTTAAATCCAGATCGAGCTAAGGCGTAACCACCTAATGTACCTAAGGTGAGGGAAATAATTACAGTGGACACAACTACAATGGTGGTGTTGATCACCGATTCACCAAAGCCGTGCTCTATCCAAGCTCCGTAATATCCATTAAGGGTGAAAAAGTCTCCTGTTTCCACCATAGTGCGCACGCCATAAAGTGCGTTGGTCCAGTCTGCTTTGGAGAAGAAATCTCCTTGTACTTTCATGGACCCCCAAAGAGTCCATAAAAAAGGTGCGGCTGCTACTATAATCCACAACACAACAAATCCTGTGGAAATAATGGCTAGGCTAGTAGAGCGGCGCTGAGCTGGGTTTGACATGATTGGGTCCTTAAGTGTGCTTAATTTGGCTTAGCTTGGCCTAGTGCGCTGTACGGCTAAAATCGCGCCACGTGCGAATAAGCACAGGTAACAATAGAATAGTAACACCCACAATAGTGAGCATGGACGTTGCCGCAGCCGAGCCAAATAGCTGAGCATCTTGAGTTAAGTCTTGGTAAATAATCCAACTCAAAGATGTAGCACTAGCTTCAGATGCAAAGCTAACAATAGGTTCAAATACGCGGAAGTTATCCATCAGCTGCATTAGCGTTATGAACACCACCAATGGCTTCATATACGGCACTACCACATAACGAATGCGTTGCCAGCGGTTAGCCCCGTCGATTGTAGCGGCTTCTAAAGTGTCTGCAGGTACCGATTGCAACCCTGCATAGAAAACGATGAAAGAAAACGGGGCTGAATGCCAGATACCGTAAACAATAAGCATCATCCAGGTTAAGGAGGGAGACGCTTTTAAGGACAGATCAGGGTCATTAAAAAGAAGTTGTAGTGAAGCGCCAATGACACCATCTCCATCGATCATCCAAAATAAAATTAACGAACCAATGAGTGGGGTGACGATCATTGGTAAAAGGGATACAAAAATGGTGGGGCCCTTAGCAAATTTAGGCAGTGCATTTACGCCTAAAGCAATGGCCAGACCCAACACAATAACAAAAGGGGTAACCACAAAGGTATAGGTTAAGGTAAACGCAAGGGCTTTATAGAAGGGTAGGTTGAGCATTTGTTTAATAAAATCACTGATGCTGTCACTACTACCCCAAGCCAAGCTTACCTCGTCAAAAGCGAGGTGACTTCGGTTTGTGTAATTGTCAAAACCGCTAAATCGTCCTAACGGTTGATCTGCTCTTATTTGTGCAGTCGCCGCCGTATCTATAATAACAACTTGCTTACAGCCAAATGGCCCACAGTTTTCAGCACTGATGAGTACTTGCTCATGCTCTACATGCAAGGACTGTATTAATACAGAGATTACTGGCAAAGCGATGAACAATATCATGGCTGCTAACGACGGAATGATGAACCAAAAAAAGGTACGATGGGGCATGTAAGTATTTTCCGTTTTATACAAAAAGGTTTATACAAAAATAAAGGGGCAAGGCTATTGACCTTACCCCTTTCGCTAGCAAGACTCAGTAAGGTTTATAGAAAACCTTTTTCTGTAGCGGCAACGTTGTACGCTGCTTCCATGTCTGATAACGCTTGTTGTGCACTTTCCTTGCCTTGCAAGAAGTCAGATAGCTCTGAACCTGCAGCACCGTGTAAAGCGCCCATAAATGGCAACATTGGGTAAGGTGATGCGCCGTTCATGGCGGTAGCCGCTACACCAGAAGCTGCTTTGCTAGGCACATAGCCTTCGATCAACCAAGTAGCCACTGAGTTATTGGCTTGCACCATTTCAGTAGAGATACCATTCATCATAGCAATAAAGCTAGCTTCGGCATCCGCATCAGAAACGTTCTTAGAGATAACAAAACCATCCCACCATAGTGATGATGCTGGAATACTGCCACCGTTAAAGCTTGGTGCTGCAGCAAAATCAGTATTCATTACCACTTCTTCGGTAGAACCTTCATCATCCAAAACGCCTACTGCCCGAGAACCCCACATAGTAGCAAGGGCAAGCTTGCCGCCTTCCCACATAGCTTGGGTAGCATTAGAGTCGAAGGTTAAGAAATCTGGGTGAGAGTAACTTACAAGATCCTTTAACATATTCAAGGTAGCAACGCCGTCGGCGTTATTAATGCTCACTTGCGCTGTACCTGGGACGAACATATCTGCTCCAGTACCAAGGTACATGTTTACAAACTCTTCGCCCAAGTTCCAACCTGATTTAGTGTTCAGTGCAACAGGGTATTCCATAATGCCAGCTTCACGGATGCGCTTAGCAGCAGTTAATACCTGTTCGTAAGTTTGCACTTCATTTGCACTTAGTCCAACTTGCCCTAAGATATCAGAGCGGTAGAACAAGTGTTGAGCGTTTGCCATAAAGGCTACTGCCATGACTTTACCATTAACAGTTACCAACTGAGATTTGTTCAAGCTTGAACCATGCTTAGCAACTAGCTCATCCAGTGGGCGAACTAGGTCACTATTCATCAAGGTAACCAATGTGCCATTGGCCACTGTTAGCGCTGAATATTCAGCTGGGTTTGCGCTCAGTGCTGGAACCATTAGATTTTTGAAGTCTTTATTGTGGTTTTTAGCCACTGTAACGCCACTTCCCGCACACTCTTCAGCCGCAGAAAATACTGCGTGTAATGCAGGGAAGTCATTACCTAATATGCTCACGTTAGCACTGCCTTGAATGCCACATTCGGCAAAAGCAGCGGAGCTCGTTAAAATTGCAGCAGCAGTAGCTGTGAGAGCTATCGTTTTTATTGTGCTCATGATGAACCCATCCTATTTTTAAAAATAATTAATGTGAGACCAGCATGGTCTTGTTTTACACGCGCCTTGTGCCCACATCACGTCAACATTACCGGAGATGGATTGCATGCGTAACCAAAATTCTACTATTTTTTTTAATACATTGACAACTATTTAAACACTTACGTCATAATTACTCGTCAGATATAAGCCTAAGCTTTTGTTATAGATAATTAAATAAAAAAATTAACAACAATAAAAAAGCCCTAAAAAATCTATAATATATTAGCTAATTTGACATCCTACCTATTGCCAAAATGAATAAAACCTGATAATTTTTGCATACGTATCCACTAACAGGTTAGATCACTATGGCAGAAATAAAGCTCCGCAACATTGGCAAACGTTGGGGCGACTACGTAGGTGTCGATAACTTTGATTTAACCATCGCAGATAAAGAATTTTTGGTATTGCTCGGCCCATCTGGCTGTGGCAAAACCACTACCATGCGCATGATCGCAGGGTTAGAAGAAGTGACCGAAGGGGAGATTATTATAGATGGGCAGGTAGTCAACAGCCTTGACCCCAAGGATAGGGATGTAGCAATGGTGTTTCAAAGCTATGCTTTGTACCCCAATATGAACGTCTATGAAAACATTCAGTTCCCACTAAAAGTACGTAAAGTTCCCAAAGCAGACCATCACCAACGCGTGATGAAGGCTGCAGCCATGGTTGAACTCGAAGAATTTTTGCACAGAAAACCAGCTGAGCTATCCGGGGGCCAGCGCCAGCGTGTAGCCTTAGCGCGAGCAATAGTACGCAAACCTAAAGTATTTTTAATGGATGAGCCTCTATCCAATTTAGACGCCAAGTTAAGGGTATCCACAAGAGCTCAAATAAAAAACCTATCCCATGAATTACAGGTCACCACTATTTATGTGACCCACGATCAAATAGAGGCCATGACCTTAGCAGACCGTGTAGTAGTAATGAATAAAGGTGTGGTTCAACAGGTAGGAACACCTACCGACATTTACGATAACCCTGCCAACACGTTTGTAGCCAGTTTCATTGGTTCACCAGCCATGAACCTAGTTGATGGCCACCTTGAAAACGGCTGTTTTAAAGCTAAAAATATGATGATTCCAGGCTTTGATAGCAGCTTAGATGGCCCAGTAGTTATAGGCTTTCGAGCCGAAGATGCCAAGGTGTCTAGCACCACTGCAGAATTGAACCTTCAAGCATTCTCATTAGAGTTACTAGGTGACTCCACCATGGTTACAGCTCGGGTGGGTGAGGGATTAGTCTCAATAAAAGCAGGCAAAGATTATCGCACCAAAATTGGTGCCGACTTTAGCGTCAACATCACTGCTAACTTATGCCACTTATTTGATGCCCAGAGTGGCCAACGCATATAAACAAAGTCATCAGCCCATACAACCCAACCAGGTAAAGTGAGGAAAAATGAAAGGCACTCGTCCACAACAAGCTGAACTTAGCAACGATACCGACATGTCAAAAACCGCAGCCACTAGAGCTGTTATCGAGTCTATGGTAGACGGCCTGAACGATCATAGAATTGCCGACATTGGCGACTTTTTTAGTGAGTCATTCCGCTGGATGGGAAACCAAGGCTGTGGCACAAAACAAGGGCTAAAAGAATTTCAAAATAATTGGCAAAAGCCTTTTCAAGCGGCATTTTCGGATAAGGTTTGTATTGATGAAGCGCGCTTATATATGGGCGAATGGGCAGCGGCATTTGGCCGTCAAGAAGCCACGCACAGTGGTGCATTTATGGGCGTAGCGCCCACTGGAAAAAAAGTAGAAATTCGCTACATGGATTTCTGGAAGGTAGTAGACGGTAAGATTTGTGACAATTGGGTAATGGTGGATTTTCCACACGTATTGTCTCAGTTGGGAGTAGACGTTTTTAATGGTGAAGGCTGGGAAGCTTTTGATAGGGGCGAACATCAACCCCACGAACAGACGAAATGAGGAAATAACATGGCGATTACCTATTTAAAGTGCAGCAAGCCAGACGCTGACAGAGCCCAAGATGATGCCCAGACGCAGGCAGTAGTAGAGTCAACTTTAGCCGACATAGAAGTTCGAGGAGACTTAGCTGTGCGTGAGCTGGCTCAGAAGTTTGACAATTACGCTCCTGCATCTTTTCGTTTATCAAAAGACGACATTGAACGCATTATGGCCAAGGTTTCCCCACGTGACCTGGAAGATATAAAATTCGCCCAAAAACAAGTACGAAACTTTGCCCAGGCCCAACGCGACTCTATGCTGGATATTGAAGTAGAAACCATGCCTGGTGTCATTCTTGGTCACAAACACATTCCCGTACAATCGGTTGGTTGTTATGTGCCCGGTGGTAAATTTCCCATGGTAGCCTCCGCTCATATGTCAGTTGCTACTGCCAGTATTGCAGGCGTGCCTAGAATCATTGCGTGCACACCACCGTTTAATGGCGAGCCAAACCCTGCCGTAATCACGGCAATGCATTTAGGTGGCGCTCACGAAATTTACGTTTTAGGTGGCATTCAAGCCGTAGGCGCCATGGCTATAGGTACAGAAACTATAGAGCCTGTACACCTATTAGTAGGCCCTGGTAACGCCTATGTGGCAGAAGCAAAACGGCAGTTATTTGGCCGCGTAGGCATTGATTTGTTTGCTGGCCCTACGGAAACTATGGTGATTGCAGACGACACTGTAGATGCAGAAATGTGCGCTACAGATTTACTCGGTCAGGCCGAGCACGGCTATAATTCTCCAGCAGCATTGGTAACAACGAGTAGCTACTTAGCGCAAGCTACTATGCTGGAAATAGATCGTCTGCTCAAAATCCTTCCTACTGCTGACACCGCTGCAGTAAGTTGGCGCGACTATGGTGAGATCATTATTTGTGACACTCACGAAGAAATGCTCAAAGTCTCCGAAGACAAAGCCTATGAACATGTACAGGTAATGACCGATCGAGACGACTGGTACTTAGAGAACATGACGTGTTATGGCGGTTTGTTTTTGGGCCCTCGCACTAACGTATCTAACGGTGACAAAGTTATTGGCACCAATCATACGTTACCCACCAAAAAAGCTGGGCGCTATACTGGCGGTCTGTGGGTAGGAAAATACCTTAAGACCCATAGTTATCAAAAAATAACCACAGACGAAGCCGCCACACTTATTGGTGAATATGGTTCTCGATTATGTATGTTAGAAGGTTTTGTTGGCCATGCCGAACAGTGTAATTTACGTGTGCGTCGATATGGCAACAAAGAGGTCCCTTATGGAACTGGTGCTCAATAATGTCTAATGCAGCGGATAATAAAACTACTTTAGCACCGTTGCTCAAAGCGATGCATAATTTTGAAGGCCCAAGTGTAAAAGCACTTTTACAGGGTTTAATAGATGATCATGCAGTTGCTCATATGTGCTTCCCGTTTAATGACGTAGTAGGCCCTACATCCCTCTTTGAGACCTGTTATGCGCCCTTGCTGCTGGCCATGCCAGACCTTGAAAGACGTGACTTAATCGTTATGTCCGGCATCACTCCAGAGGGTAATGAGTGGGTGGGATGTGCAGGCCATTATTTAGGCACCTTTGTAACTCCTTGGTTAGACATACCGCCTACAGGGCATATGACTCATATGCGTTTTCATGAATTTTTCCGTTTTGAACAGGGAAAAATTGTAGAAATGCAGGCCGTTTGGGACATTCCAGAAGTAATGTTACAGGCCAGTGCTTGGCCCTTATCACCTTCCTTGGGTTGGGAAGGGTTTATCCCGGGCCCAGCAAGCCAAGATGGTTTAACCATCTCTGATCAATGCCCAGGCCAAGGCCAAGCAAGCGTTCGTCATGTAGTTGATATGTTAGATCACTTGACCCTACACCCAAAGCAAGGTGGCCCAGAAGTGATGCAGCTACAACGGTTTTGGCATCCTCGCATGAACTGGTATGGCCCTGCGGGTATTGGCACATCACGAGGCATAGCAGGGTTTCGCAACTGGCACCAAATTCCATTTTTAAACGCTATGCCTGATCGTGGCAGCCATGATCATGGATTAGACTTTCACTTTTTTGGTGAAGGGGCATATGTTGCCGTCACAGGCTGGCCAAACATGAAGCAAACCATCACTCACGGCGGCTGGTTAGGTATTGCCCCAAACAGACAAAAAATCAGCTTACGCAGCCTAGATTTTTGGCGAATGGATAGTGGCTTAATTCGTGAAAATTGGGTACTTGTGGATTTATTGGACGTATACCAACAAGTTGGTATTGATGTATTTGCACGATTGCGTGAATTCAATAAAGCACGCAATATGAGCAGCCTTACATATGACATTGGAGAAATATAAAAATGGCTCTACCAATATCACCAAGCTTTAGTTTAGTGGGAAGGAGAGCCCTAGTTGCAGGTGCTTCGTCCGGCATAGGAGCTGCCTGCGCAGTCGCCTTAGCCAGAGCTGGCGCCCATGTTTTTTTGTCAGCCCGTCGTGCAACTGAGCTCAACAAGTTAGTAGGCGAACTACAGACTGAAGGTCTGCAAGCTAGTGCATTAGTTATGGACGTTAGTAATGTGTCACAAACCCAAGAGTTAGTTGATACCCACGGGCCATTTGATGTACTAGTCAATTCGGCAGGGCTCGCCCGTCATGGCACGGCCATTGACACACAAACTACAGATTTCGATGCGGTGATGAACATCAATGTGCGCGGCGCCTACTTTCTGACCCAAGCGGTAGCCAAAGGTCTACTAGCGCATGGTAAGCCCGGCAGCTTGATAAACATTTCCAGTCAGATGGCTCACATTGGTGGTCAGGATAGGGCTGTATATTGTGCCTCAAAACATGCTGTCGAAGGTTTTACTAAAGCGATGTCTATTGAATGGGGCAAACAAGGTATTCGTGTAAATACCATCTGCCCCACCTTTATACTGACCGAGCTCACCGCAGCTACGTTTGCAGAACCAGAAAAGCGCGCTTGGATTGATAGTAAGATTAAACTAGACCGTGTTGGCTCAGTTCAGGATGTGATGGGAGCGGTAGTCTATTTGGCTTGTGATGCTTCGTCACTGGTAACAGGAAGTTCCTTAAAAGTTGACGGAGGTTGGACCGCCGGATAATGAGTAAAGAAAAAGTCACATCACAACAGGTCGCTGAGTTAGCTGGTGTTAGTCAATCCGCGGTTAGTCGGGTCTATACTCCCGGTGCTTCTGCCTCCAAGAAAACCACACTTAAAGTACATGACGCAGCAGCCACATTGGGCTATCGCCCCAACGTTCTGGCGAGAGCAATGGTGTCCGGTAAGAGCCGTATGATCGGTTTAGTAGTGGCCTACTTGGAAAACCAATTTTACCCAGATGCCATTGAAAAGCTGTCGACTCAATTGCAAGAAAAAGGCTACCACGTATTGATTTTCATGGCGTCGAAGACGGCTGGGAATATCGATGCAGTGGTAGAGGAAATACTAGATTATCAGGTTGAGGGCATTATTGTGGCTTCTGTGGCGCTATCTTCACAACTCGCTGATCGATGCCGCTTAGCAGGAATACCCATTGTCCTATTTAACCGGTCTCAAGATGGCGAAGGCTTGTCTTGCGTAACCTCAGATAACTTTTCAGGTGGAGCCAAAGCAGCACGATTTTTATTGGCCAGCGGCCATACAAAAATTGGTTACATTGCAGGCTGGGAAGGCGCTTCAACCCAACGAGATCGCGAGTTTGGTTTTACCGCGGCGTTGCAGCAAGCAGGGGCTAGTTTATATGCCCGTGAGGTTGGTGATTTTTCTATGGAGAAGGCTAGTGCGGCCACGCGACGTATGTTTTCTGACACCCAGTCCAGCGCTGATGCCACCTTGAGAGATATTCCCGATGCTGTTTTTGTAGCCAATGATCATATGGCTTTTGCCGTCATGGATACCCTTCGTTTTGAACTGGGTTTACGTGTACCAGAAGACGTGTCAGTAATCAGCTACGACGACGTGCCAGCTGCAGCATGGCCTGCTTACAATCTAACCACTGTTCGCCAGCGTGCAAACCAAATGGTGCAGGAAACAGTACGTATTTTGATGGAACAAATACACGGTAATGGCCTGCAAAGTCAGCAAATTGCCATTGGTTCTCCAGTTATTGTGCGCGGCTCTGCTCGCATCCCTGAAGGGTGGGATTTATGAAAGGTTTTGATAACAAATTTAAAGATTTTCCAGACTATATTTTGGGCATCACCCAAGAAATTTGGGAACAGCGCGGCCTGTCCACCCTGCACCACTATTACTCCGAAAACATTCCGGTTCGTTCACCAGGATCTATGGTCATGGGAAACCAGCATGTGATTGCGGCCACCATGGCCACCCTCGCAGAATTCCCAGACCGCCAACTGCTTGGTGAAGATGTGATTTGGTCTGGCACTCCAGAAGAAGGCATGCTTTCTTCTCACCGAATTCTTACCACCGCAACTCATTTAGGCGATGGGGTATATGGAAAAGCTTCAGGTAAGGCTTTGAAATACCGCGTTATTGCAGACTGTCATGCCAAAAACAATCAAATTGATGACGAATGGTTAATTCGTGACCAAGGTGCCGTAGTGCGGCAACTAGGCATTGAGCCTAGGGAGTATGCAGCAGATTTGATCACCCAAGAAGGTGGCCCAGATCATTGCGTACAGCCCTTTACGCCAGCCATAGACATACCAGGCCCTTATAAAGGCCAAGGTAACGAAGAAGAGTTTGGCCAGAAATATGCAGACATTATTCGCCGTATCATGGGTGCAGAAATAAGCTGCATCAAATCTGAGTACGATCGTGCCTGCCAATTGGAGTACCCTGGTGGGGTGAGCTCTCATTCATGGGACTCAGTAGAGCGATTTTGGATGGGATTACGAGCTAGTTTTCCTAACGCCAAACTGACTATCGACCACCAAATAGGTCGCCAAGACCCAATGATGCCTCCAAGAGCAGCCATTCGTTTTAGCTTGCAAGGTAAGCATGAAGGCTGGGGCAGTTTTGGAAAACCCACAGGGGCTGATGTTTATATTATGGCCGCTGCTCACGCAGAATTTGGCCCATATGGACTTAGGCGTGAGTTTGTAGTGTTTGATGAGACTTCGATTTGGAAACAAATTCTGATGCAAACAGGTTAACCGCCCACTCCCCACCAGCTATTTAGTAGTGAATGCTTATACTGTTATTACCACCAAGGATTATTGTATGTCACAACCAGAATTTGTTCGTTACGGTGAGTTAAAACCGTGCCGATCTGCCTTTATTGATGCACACACGCCAGGTTCAGACCAAAAAGAAAATTTCACCATCATCGGTGCTGGTGTAGCCGAAAGCCCCGATCAACATGTGCATATTAAAGCCACACCTGGCTTCAATATTGGTGCGGCTGGCCAACCACCAAAGTGTGTGAATTCTCTCCATTTTCATAACACCGCAGAAGTGTTTTTTGTATTGAGTGGTAAATGGCGTTTTTTCTGGGGCGTCAACGGAGATGCTGGCGAAGTCTTTTTGCAAGAGGGCGATATCTTTAACATCCCAACCCGTGTATTTCGTGGTTTTGAAAACGTAGGTTCAGACTACGGCATGATAATGGCCATACTAGGCGGAGATGATTCTGGCGGTGGCGTTATTTGGGCACCTCAGGTATTGGATACAGCACAAGCACACGGCTTAATTTTGAGTGAAACTGGCGTTTTGTACGACACCAAAAAGGGTCAAACACTACCTGCTGGTGAGCAACCCATGACTAAGCTTTCAGCCACACAGCTGGCTGATATCGCTGAAACCCCAGTAGACCAAGTAGTGCCTGATTATGTAGCCCGCTACTGGGACATGATGGCACTGGCCAAAAACAAACCCTGCCAGGTAATTGGCGAAGCCGCCCTCATTAAAGACAAACCTGGTTTTAAGGTAGAGTTACTGACCCGTGGCTCTATTACTACCGATGCTTATATAAATCCTCAACATGAAGTGCTTATGATCATGCGTGGCCATTGGCGCCTCACCTGGCAGGATAATGAGCTGGTATTAAACCCTGGCGACACTTGCTGGATCCCACCTAATCTAGCCCATGCCTTAGAGGTGTGTGTCACTGGCGAAGCTAGCTTATTCCGCATCATTGGCACAGGCGATGCTGCGGGCTTAACCTGGCAGGATGATTAGCACATCATGAGCCTCCCAGCCTTAGTATTATTACCAGGTATGATGTGTGATGCTCGTATGTACACCTCACAGATTGAAGCGTTAAAAGGCATTGCAGAATGTCAGGTTGGCTACATTGGTGGGGCAGACAACATGGCCGATATTGCCAGGCAAGTGCTGGATCAAGCACCTGAATATTTTGCATTGGTTGGCCTGTCCATGGGCGGCATCGTGGCCATGGAAATAGTGCGTCAGGCACCAGAACGAGTTACCCGACTGGCACTAATGGACACTAATCCAAAAGCTGAAATAGACGAGGTGAAGGCTGCTCGCCAACCACAAATAGAAGCGGCTCAAGCCGGTCAGTTGGAACAGCTCGTACGTGAGGTGATGGTGCCGCGTTATTTCACTAGCTACCAAACGCATTCTCAATTGGATGATCTATGTGTTGATATGGCATTAAGCCTAGGTAAAGGTGTATTTGTTCGGCAATCACACGCTTTGAAAAATCGCCGTGATCAACAAGACACATTAGTTAACTTTAACAAACCGTGTTTAGTATTAATGGGGGAAGAAGATGAGCTTTGTCCATTGGATCGCCATGAATGTATGGTTGCACTGCTACCTCAGGCAACCTTTGTGAAAATTGCTAACGCAGGGCACCTTCCCACACTTGAACAACCCGCAGCCACCAACGCTGCTTTAAAACAATGGATGACTCAACAATGACTGTAGATTTTACTGAAACAATGACTGTAACTTTATTGGAAAAACTGCGTTCTGTAGACACCCCAACAGTATGTAACGCAATTGAGGTAGCTCAAGGCCAACGTGGATTCAATCAATTCACCAAAGGTACCATGCTCGCCTCGTCTGCTACAGATGGCGCTATGGTGGGCTTTGCTCGTACTGCACAAATTGCAGCCTTAGAACCCGCTATAGAAAGCCCTGCAGTTATTAAAGAACGACGTGCAAATTACTATAGACATATGTCAGAAGGGCCGCGCCCTGCAATTGCCGTAGTGGAAGATTTAGATTACCCCCGCGCTATTGGTGCTTATTGGGGAGAAATTAACACTACTGTACATAAGGCGTTTGGTCTTGGCGGAGCGTTAACTAACGGTGTTATGCGAGATTTGGGTGATTTACCCACTGAATTTCCTGTGGTGGCTGGCTCTATTGGTCCAAGCCATGGCTTTGTTCATGTGCGCAGCATTGGCCAGCCTGTCACTATTTTTGGTATGCAAGTATCCGATGGAGATCTAGTGCACGCTGACAGACACGGGGCTTTGGTGATCCCGCCTGAGGTTATTCCCGTGCTCGAAGCCGCCATCGACAAACTGCTTGATACCGAACAACTGATATTAGGCCCAGCATTAAAAGAAGGCTTTAGCATAGCCGAATTTGAACTCGCTTGGGCAGCGTTTGAAAAAGCTCGTACATAATGAGACTGATTTTCCTCATTTCCCTTTTGTCGCCGCTTTATGCAAAGGTCTCATAATAATATTAAAACACCATTATGCCGCTTGAGCTTTATTATTCCACTACCAAAAAATAAGGTAGCAAGTCAGTACAGGTGTACTCAGCTTAGCGCAAATGTAAGTATTGCGCGGTGCCTTCAAGCAACATCTGTACTGCCATAATAATCAAGATCATACCCATCAAACGCTCTATGGCGAACAAGCCTTTTTCGCCTAACACTCCATACAGTCTACGCGACGCTAACAGAATACCTGCAGAAACAGCCCAAGCAGCGGTCACCGCCAACCATAGATCAAGCCACTGGCCTTCAGCAGAATCACGCATCAACATGATCATTGCCAAGCTTGATGGTCCTGCCATCAGTGGGATAGCTAAAGGCACTATAAACGGTTCGCCGCCGGGTGTTTTACCCAACAACCCACCTTCTTTTGGGAACACCATCCTTATGGCAATCAAAAATAATACAATGCCGCCACCAATACGAATAGCCTCTTGTGATACCTGCAAGAATGACAAAATATACGGGCCTAACAGCAAAAACATTAACAGCACTATGTACGCTATCAACAACTCGCGGCGTAAAACCAAACGGCGCCGCTCTTCTGGCACCTGTTTTAATACCGACAAGAATAAAGGGATGTTCCCCAGTGGATCCATAACCAAAAACAGCAAAGTAGCGGCTGCAAAAATATCCATATGTTTCTCAATAAAATGTTAAATAATTAATCTAAGCGCCGTTGAATAACAACGGAGTGATTCCAACTAGGTGCTGATTCCACGTGAGTGGCACGACCACGTTCTTGGCGAGGCGTAACGTTAAAATGAGTACGATACGTGGTACTAAAATGACTAGCTGAGGAAAATCCGCATGCCATACCCACTTCTACAATAGAGCGATCGGTGTCCCGTAACATTTGACGGGCCTTGTCTAACCTTAGCTGTAGATAGAAGCGTGAAGGCACACTGTCTAAATGCTTTTTAAACAAACGCTCCAAATGCCTCCTAGACAGCCCTACATGATAAGCCAAGTCATCTGGCGACAAGGGTTCTTCTATGTTGGTTTCCATCAGGGTAACCGCCTCAATAAGCTTAGGCTGACTAGTACCTATACGAGCCTTAAGAGGAATGCGCTGCTGAGTATCTTTTGGCCGCATACGCTCTACTAAGAACCATTCAGACAAATTCACAGCCATGTCTAAATCTTGCTGCTGTGCCAGCCATGCCAACATAAAATCGGTAGTTGACGCCCCACCAGCACAGGTCATCAGCTGTACTTCTTGTTCGAACAGTTGATGACTCCAAAGCACTTCAGGGTAGGCTTGCCTTAGCTTTTCTATTGCAGACCAATGACAACAGCTACGCTTACCGTTAAGTAAACCAGCATTAGCCAAAGGTAAAACACCTGTGCCTACGGCCAGCATTTTTACCCCCATCTTAGTTTGCTGCACCAACCAGCGCTCTAACATAGCGTCTGCTTCATTAGGAGCGATCAAATCACCAATAACAAACAAGGTATCTACCCGTTCGCTATCCAAATAGTTCGTAGTTTTACCTAACACACACTCACCGCCTACGCTCATAAGCTGTAGTCGATATTTAGAATGCTCTAACATACGATTAGTATGCAACAATAGCTCGGCAATTTGGCCGTAATGGCTCAAACTACTATGAGGCAATAAAAGCAGGCCTATTATATGGGAAGTGTGTAACTCAGACATAGGCCGTAAGGATACACTGAATCATGGAGTGAGTGCATAAAAACGTCATTTACTCCGCCATACAGGTCGTATTTGTAACCCGATAAAATGCCAAATCACACCATAAATAGCTTGAATGTCATTTTACCAACAAATAGGGTCGCACTAACTCAACTTACCCCCTAGTGCCCGCCGGCAGTTTCTTGAATAATAGACGTAGCAGTAATACCGTTCGTGAATTGACTCAAGGAAATACTACATGCGCACATTAACCGATAAAAAAAATATCGCCATAGATTTAGTTTGCGACTTAATAGCCAAGCGCCAAAAAAAGACTCATTCCGAAGCCATGCAGCAATTAGCGCGACTCTATTACGCCGAAAGTATTCCAGCAGAACTATTACAATTTGATGCAGACAATTTATACGGTGCGTTATCAAGCTTATGGGATTGCGCAAAACTGCGCCATAGCAACCAAGTTAACATGCGTGTCTACAACCCTAATTATGAGGAGCATCAGTGGTACACCAGCCACACGATTGTAGATATTGTATGTGATGACAAAGCATTCTTAGTGTCCTCCATCACTAATGCCTTAGTTCACTTAGGCCACACCATTCATATCACCACTCATCCAGTGGTGGCAGTTGAGAGAGATGTAGAAGGCCAAATCACCAGCATTTCGCCCTTCACAGGCAAAGCCGACGGCAACAATTTAGAAGCGGTAATGCGTTTTGAAATTGACCAGCAAAACGATCCACTGGCTGTTGCTCAAATCGTGAGCACCCTTACTGGCATTATTAGTGACGTGCGCTTAGTAGTAGACGATTGGGTCCCTATGCGTGAAAAATTGGTGTCTATTATCGATACCTTAGAGTCTCAAAACCTTCCTGTTGAAGCAGAACACATGGCGGAAAATATCGCCTTCTTACGCTGGGTGGCCGATAACCATTTCACCTTTATTGGCTATCGCTCTTACGGGCTCAAAAAAGACGCTAAAACTGGCTTATGCAAACTCACTCCACAGAAAGGTACGGGGCTAGGCAGTTTTAGAGATGATAACTGTAGTGCAGAGAGCCTATCACCTAGTGTTTTATCTCAACAAAATTCAGATTTAGCCTTACGTAGCAACATGCTAGTAATGACTAAATCCACCAGCCGTTCCACTGTGCACCGCCCGGTTAACTTTGACTATCTTGGCCTTAAGCGCTTTGATAACCAAGGTAATGTGATCGGTGAGGAGCGTTTTTATGGATTATATTCCTCTGCGGCTTACACGGCCCGTATTGATGAAATTCCATTACTGAGGCGCAAAGCTGAAGACTTGCGTAAACGTATTGAACTCTTACCAAACAGCCACAAAGGCAAAGCCTTACAGCACATACTCAACCACTACCCTCGTGACGAAATGTTACAAGCAAGCGTGGATGAGCTTTACCCTATTATCCGTGGTGTATTAGAAACCCAAGAACGCCATCATTTACGCCTGTTTTTGCGCCTGGATACCTTTGGTCGCTTTGCTACAGCCTTGGTTTATGTACCACGAGAGCGCTTTAATACTCAATTACGTATTAAGATGCAGCACATTCTTATGCGTGAATTCAATGGCGTAAGTGTTGATTTTAACGTCATGTTTTCGGAATTACCTTTAGCTCGCGTGCAGCTCACTGTGCACGGCAAAGACATACATAACACTCCATTTGATATTGAAGACATAGAACAGCAAATGCGCGACGCCATGCTCGCCTGGAGTGATCACTTACACGATGCTCTCAACAGCAAACAAGGCGAAGCCAAAGGCAACATACTGTTCAAGGAATATGGCCAAGCCTTTCCACTGGCTTACCAAGAAAACTTTTCTGCACAAGTAGCCGTTATGGACTTAATGCGCTTACAGAAAATTAGTACTGAAAAACCTTTGTCTACCTACCTATACCGCTCTCTGCACCAAGCAGACCAAAGCCTTAGCTTTAAAGTGTTTGGGCGCGGTAAAGCAAAAGCTTTATCCGACGTGTTGCCAATTTTGGAACGCATGGGCGTAAAAG
>Ga0115004_10001998_pt1 | contig 16884 bp, 15 predicted proteins | sample ArcticOcean_MG_C_10_FD_88737 | JGI IMG/M metagenome (GOLD analysis project Ga0115004, IMG submission 88737) | Marine microbial communities from western Arctic Ocean - ArcticOcean_MG_CB11_90 | ecosystem: Environmental > Aquatic > Marine > Oceanic | place: Arctic Ocean: Canada Basin | collected...
ATCGAGGTGTAGAGCTGGATGAACTTCTCGCCAAAGATATCAATGATCTCCTGATTCTCTTGAAGGCCTCGAAGCGCCTCCTCTAGAGTGCGCGGCACATCTATGTCTTCTTCATAAGCGTTGCCTTCAAAGGCTGCAGAAGGTTGTATTTTGTTCTTCATTCCTAGGTAGCCACAGGCCAGGGTTGCTGCTATGGCCAAATAGGGATTGATGTCGGCCCCCGGGAAGCGGTTCTCAATACGATAGTTTTTGGGTGCTGCATCAGGTACGCGAAGCCCCGTGGTACGGTTGTCATAGCCCCAGTGGAGGTTAATCGGCGCTGAGACTTCACGGGTAAAGCGGCGGTATGAGTTAACGTTGGGTGCATATAGGCTCATGACAAAGGGTGTGTATTTTTGCAGTCCACCCAGGTAATGAAAAAAAGCTTCGCTGTATTCGCCCTTCTCGTTGGTGAAAATGTTTGCGCCAGTCGTTGCATCAAGAATACTCTGATGGATGTGAGTTGCTGACCCCGGTTCATCCGCCATGGGCTTGGCCATAAAGGTGGCATATATGTCTTCCTGTAACGCCGCCTCACGTACCGTGCGCTTAAAGGTAAATACCTGATCGGCAAGACTTAAAGGTTCGCCATGTATGAAGTTTACTTCGAGCTGTGCAGCGCCTGACTCGTGAATGAGAGTATCAATATCCAAGTTCATCGCTTCGCAATAACCGTACATGCGCTCTACAAAGGGTTCAAATTCGTTAGCCGCATCTATGCTGTATGACTGGCGAGCAGTTTCAGGGCGTCCTGAGCGGCCGATAGGTGGTTTAAGCGGAAGGCCTGGGTTGGGGTTCTTTTCAACTAGGTAGAACTCCATTTCTGGCGCTATTATTGGCCTTAAGCCATCTTTCTCGTAAAGAGCCAGCACGCGTTTGAGTACATTGCGGCTTGAGAATGGGTGAGGTTCGCCATCTTTAGTGAAGCAATCATGGATTATCTGACCGGTACTCTCGTTGGCCCAGGGAACCAGACGCTTAGACTCTGGATCAGGTTCAAGCAACATATCGCCATCAATGGTATCTAAGAGCTCCCAAAAGTCGTCTGAGTACTCACCAGTAACGGTTTGCGCCAGAATACCCTCAGGCAAGCGGCTGTCCTCTTTAAGGAATTTCTTGGCCGGGATGAACTTGCCCCGTGCGTTCCCGGTCATGTCCGGTACTAGGCACTCTACTTCTGTGATCTTATGTTCTTTCAGCCAGCTTTCAATATCGTGTTGGTCTTCCATGGGGCACCTTTGTTAAATCTAAAGTTGAATGATCATTCAATTAAAGTTGAATTATTATTCAAAAAGATCATAATGTCAATTTTAAGCCTTTAATAAGATAATTGATTATGCACAGCTACTATGAGGCGACAGCCAAGCCGCGCCAGGTATTTCCCCGTTTAGAGTCCCATGATAGTGCGGATATATGTATTATTGGCGCAGGATATACTGGACTCTCCTCTGCCCTGCACCTCGCCAAACGTGGTTATAAAGTCGTTGTACTGGAGGCCGAAACAGTTGCCTTTGGTGCGTCTGGTCGAAATGGCGGTCATGTGGGCATCGGTCAGCGCGCCGATCAGGCCGACTTAGAAGACAAGCTAGGTCATGAGCGAGCCAGCGTTCTGTGGGACATGGGGCTAGAAGCGGTTGATACGGTGAAATCACTGATTGCTGAACACAATATTGACTGCGACTTAAAATATGGCAACCTGCATCTTGCGCACAAAAAACGCCTCTGCGGCGAGCTCCAAGAAGAAGTCGCGTTTTTAGCCGATCGCTATAATTTCACTGATATGGAGTACATTCCAAGTGAACGTCTGGGTGAAGTCGTCGGTAGTAAGGGCTTCTATGGTGGTATCTGGGATAAGGCTTCCTGCCATTTACATCCGCTGAATTATGCTTTGGGCCTGGTAGACGCTGCCGTTCAAGCCGGTGTGACTATCTATGAGCATTCAAGGGTCACTACCTATGGCGGCTCTCCCCTAGTGGTTAAGACCAGTGGCGGTCAGATAACTACTAGTGAGCTTATTTTGGCCTGCAATGGCTACATAGAGAACCTAGAACCTAAGATCAACGGCTATATTATGCCAATTAATAATTTCGTCCTTGCTACAGAGCCTTTGAGCGACGAGCTTGCGCTATCTATTATCCCCAAAGATACATCAATGGCCGACAGCCGCTTTGTGATCAATTATTGGAAGCTCTCCGCTGATAATCGCCTAATCTTTGGCGGTGGTGAAAATTATCGCCGTGGATTCCCCAATGATATTAAGAATTTCGTTCGTAAGTACATGTTGCAAATATATCCTCAGTTAGCGAACACAAAGATAGACTATGGTTGGGGCGGGACACTGGCCATCACACTGAATCGACTCCCCCATTTCGGACGCCTTCAAGACAATATTTGGCATATGCAGGGTTATTCTGGGCATGGGGTTCCCACAGCGACCTTTGCTGGGAAATTGGTCGCAGAAGCGATTAGCGGCAAATTGGAACGGTTCGATGTTATGGCAGACCTGCCTACCCACAAATTCCCGGGGGGTACTTTGTTACGCTGGCCGGGTATGGTGTCAGCTATGCTTTACTATTCGCTTCGCGATCGCTTTTAAGGAGAGTTGTTATGGCTACACCACGCAAACTAACCCCACGATCAACGCCAGTGCAAAAACGCGCCTTACAGCGGCGTGAAGAGATTTTAACGGCCACCGCCCAGTTACTTGAGGCTGTGGGGCAAGATGACTTAACAACCATTCTCGTGGCTAAAACCGTCGGTGTATCTGTGGGTACGCTGTATCACTATTTTCCTAACAAATACGCGATTTTGTATGCATTGGCTGAACAGTGGCTCAGTGAAATGGACGTTGGCCTACGTGAGTTAGAGCAATTTCCTATTGAGACGCTGAGCCTTAAGAAGTTCGTTGAGAAGAGCACCGAGCGAATGCTGCTTAGCTATCAAAATCAAGTCGGTCTTTTGCCGCTGGTTCAAGCTATGTTTGGCGTACCCGAACTAAAAGAGCTTGACTGCCTGCATGATGAAACGATTATTGCTGCCATGGCGCGCATGTTTAAACGGCTTGAGATAGCTGAAAACGCGCCTGAGCTAGAACGATTGGGCCGTCAATGGCTTGAGGTTAGCCATGCCCTTTTACTGGTAATAGTCCATGAAAATGAGGCAGACGCTGCGAAGAGCCTGTCAGACCTAAAATTCTTAAGTCTGTGCCTACTTGAACGGGCCAAAAGTCAGTTTTAACGGGTCGGCTCGCGCATGGTAACAAATTCTTCTGCCGCAGAGGGGTGAATCCCCACAGTGGCATCAAAATCAGCTTTGGTCGCACCTGCTTTTACGGCAATACCGATGCCTTGAATGATCTCAGCGGCATGCTCTCCTACCATATGACAACCAATGACCTTGTCGGTAGCCTTATCGACAATTAGTTTCATGCTAATACGGTCGCTACCGCCACCCAACGTCTGCAGCATGGGTTTGAAGTCAGAAGTATAAACAGCAATATTGTCAAAGCTCTCTAGCGCAGCCTCTTCGCTCAAGCCCACGGTACCAAACTCAGGCTGACAAAATACTGCGGTAGGAATATTGTCATAATCGATAAATGCCTCGCCCGCTCCATACAGGTGGTCGACCAGCACCATTGCCTCTTGAATAGCCACAGGCGTTAACTGCACACGGTCAATAACATCACCCAGAGCATAAATTGACGGTTGTGAGGTACGGAAATGGTCATCTACCACGATCGAGCCATCCTTGCGTAGTCCTATACCGGCCTTATCAAGCCCCAGCCCATCTGTGTTAGCGATACGGCCTGTTGCGTAGAGTACTAAGTCAGCGGGCATCGATTGACCAGAGGCAAAGTTAACGAGCAAGGCGTCAGTATTTTTTTCGATACTGGTTATCTGGGTTTCCAGATGAATGTTAACGCCTTTATCGCGCATTCCTGCTGTTATTTTATCGCTCATTTCCCGGTCGAAGGATTTCAGCAAATTACTGCCTCGATAGACCAAATGTGTCTCTACGCCCAAGCCGTTGAGTATGCCTGCGAATTCAACGGCGATGTAACCGCCGCCGACAATCACAGCAGTTTTGGGTAGTTGTTCTAAGAAGAACATCTCGTTGGAGCTTACCGCATGTTCACTTCCAGGGAACTCGGGAATAAACGGCCAGCCACCGGTGGCAACAAGAATGACTTTGGCACTGTAGGTTGTTCCGTTTACAGCCACTGATTGAGGGCCAACGACGGTGGCGCGGCCATCGAAAAGATCTGCGCCACTATTATCGATTAAGCTTTGATATATGCCATTGAGACGCTCAATTTCAGCGGTTTTGTTGTCTCGCAAGATCGACCAGTCGAGAACAGATTGACCCGGCTGGCTCCATCCAAAGCCCTTACTGGCGTGGAACTGTTCTGGAAATTGTGATGCGTAGACAAATAACTTTTTGGGCACGCAGCCAACATTTACGCAGGTTCCACCCAGATAACGCTCTTCTGCCACAGCTACTTTTTTGCCTTTAGACGCCGCCATGCGCGCAGCACGGACGCCCCCAGACCCCGCACCAATAACAAATAGGTCATAATCAAATAGTTCAGACATCAGCATTCCTTGTCACTTCAACAGCATATTAGGGGTTAGGGTTGGATCGTGGTGACGCCGTTCATTAACGGGCGCAGTACCTCAGGCACTTCAATAGAGCCATCTTCGCGCTGATAATTCTCCATCACCGCGAGCAGAGTGCGCCCTACCGCTAATCCAGAACCGTTAATGGTGTGCAGCAATTCAGGTTTCCCCTGCTCATTGCGATAGCGGGCTTTCATGCGACGTGCCTGGAAGTCCCCGAAGTTACTGCATGAGGATATTTCGCGATATTTATCTTGAGATGGCAGCCATACTTCTATGTCATAGGTTTTTGCTGATGAAAAGCCTAAATCTCCACCGCACAGCATAACTGTCCGATAGGGAAGATTCAGTTTCTGCAGAATTGCTTCAGCGTGCCCTACCAACTCGTCTAAGGCGTCCCACGACTTGTCGGGATGAACAAATTGCACCATTTCAACTTTTTCGAACTGGTGCTGGCGAATCATACCGCGAGTGTCGCGGCCGTAGGAGCCTGCCTCGCTGCGAAAACAGGGTGTATGTGCAACAAACTTGATGGGTAATTCTTCAACAATTTCGTTGCGGTAAATATTAGTTACCGGTACTTCAGCGGTGGGTATCAAATATAACCCTCGCTCATCTTCAAGTTTAAATAAATCTTCTTCGAATTTGGGTAACTGTCCCGTTCCAAAGAGTGACTCACGATTGACAATATAAGGCACGTAGACCTCCTCATAGCCATGTTCATGAATATGAGTATTGAGCATAAATTGGGTTAATGCACGATGCAGACTGGCTAAGCCACCACGCATCTGAGAAAACCGTGAGCCAGTTATTTTAGCGGCTCTATCAAAGTCCAATTGGCCTAAGTCTGCGCCTAGATCGACATGATCCTTGACGGCAAAGTCCCACTTTGAAGGCGTGCCCCAAGTACGTAACTCAACATTACCATCTTCATCATTGCCTGCAGGCACCGATGGATGCGGTAAATTTGGAATCCCCTGCACAAGTTCATCGAGTTGTTCTTGAACTGCAGCCAGAGCGGTATCTGCGGCAGCTGAATCATTTTTTAACTGCTCACCCTTTAGCTTTAAGGGCTCAATATCTTCACCCTTAGCTTTAGCTTCACCCATTAATTTACCCATGGACTTGGAGTAGGCATTGCGTTCCTGTTGAACGCTCTCAGCTTCCAATTGGAGCGTCTTTCGCTGTGCTTCGAGCGCTAAAAAACCATCACAATCTAGGTCAAAGCGCTTTACCTTTAACTGCTCGGCAACACTCTCTAAGTCGGAGCGCAGTAGCTTTGGGTCAATCATGTTGTATTCCTTACAATAGTCGGGTGAGCCAAATCGCACTGCTAATGGCGATTAAGCATAAAATAACGGTCGCTAGCATATATACCAGCGACATAAAAATGTGGCCATTTTGCCACAGACCAAGGGCATCAAGCGAGAATGTTGAGAAGGTTGTAAATGCACCGAGAAATCCGATCATTAGCAGGCTTCGCATTTCGGTAGGCAATGCGGCCTTCTCGACGATAATGACAAATAAAATACCCATCACAAAACTACCCAGCACATTGACAGCGAGGGTGGCATAGGGGAATTTGTGGCTGGATACATCAAATATCCAGGTGCTAAGAGCGTAGCGGGCTATTGAGCCGAGCGCTCCGCCAATGGCAACAGCAAACCAATGCATTATTGATGATCCTTATTGTCTGAGCCACCAGTATCGTCTAGGCTCCGCAGGTAATCTAGTTTTTCGCTGATCTTTTTCTCTAACCCGCGATCGGTTGGGTAATAGTACTGCTTGCCCTTTAATTCGTCTGGGAGATAGTTTTCTCCAGCAGCATAGCCGCCCTTTTCGTTGTGCGCATAGCGATAATCTTTCCCATAATCCAAATCTTTCATCAGAGTGGTTGGCGCATTACGCAGATGCACTGGTACATCATATGTGGGGAGTGACCTGACATCGGCCATAGCGGCATTAAACGCACTATAAACCGCATTACTTTTTGGCGCTGCCGCCATATAAAGAACGGCTTGAGCCAAGGCTAGCTCGCCCTCAGGGCTGCCCAGACGCTCTTGAACATTCCAAGCACTCAACGCCAGTTCTAGGGATCTGGGGTCTGCATTACCGATGTCCTCATTGGCAATTCGCACCAGACGCCTGGCTAAATAAATGGGATCACAGCCGCCGTCCAACATACGGCATAACCAATAAAGACCAGCGTCGACGGAAGATCCCCGAATAGCCTTATGTAATGCCGAAATTTGGTCGTAGAAGTATTCTCCACCTTTGTCAAAACGACGGCTATCGCCCACCAAGATCTGCTCAAGGATGTCACTATCAATAACGCCATTATCTTGGCCCTGACTTGCCAAATCGCTGGCTATTTCAAGTAGATTAAGTGCTCGTCTAGCGTCCCCATCAGCCGCAATAGCTAGGGTTGATAGTGCTTTCTCTTCAAACTGCAACTTTTGGTCTCCCAAGCCCTGCTCTTTATTTACAAGAGCTTGCTGGACTACCGTGAGGATATCTGACTCAGTCAGGCTCTTTAAGACATACACTCGACACCGTGACAACAGCGCATTATTTAGCTCAAACGATGGGTTTTCTGTGGTTGCCCCAATAAAAACTACAGTGCCATCCTCAACAAAGGGTAAAAATGCATCCTGTTGGGATTTGTTAAAGCGATGAACCTCATCCACAAATAAAATCGTTTTGCGACCTCGCACATCTCGCTGCTCTTGGGCTTTTGCAATGGCGCTACGTATTTCCTTAACGCCGGATAGAACAGCCGAGATACTTTCAAAGTGCGCATCTACTCGATGGGCAATTATCTTAGCGAGGGTCGTTTTGCCAACACCTGGGGGGCCCCAAAATATCATTGAGTGCAACATCCCGCCGTCAATAGCCTCGCGGAGCGGTCGATTAGGCGCTATAAGGTGCTGTTGGCCGTAAAAATTATCCAAACTGTTAGGCCGCATACGAGCGGCCAGCGGACGGTAGACTTCTCGGCTAAATAGATCATCGGACATTGTTAATAACATCGACCTGATTAGGAATAATAAAACTAAATATAGACGGATCGAACAGCGGATTTACACTAAGTTTGTCGAACACAATTAGCGTGCGCTGTTCGAAGGTATCGATAACCGCGATCGACTGAGGCACGGAGTCTACGAAGGTAATGTCAATGCGACTAAATAAGCTGCTAGTGTCTTTGGGAGACAGCGTAAAAATTTCGGTACTACGCTCTGTATGTTGCTGAGTTATCGTATAACGGGAGTCTAAATCAGCCACCTGCCCATTGAAAAGCGCGATCGGTGTTGATTTAATCTTGTCAGCAAAGCTTTCTATTACCACCTGCTCTAAATCCGGATCATATATCCACAGTACCTCACCATCAGACACTAACTTCTGCTCCATGGGTTGCTTGATATGCCAGAGCATTTTACCGGGCTTAGCGAGTTTAAAAACACCTTCAAACAATTCAACTTCACTATCGTCTGCATCGAACAATTGCTGGGTAAAGTTAGCCGACATGGACTCTATCGGTCGCAGAAGTGCAGACAGTTTTTCACTTATCGAATCGCTGTTGGCAACGTTGCTACCCCCGATAAGGAGAGCTAAAAAAATAGATTGATAAATATTCATAACTTTGTGGTCTGTAAAAAACTCATTTATGGTTAGGGGCTAAAATCTCACGGACGCCATTACTACTCATTGAGCTTACAATACCACTCTCTTCCATTTGCTCAATTAATCGTGCGGCTCTGTTGTAGCCAACTCTTAGCTTACGCTGCACTGAGGATATTGACGCCTTGCGACTTTCAAGTACAAAGGCCACTGCCTCGTCATACAGAGGATCTGATTCATTACCTTCTCCGCCATTATCACCACTCTCGAACCCAGGAACGGCAATTGAAGAAACTGCCCTTTCATCAGTGATCTCTGTAAGGTAATTGGGCGCGCCACGGCGCTTCCAGTCTGCGACCACTTTATGGACTTCATGGTCGTCAACAAAAGCGCCATGAATGCGCTCAGGGACGCTGGTACCCGGAGGTAAATAAAGCATGTCGCCATGGCCAAGCAATTGTTCAGCGCCACCCTGATCAAGAATTGTACGGGAATCGATTTTGGAAGATACTTGAAACGCAATGCGAGTTGGTACGTTGGCTTTTATGAGGCCGGTAATGACGTCAACCGAGGGTCGCTGAGTAGCTAGAATTAGATGGATCCCGGCAGCTCGCGCTTTCTGAGCAATTCGAGCAATCAACTGTTCTACTTTCTTGCCAACGATCATCATCATATCGGCAAACTCATCGATCACCACAACAATGTACGGCAGAGATTCAAGGGTAGGAGCCTCTGGCGGTTCCTGCTCTGCGTCCCAACCCATGGCAGTAGGGTCGAAGGTCCACAACGGATCAACAATTGGGTTATCAGCCTTTATGGCATCTTCAATCTTACGGTTATAGCCGGCAATATTACGCACACCCAAGGCCGCCATCAGCTTATAGCGTCGTTCCATCTCACCAACACACCAACGCAAGCCGCTGGCGGCGTCTTTCATGTCGGTAATCACAGGCGTTAGTAAATGCGGGATATCATCATAAATAGACAGCTCGAGCATTTTCGGGTCAATCAGTATTAATTTGACTTCATCTGGGGATGCCTTGAATAGTAGGCTGAGTAACATTGCGTTAATTCCCACAGACTTGCCTGAACCTGTCGTACCGGCGACCAGAAGATGTGGCATACGTGCAAGGTCGGCGACAGTAGGAACCCCAGCAATATCATTTCCGAGCGCTAGCGTCAGTGGCGAGGTAGAGCGATCATAGGCTTCGGAGGAAAGTACCTCACTCAATCGCACCATTTCGCGTTTCTCATTGGGTATTTCTATACCCACTACCGATTTTCCAGGAATCACTTCCACAACCCGGACACTGATCACCGCCATCGACCGCGCCAAATCCTTAGCCAGTCCACTGATACGACTAACCTTAATGCCTGCGGCTGGCTGAATTTCAAACCGAGTGACAACCGGGCCAGGAAGGACTTCGACCACCACTGCACTGATACCAAAATCTAGAAGCTTCAGCTCTAGTAGTCGTGATAGGTGCTCTAAAGAATCAGCTGAATAGCCTGTCACGCCGGTTTTATCCGGCGGGTCGAGTAGGTTAATGGGTGGTAACGAGCCAATTACTTGACTGTCATCGAACAGTTTCTGTTGCTGCTCCCTAAGTACCCTAGGGCTTTGCGGTTTTGTTTGCACTATTGGCTGTATAGCCGGTGGTATACGAGTTTGCTGTTTTTTCACAGCGCTTTCTACCTTGACGATACGTTCTGCGAGAGCAGCTTTAGCTTTCTTTTGATCTTCTTTGCGAATTCTTCGTGCACTGTACCACTGGCGGACAGTATCAAAAGCAATCATCGTCAGGAGACCAAGCCGATCAATCAGCTTTATCCAGGAAATATCGGCAAAAACCGTCAAGCCAAATAGAAACAGCGCTAACAATAGCAGCGTACTTCCGGTATGGCTAAATGTTGAGATTATCGCATCGCCGATATACTTACCCAGAATGCCGCCCATTCCCTCAGGGAATGAATTGGCAATGTCCTGATATTGGATATTGGCAAGAGACGTTGCACTGATCATGACCAGCATAAAGCCAACCACTCGCAGCACCCATGAGGCAGAGTCAAAACCGTCTGGCTCATGCAGAAAATAGGTACGTAAAATCTGCAGTGCACGGACCGCTAAGAGTAACGGCAGCAGATAAGCCATCACACCAAATAGCGCGAAAACAATGTCTGACATCCACGCTCCAGCTGGGCCTATCAAATTGCTTATGCCCTCTCTAGCACCCGTGTGCGACCAACCTGGATCTTGAGGAGAGTAGCTCAATAGCGAAAGGAAGAGGATGACACACAAGACCAGCCAGCCAATTAATGCTCCTTCAGCAAACAACAATTTGCCTCGCGAACCAGTTGAGCTAACGTCTAATTGGGAGTTTCTAGATTTTTTTGGTTTTTCGCGAGTCAACGGGTAGCTTCCCTATATTTTCGGCATGGGTAATTGTAGCTGATTCTGTCACAAACTACAGAACTGAGAAGCGCTTTAATGATATATGGGAAATTTAATTAAAAAGGCGTTTGGCGTAACCGCAATGATTCTTTATGATGTGGCTCAGAAATGCTCTAACACACTAAATTCACTTTAAATTGACACACATCGAGACCTTTTATGCCTGATACCAACCATTATCCATTGATTATCCTCGGCTCCGGCCCTGCCGGATGGACTGCAGCGGTTTATGCTGCCCGAGCGAACCTCAATCCAGTGGTAATAACAGGCATTCAGCAAGGCGGCCAATTAACCACCACCACCGATGTCGACAACTGGCCTGGTGATGATCAGGGTGTACAGGGCCCAGACTTAATGATTCGCATGCAAAAGCACGCCGAACGCTTTGATACTAAAACGATTTTTGATCATATAGATTCAGTAGATGTCTCTGAAAAGCCCTTTAAATTATTCGGATCTGGCAACTATACATGCGACGCATTGATCATTGCGACCGGCGCATCAGCGCAATATTTAGGACTTCCCAGCGAGGAAGCCTTCATGGGTCGTGGTGTATCAGCCTGCGCAACCTGTGACGGTTTTTTCTATCGCAATCAAAAGGTCGCGGTGGTTGGTGGTGGTAATACTGCTGTGGAAGAGGCTCTTTATCTCTCTAATATATGCTCAGAGGTTGTTTTGGTGCATCGCAGAGAGCAACTAAGAGCTGAGAAAATGCTACAGGACAAGCTGTTTGAGAAGGAAAAAAATGGCAATATCACCATTGAGTGGAATCAAAACCTCGATGAGGTCTTGGGTGACGACGCTGGAGTGACCGGTTTACGCCTCGCGGCCACAGGCACCGGGGAAACTAAAGAAATCGATGTCAGTGGCGTATTCATTGCCATTGGCCATAAGCCAAATACGGACATTTTCACTGATAAGCTTGCCATGAAAGACGGCTACCTAACGATTGCTGGTGGTTTGAGTGGAAATGCAACAGAGACAAGCGTTAAAGGTGTCTTCGCCGCGGGTGATGTGGCTGACCATGTTTATCGCCAAGCAGTCACCTCTGCTGGTAGCGGCTGCATGGCTGCATTAGACGCCGAGCGCTACCTCGACGACTAGCTCTGGCGGTAATGCCTACAGTGAAAGAGTTCGATATCAATGAATCTTGTTGTATTAGATCCAGATAATCCCGAATTTCCGCACCCCAGCGTTGCGCTTCATGAACCAGATGGGTTGCTCGCGGTAGGCGGCAATCTCGAGCCCGAAACGTTGCTAGCGGCCTATCGCCAAGGAATTTTTCCCTGGTATCAAGATGATGATCCGATACTCTGGTGGAGCCCGATTGAACGCTGTGTGATTCGACCAGATAATTTTTATATCTCCAGTAGTTTACGTCGTCAGTTACGCCAAGCTCGCTATCAAATAACATCTGACATGGCGTTTTCTGACGTTATGTGTGCTTGCGCAGAACCGCGCGGTGACGGTGGTACGTGGATTACCTCTGAGATGATTGAAGCCTATAGCCAGCTGCACGAATACGGAGACGCTCACTCTGTTGAAGTCTGGGACGGGCCGCGCTTAGTGGGTGGTATTTACGGCGTACAGGTTGGCAGCCTATTCTGTGGAGAGTCAATGTTTAGTCGGGTCAATAATGGCTCTAAGATTGCTGTCGCTCACCTACTTCGGTGGATGAATACCGCGGGCCTAGACATGCTCGACTGCCAGCTTAGCAACCCTCACTTGTTGTCTCTTGGCGCACAAACCATGCCGCGAGACAAGTTTTTACACGAATTAAGCGCAGCTGGCAAAAAAACATACCCTTGGTCATTTAACCAGCACTCCGCTGACTCATGGCCATAACATTGAGAATTAGGCTACGGCCAGCTAGACTTATACCTACTAAGACAATAATAAAGTGACACCATGAGTACCGACCAAAGCCGACAAATCGAACGTATCAAATTGCTCAAAACAGCACCTCATGCATGTAGTTATTTAGCTGGGCACAAGGCTAGTACGGGATTTGTTGACCCCGACATTAACATGACGACTGATCTCTATGCTCGTCTTAGTGAAAATGGTTTTCGTCGCAGTGGAACCTATGTCTATACCCCAATGTGCAGTAGCTGCAATTCTTGCGTTTCCGCGCGTATACCGGCAGCTCAATTCCTACCCAGCAGATCCCAAAAGCGCTGCTTAAAAACCAATAATGACCTGAATGTGACGCGCCTGTCGAGTGTTGACATCGATGAGCATTATGCGATGTACGCTGATTATATTAATCAACGTCATTCTGATGGCGATATGTACCCACCAACCCAGAAACAGTTTGAAGACTTCCTTGGCAAAGTCTGGGATTGCACGCAGTTTATTGAATTTCGTCTCGATCAAAAGCTAATAGGCTGTGCCATCATTGATGTGCTACCCGATGCTATCTCAGCAATTTATACCTATTTCGATCCCGTAGAGGACAGGCGCGGCCTGGGTAACTTTGCCGTCTTATATCAGGTTGCTATGGCAAAAGAATTAGCCTTGACGCATGTCTACCTGGGCTACTGGATCGCCGACTGTAAAAAAATGAGCTACAAAATGCAGTACCAACCGATTGAACTTTTGCAGGGAAATACATGGAATTTGAGTAAATGACTTTGCTATGGAGCGATTTTTAAGGCAAACTGCGCCCTTTTTAAGGGTGTATAGAACCGGTATGGCGAAAGAAGACCACATAGAATTTGAAGGAGAGGTGATTGATACTCTTCCCAACACAACGTTCAAAGTAAAATTGGAAAATGATCACGTCATCATTGCCCATATTTCAGGGAAGATGAGAAAGCACTACATCAGGATTTTGACCGGAGATAAGGTTAAGGTAGAGATGACGCCGTATGATCTGACCAAGGGTCGGATTACGTTCCGCGAGCGGTAGTCTGCAAAATCTTATTTTCTAGATAATAACGACGCTCAAAGTGGTGCCCTTTAGCTTACTTTTTGGTAGACACAAAACCAACCGTCGATGTTGTCAGTTTCATAATATTTATCTTTCTGTAGGTGCAGGCATCTGGCTTGGCCTTCATTAACTAATGAATCAAGTTTTTGCTTGAACCCCCGCGACGTCCACAAATCCTTATGCACGGTACAGGCTAAAACACCGCCCGGTCTTAGAATTCGAAAAATATCATCTAATGGTTCTGGGCCGACGTGCCCGTGAGTAAAAGTACCCGAAGATATCACTCCGTCGTAGCTACTGCTATCACGCTGTATCGTTACATTAACGTCACCGACGATTAAGTCTCTATATATCCCCTGTTCGCTGGCGACCCGCACCATATCAGGAGACAGATCTATGCCATCAAGAGCCTGGTAGCCATTGTCGGCAAGAAAACGACAAGTCAGCCCAGTACCGCATCCCACATCAAATATCTCAGATTCTTTATTGGGCAAAAACTCGCACAGCAACCGTGCAATACCTATAGGCGCCACATACTCAAGCTTAACAAGCATTTGATGGTCATAATCATCAGCCCATTTCTTGTAGAACTCAACGGAGTCAACTTCGTCATCAAGTTGATACGCTTCACTTACAAATGTACTAGGGCCTTTGATCTTAGTCATAATTGTTCCTTTATATTAGCGTCATTATGATTTTTTACTCGCACGCCCTAGGCTGTAGCCCCCTCAATGATATCGGTGGTTATAACTAACTCGTTATCTTTCACGCTCACGTAGGCAGTACCGCCTTTTTCAGCCAGTGACCCAAACAAAACTTCCTCTGCTAACGGCTTTTTAATCTTTTCCTGAATTAACCGATCCATCGGTCGAGCGCCCATCTTAGGGTCGTAACCATTGGTTGCCAGCCACAAGCGAGCTTCATCATCTATCTGAATGAATACTTTCTTGTCGTCGAGTTGAGACTGCAGTTGCACCAGGAACTTATCTACGACGGTCTTGATTACCTCCATGCTCAACTCACTGAACTGAACAATGCTGTCCAAGCGATTACGGAACTCAGGGGTAAACATTTTCTTAATCGCCTCCATACCATCAGTCCGATGGTCTTGGGTTGCGAATCCGATAGACGAGCGACTCATAAGCTCAGCTCCGGCATTAGTTGTCATGATCAAAATAACATTACGGAAGTCTGCTTTACGACCGTTGTTGTCAGTCAAGGTGCCGTGATCCATAACCTGTAACAATAGATTAAAGACATCAGGATGTGCCTTTTCGACTTCATCGAGCAAGATAACGGAGTGAGGCTGTTTATTGACAGCTTCGGTTAACAAGCCTCCTTGATCGTAACCAACATAACCCGGGGGGGCTCCAATCAGACGCGATACTGTATGCCTTTCCATATATTCAGACATATCAAAGCGTACCAACTCAATACCCAAAACATTAGCGAGCTGCTTACACACTTCGGTTTTTCCGACACCGGTGGGGCCAGCGAACAGGAAGCTTCCAATCGGCTTACTACCCTCACGCAAACCTGCTCGTGCAAGCTTGATCGACGTAGACAGTGCTTCAATTGCCATATCTTGGCCGAATACCACATTTTTAAGTTAGCCGCTAAATCTTGTAGCTGAGCCTTATCAGTCACTGACACGCTCTTCGCTGGTATTCTCGCAATCTTCGAAATGACTAATTCGATATCCGCTAATCCGACGGTCTTCTTGCGCTTATAAGCCGGCTGTAGGCGTTGATAAGCACCTGCTTCATCGATTACATCGATAGCCTTGTCAGGAAGGAAACGGTCGTTAATATGCCGACTGGACAGTTCAGCAGCTGCTTTTAAGGCAGGATTAGTAAATTTCAAATCATGATGATCCTCGAACCTTGACTTGAGCCCCTTAAGAATCTCAAAGGTTTCATCAACGCTCGGCTCTGGCACATCGATCTTCTGAAAGCGACGAGCTAGCGCGTGATCCTTTTCAAAAATACCTCGGTACTCTTGATAGGTGGTTGAGCCCACACAACGCAACTTTCCTGACGACAATAGCGGCTTTAATAAGTTAGAGGCATCCATTACCCCTCCCGAAGCGGCACCAGCACCAATAATGGTGTGAATTTCATCAATGAAAAGAATCGACTTGTCATGGTCGATAAGTTCGGCAATCAGACCTTTCAGGCGCTTCTCGAAGTCACCACGATACTTGGTTCCTGCCAGTAAAGAGCCCATATCTAAAGAGAAAACGGTACTGCCAAGCATTGGCTCTGGCACGTCGCCGTCGACAATAAGTTTAGCTAACCCTTCAGCAATAGCGGTTTTGCCAACGCCCGACTCGCCCACCAGTAAAGGATTATTTTTACGACGTCGAATAAGAATCTGGCTGACTCGTTCTATTTCAGCATCTCGTCCAATCAATGGATCAATTAATCCCAGACGCGCCTGTTCGTTTAAATTGGTTGCGAATTGACTGAGCAGGCTTTGCTCCGCTGGCTCTCCATCACCTGCACTCTCAGTGGAGGTTTGTTCGGCTTCATTAGCACTTTCAATATGGTCGGCATACTTTGAGATCCCGTGGGAGATAAAATTGACCACATCGATACGAGCGACATCTTGCAGCCGCAGGAAATAGACAGCTTGACTCTCCTGTTCACTAAAGATGGCCACAATCACATTGGCGCCAACAACCTCGCTATGGTTTGCCGAGTTGACTTGAAACACTGCGCGTTGCAGAACTCGCTGGAACCCATGAGTTGGTTGGGTTTCGTGTTCTAATAAGGTATCAGGAATCGTCGGCACGGTAGAATCGATAAACTCACTCAGATCCTCACGCATGGCATTGAGATCAGCACCACAGGCCTTGAGGACTGAAGCGGCTGATGCATCGTCCAGTAATGCCAGCAATAAATGCTCCACAGTCATGAACTCATGACGCTTATCGCGCGCAGTCTTAAACGCCAAATTGAGGGTAACTTCCAGTTCTCTACTTAACATATGTATTACTCCTCATCGCTACTAGCGGGTTCTGCTTGGCACAGAAGTGGGTGGTTATTGTCCTGTGAATATTGATTGACTAGGGCCGCTTTTGTCTCTGCTATATCTTCAGTATAGACGCCACAAACACCTTTTCCTTCCGAATGAATTTTAAGCATGATCTGAGTGGCATTTTCTCGTGACTTAAAGAAAAATTGCTCGATTAACTCAACCACAAATTCCATCGGCGTGTAGTCATC
>Ga0115004_10002000_pt1 | contig 16865 bp, 21 predicted proteins | sample ArcticOcean_MG_C_10_FD_88737 | JGI IMG/M metagenome (GOLD analysis project Ga0115004, IMG submission 88737) | Marine microbial communities from western Arctic Ocean - ArcticOcean_MG_CB11_90 | ecosystem: Environmental > Aquatic > Marine > Oceanic | place: Arctic Ocean: Canada Basin | collected...
TAAAATAAGTAAGTAAATCAGAACAGTGAGCTTAAAATTAGCACCTTCTGATTATGAGATTTATATACCTATAGCAGAATGGATTGAAAAAAATATTAAAGAGTGGTTGTTTATGCAACGACCACTCTTTAAAAAGCTTTCCGCTCCCATTGACACAGTTTTGAATAGTTTAGATTCTTTGTTTAATTTAATTCCATTTCCAGTTGCTGTCTTAATATTTGTTTTTTTTGCTTACAGAACGAATGGTTTAAAATTTACATGTCTTACAGTAATTGGGTTAATTTTTATCGATCTTGTTGATCTCTGGTCTGAAAGCATGACAACACTTGCGATGATTTTTACTGCTGTTATTTTTTGTATAATCATAGGAATACCTTTAGGAATTCTTTCTTCTAGAAGTAAAATATTTGAAATAATACTGAGGCCAATACTAGATATTATGCAAACTATCCCGAGCTTTGTGTATTTAATTCCTGTGGTTATGCTTTTTGGAATAGGCCTAACACCTGGTGTGATAGCTACAATTATTTTTGCATTACCTCCTATTATACGACTTACGAATCTTGGTATTAGACAAGTAGGAAAAGGATTTAAAGAAGCTGGATCAAGTTTAGGATTAACTAAACTATTAATTTTAATAAAGATTGAAATGCCTTTAGCTTTTAAGACAATAATGGCAGGCATTAACCAAACACTAATGTTGGCTCTATCAATGGTTGTTATAGCAGCGCTAATAGGAGCTGGTGGGTTAGGCTTAACGGTTTATGTGGCATTAGGAAGATTAGATATTGGTTCAGCTGTTGTTGGTGGAACTGCAATTGTTATATTGGCAATAATTTTAGATAGAATTACTCAAAGAATTATCAAGACTTGATAGCAATTTTACATAAAAACACTCAAAATCTTCTATTTTTATCCGAATAAAAATTTGTAAATATCGTTTTTTTTACTTAGCAAAATAAATAAATTAGTGTAAACGGCAGATAGTGAGATCACATGACATATAAAGAATTTTTAGAATTACTAGAAGAATTACAGCTTGATTTAGACTCAGCGTCTGAGGCACTAGATTTAGAAATATCTGATATTGAAGCTTGGGAAGAAGAAGAAGAAATTCCAAAATCAGCTGAAAAATGGATTAAAAAAGAAAAGGTTGAATTCGCAACATTGAATAACACTAATGAAGATGAAGATTTTGAAGACGAAGACGAAGAGGATTTGGACGATAACGAAGATCTAGATTTAGATACAACAGAAGATGAAGAAGATAAATAATTTTATTCTTTTTCTAGATTTGATAATTTTTTAAGTTTTTCATTAAAAACATATTTTTCAAAAAATAAATTAAAAATTTGATAGATTTTAAACATCACTAAAGAGATTAATAAGCCAAAGACAATTCTTGCGAGAATAACTCCTGAAAAATGTCCGCCAACAGCTAACATTAATAAAGTGTCTTCAATAATAGCGTGAATAAGATTGATCATTAAAATTGAGAGAAAAACACTCTGTCTGTCAATCTTTGCAGAATTAACTTCCTTAATTAAAATTCCCCCTCCAAATTGCAGTCCAATAGTCATACCTACAATAATAATATTCATCGATGACTCGCTGATACCAAAAAATCTTAATGGTGGTGCTAATATTTTTTTTAAAAAACTTTCTATGCCTATAGCTTTAAGAAATTCTAATATTGTAACAAGCACCACCACAATAATAAAAACGTAAAATAAATAAAGTATTTGATCTTTTAGCCAAAGCCACAAACCAGGTTGTGGTGCCTCTAATGTAAAAGAAGTTATAAATGGTTCTTGTAGATAATTAAGCTTACTATAAATTAAATTTAAAATCCAACAAACCAAAAAAGCTGAGACCAGCCTATAGAGACAGGTAAATACAAAAGAAACACCAGCCGATCTTGAGATCGCTGATTCTACTAAAAGATTATGAGCGAACAACATAGCGACAGTTAAAATTGTAATTTCAGCAACACTTACATCTAACCCTGGTAGAATATTTATAAACAAGATTAAAGCTGCATAAATATTAATCACTATTGCTGTGACCCAAATAATACCCAGCTCGGATGGTAAACCAATCAATCCCATTAAAGGGGCAAATATTTTAGCAATTAGATCTACTATACCTGTGACTTCTAATAACTTAATAATAAAAACGAAAGGAATTAAAATTTTATATAACGGTATCGTTACATCTTTGATTTCTAGCAGGAGTTTTTTAAAGAACATAGCGGATATAGTAATGAGTTAACTTTATTTGATACTTTTGATATCACCTTTAAAATTAGCCGAGGTAAAAACACCGCCCTGAAAAAGTAAAGCCATTTTGTCTTTGTACTCATTTTTAGTTAATAAATGAGAATTAAATCTATCCGCACTATCTGCGGGCCTGTAGCCGAGTTGTTTGGCACGTGAATTGTTCCACCATGATTTTTTATTTTTGGATGCTCCGTATACGATTTCATGGTGAATGGCTTTGTGTTTAATTCCAATATCAACTAATTGGGTAAGGTCGCTGTAACTAATCCAAGTTGATATATGTCTTCTATCTTCCGGAACTCTCAAACACGATCCGATTCTAATACATATGGATTTAATATTAAATTTATCAGCGTAAAATCTAGATAACTCTTCTCCAAAAGCTTTGCTTAAGCCATAATGACTATCTGGTCTTTGATTTGAGAATTCGTTCAACTTTGCTGTTCTTCTGTGAAAACCGATAGCATGGTTTGAGCTAGCAAAAATTATTCTTTTTACTTTATTAATTCTTGCTGCCTCAAAGAGATTGTAAGTACCTATGATATTATTGTGTAAAATGTTTTGTTGTGTGTCCTCTATAGGAATAGCCCCAAAATGAACAATGGCATGTACGCCTTTTGTCATTTTTACTATTGTTTTAAAATTTTTAAGATTGGCTAATATAAATATTTGATTTTTTTTTATATTTTTTCTTCTTAAATCTGTGCCTACAAGATTTTTATACCCAATCTTTGCTAAAGAATTAAAAAGCATTCCACCTAAGTGACCAGAAGCACCTGTTACTAAAACTTTTTTATTCATATCTTTTATTTAAATTTTGCACCTTTAATATTTAAATTAACTACATAAAAAGAAGTGCTTGCAGTAATAAATAATTTATTTCCTTCTGGACCACCAAAATCAACATTAGATACTATTTCTGGGATTTTAATATATCCGATTTGTTCACCAGAATTAGCATAACATGCAACTCCTTTTCCACAACTAGTCCAAAGATTATTATCTACATCAAATCTGAAGCCATCAAGCACATGTTCTGGGTCCGATTTTATAAACTTAATTGGTTTAGATATTTTTAAACTTTTGTCGATTTCATATCGCCTTATGTATTTAGTATCTCCAGTATTTGAAATAAACAAATGAGACTCGTCAAGAGATAGCGCTATACCGTTAGGTTTTTCCATATCTGTAACTAAAGCTCCTAATGATTTTTTTTTAGGATCATATTTGAAAACATTACATCCCCCGTACATCATTTTCCCTGGGAATCCTTCCACTCTTTTAGGGTTAATAATTCCATAAGGTGGATCGGTAAAAAAAATGGTTCCGTTTGAATGAACGCAAACATCATTTGGTGAATTCAACCTTTTTCCATTGTATTCATCTGCAATTAAAGTGATGACGCCATTTTGATCTGTAGTAGTGACTCTTCTTGCTCCATGTTCACAAGTTATTAGGTTGCCTTGATTGTCAGTTGTGTTTCCATTTGAAAAATTTGAAGGGGACCTAAAAATTTCAACTTTGTTAAAATCAAAACTTAGCATTCTGTTGTTTGGAATGTCACTCCATACTACTTTATTTAATTTTTCTAGATAACAAGGTCCTTCTGTCCATATACTTCCAGTGTGAACCTGTTTTAAATTAAGATTTTTTATGTATTCTGCAAATTTCTTTGTATTCATTTTAGAACTATTATCACCCACCTCATGTAAAAAAAAGAGCTTATCTTTTTATTGTTGTTTAATTTTTTGACTTTTAGTTCTTAGTTGACCGCAAGCACCTAAAATATCTTGCCCTCGTGATCTTCGAATTGTTGCCACGTAACCAGCCTCTTGAATAATTTTGCCAAACTTTTCCATTTCACTTCTTTCGGTTGGTAGATATTGAACTCCTGGCCAGGGATTAAACTCGATGAGATTTACCTTACAAGGAAATTGAGCCATTAATTTCACTAACTGTCTGGCGCACTCCGTACTGTCATTGATGCCTCTCAGCATTACATATTCTAAAGTTATTTTTTCTTTAACAACTGAGCTATAATATTTACACTGGGCAATTAGCTCTTTAATTTTAAACTTTTTATTTATAGGCATAATCATTTCTCTAATATCATCTGTTGGAGCGTGAAGAGATAAAGCTAAATAAGTTCCTATTTCATTTGCTGCTTCTGGTATTTTATTTGCAATACCTGCAGTTGAAACTGTTATTTTTTTTGAACCATAATTTAAACCTTCTCTTTCTTTTAATATCTCAACCGCAATTTTAACGTTATCATAATTGTAAAAAGGTTCACCCATACCCATAAGTACAATATTAGTTATTTTTTTTTGGTCACCCCAATCATTAATTTGTTCTTTTGCAATCATTACTTGGTTTATTATTTCTGCAAAACTTAAATTTTTTACTAACCTTTGTGTTCCTGTATGACAAAATCTACAATTTAAAGTACAACCTACTTGTGAAGAAATACAAAGAGTTGCTCTAGTTTTTTCTGGAATGTAAACACACTCGACTTCATTACCGTCGAAAAGTTTAATCAACCATTTTATAGTTCCGTCATTTGAAATTTGTGTGTTGGCAATTTTTGGCTTTCGTAAACTTATTAAGCTATTTAGTTTATCTCTTAATTCCAATGGGAAAGTAGTCAAATTATTAATTTCAAAAGAACCTTTTTGATAGACAGATTGCCAAATCTGTTTTCTACGCATAGAAACTTTTTTTTCTTCAATTCCCACATCTTTAATTAGAAAATATTTAAGACTTTCAAAATTGAATTCAAAAAAATTTTTTGTTTGCATATAGATATATAATATAGATTAATATGTTGATTGTGTATACTTTGTACATTTGATATGCAGGTCAATGTTTTTGCAAATAAAAAAAATTCCAAGGTTATCTTGGAGCTCAAAATCACCAACAAATCTTAAACCTTCTTTGAAAACTCTTTTCCTATTATGCTTTGGTTTAATAATATTTGGTTTTGGTGAGGGTCTCTTAATTGTTTCAACTATTGGAGCGTCACCTTGGAATGTCTTACATCAAGGTCTTGCTCTAAATCTAGGTTTGACGATAGGTACGTGGGCTTTTCTAATAAGTTTAATAGTTTTATTGTTTTGGTTTTTTTTAGATGAAAAAATAGGAATGGGTACGATATTAAATTTTATTATAATTGCAATTATGATCGATCTGACAATATTTTTTTTTGAAGCACCAGAACTATGGATTAACCAATTTTTATTATGTTTTATTTCAGTGTTAATGGTTGGTTTAGGAAGTGGTATATATTTAATAGCAAGGTTAGGTCCAGGACCTAGAGATGGATTGATGACAGGTTTGCAAAAGAAAACAGGTTTTTCTATCGCACTAATCAGAGGTGCTATTGAAATTATTGTAGTATCCTGTGGGTGGCTATTAGGAGGAACTGTCGGCCTTGGAACCTTACTTTATGCACTAGGAATTGGCCCTACGGTAGCCTTTGCTTTAAATATAGTTAAAAAAAGTAGTAGTTAGTTCTGGGTTTTAACAGTCAAAAACTACTAGATAATACCAAATTTTTGTTGTTAAATATTCACAATATGGACAAACAAAAAGAAAGAGAGGATAGAATATATTCTCAACTTAATTTGAACACGCTTCCTTTTAAATTAAATAAAGAAAATTTTAAAACGCTAGGAAATGCTGTCTCGTTAGCATTTCATGAAATTTATAACAACCAATCAAAAAGTGAACAATTAAAATGGGTTTTTTCTACCGTAAAAAGATTTAAAATTTTTCTTGCAATATTTTATGCCAACGAGACAGGTAAAGAAATTTATAAAGAAGAAATCGCAAAAAAAGTTCCTGAATACTCATACAAAACAATATCTAAAATTATTGACGATGGACATGCAAAAGGAGTTTATGTAGCGTTAAATCCAGATGGTGCCTCTGGGACAGATGCTAAAATAAAGAACATAAGACCATCGGAAGAACTAATGATTGATTTTCTTAATTGGTCTATAAATATTTTTAAATTACTTGACACTACAGTCAAAAAAAATAAAACCACAGATTGAAATTAATTTTTAATCTTTATATTGTAAAGATTACTGGAAACATTGTCTCTATTCATCTTTAGATCTCTGTAGTTAAATTGTTTATTAACAAACAATATAAGGAGAAATAATAATGAAAAAACTTTATCATTAATAGTTTCTGTCCTAACACTTACACTTTATTCAATTTCATCATTCGCTGCAGGCGATAGGGAAATATAAAAAAATTAAGTGGTTTTAAAAAAACTGGTACCCTAGCGGGTGTAGTGATTCCACAAGACACTAAATTTGCGGCTAATATTAAAAAAAATATTTTGCCTGCAATTAAAATGCCTCCAGGTTTTAAAATTGAACTTTTTGCTTTAGCTCCAGATGCTAGGCATATGGCTGTGAGTAAAAATAAAGGTACGGTTTGGATTGGAACAAGAAAAACTAAAGTTTGGCAAGTAACAGGAGCGGGAAATTCAGTGATTATTCCAAATATAACTGCTCAGCAAAAAGATTATTTAGTAGCGAGACTTAAATCTTATAAATCAGGAAAGATAGAACACCCACAAATGACTGTAGTGGCACAAATGTTGTCGAAACAAGATATTAACGATGTATCAGAGTGGTATTCAAAAATTAAAATTTCAATATTTGATCCTGAAAGAAAGAATTGGCAAATAATAAATAAATAAATTCATACAAAATTAAATTTTGTATTTATATTAACTGATAAATATATTAGTTAATTAAGATATAAAAAAATATGAACTATAATAAACCTTTAAAACTATTAAAAAATTTGCCTGATAAACTTAATAATTTTTATAATAAAAGTTTTAAATCTTCTCTTATAATTAACAATAAATCAAAAAATAAAAAAAAATTTGATCCCGTGACAAATTTAGACAAAGCTTTTGAGAAATTTATAAGAAATATTATCGTCAAACAGTTTCCTCAAGATGCTATTTTAGGTGAGGAATTCTTAGAAAAATATTCTGATAATAACTATAAGTGGTTTATTGATCCTATTGATGGAACGAAAGCGTTTATGGTTGGATCTCCAACATGGTCTAATTTAATTGGATTAACTTATAAAAATCAACCTACTTTAGGTCTTGCCAATTTCCCGGCTTTAAATAAATTTTATATAAATGATCAAAAAAAATCTTATTTAATTAATGGTAAAAAAACTATTTTAAAAACTTCTAAAGAAAGTATTTTAAGAAAATGTAAGGTTATAGGGCATTTGCACGAATCATTATTTCAGAAAAAATACAATAAAAAAATTAAAAAAATTATTTCTTCAGTTGCTTATTTTGGCGCAGCAACATTTGATGCTTTAAACTTTTGTTTACTAGCAGAAGGAAAAGTAGAAGCAGTAATTGAAACTAATCTCAAACCTTTCGACATAGTACCTCTTATTTCTATAATTGAAAAAGCCGGCGGAATAGTTACTACTTGGAATAATAAATCTGCAATACAAGGTGGAAATATATTGGCTACTTCTAATAGAAAACTGCACGATAAAATTTTAAAAATATTGAAATCTTCTAATTAAAAAATTCTAATTTATTAGTTTACTGTCTTTAGATAAATCAGCTCTAATTGATGAAAAAACAATTAAAATTAAAAAGGGAACAGCAATTAAATTCATTGTCTTCCAGCTTGTCATACTCAAAATATATCCTGCTGATAAACTGGCTAAAGCTTGTATTGAAAAAACGAGGATATCGTTAAATCCTTGAGCTTTAAATTTTTCTTCTTCTCTATAAGACAAGACAAGCAAACCAGTTCCCGATAAGTATAAAAAATTCCACCCTATTCCTAAAAAAACTAGAGAGAATAAATAGTTAAAGAAAGATGACTGCAAAAAACTTAATAAAATTGTTAAAATATAAAATGACACACCGGCATATATTATTATGCTGTGCCCAAATTTTTTTAACAAATATCCTGTAATTAAAGATGGCAAGAACATGCTTACAATATGTAATTGAATAACAATGCCAGTTTTATTTAAACTATAATTTTCTGTAATATGCATATTAATAGGTGTTGCGGTCATCAAAAATGACATAACAGCATATGCAAAGGCAGCGGATGCGACGGCTTGCAAAAACCTAGGTTGCAAAATGAGCTCAAAATAACTTCTTCCTTTGTATTCCTTGTCTCTCGTTGGCTCTGCTTTTGGACTGTAAAAACTTAAAAATATAACAGGTGTGAATGTTAAAACAGCTAAAGATAAATAAGATCCAACAAATAAATGTCCATTTATTAAGTCTTTACTAAAATTAGCGATATTAGGACCGAGAAGTGCAGAAAAAATTGTAGCTAGCATTATAATTGAGAGTGCTTTTGGTATGAAAGACCTTTTTACACTTTCAGCTGCTGCAAAACGATACTGATGAGTAAAAGCCATTCCATTACCTATAAAAAAACAAGCAAGACAAAATAAATAGAAATTTTTATCCCATACAGCATAGGCTGCCATTAAAACCGAAAGAGTGCTAAAAATAGCTGCGTATAGAAATCCAGCTTTTCTTCCTATTCTATTCATAATTTTAGCTGCGAAAAAAGAAAAGACAGCGACACCAACTATCATTAAAGATGTTGGAACTGTTTGAAGAGATTTTATTGGACTTAATGTGCTGCCGATAATTCCACTTAAAAAAACGTTTACAGGAGCTGGTGTGAAACTAAATATTTGACTTACAGTAATAATCCAAAGGTTTTTATTCATTATAAGTTAGATTTGAATATTGAAGGTGATAGCATAATATAAAATACCACACAAAATTAAACATGAGTAAAAAAACTATAGGTATATCAATTGCTCTTTTTGGGGTTCTTATTTTTTTTTCAAATGAGGAAAATGCTTGGATAGCTTCAGCTATTTTTTTAGGTTTTGGTAGTGGAATTTTTTTCTGGAAAGATTAGCTTAACTCATTATAGCGTACACAAAGAGATATCTGCTGATTTTTCCAATAGCGACTAAAACTAGGAATAATAAAAAATTTACCTTTAGAATCCCTGCTATGAAAGTAAGTGGATCACCAATGATTGGAACCCAAGCAAATAATAATGAGCAAACTCCTAGCTTTCGAAACCTTTTAGAAGCTGCATTTATTTGATTTTCTTTAAAGGGAAACCATTTTTTGTTAATACATTTAAGTAAATAAAAACCTAATAACCAATTAAATATAGAACCTAAAATATTTCCTAAACTCGCTGTTCCTATAAGAGCAAGTGAATTGTGTTCATTTGTATTCAATAAGCTGGCCAAGACTAACTCGCTTGATAATGGAAGAATTGTAGCCGCTAAAAAGGATATTAAAAGAAGAGAAAGATAGGATATCATTTTTTTTTATAACTAATACAAATTAATTTATCGTAAAACTCTAATTTTTTTTTATATTTTTCTTTAATTTCTTTCATTCCTTTTTTTAATTCTTCAGATGAAAGATTTAAAAGACATGAGGTAAATTTATTTTTAATCATTTGAAGATATGTAGCTTTAGTTATTTTTACTTTAAAAATAAAATAATTAATCTTATATTTTTTAAAATTTAATTTAATTAAATCTAATATCTTCTCATCTTTCTTTAAACTTCGTATAAGCTTTGTCTTAAAGACTTTAAACAAAGGCCAGTGATTTTGCTTTGGATGTAATGCTAGAATTATAATTTTTCCTTTTGGGTAAAGATTTATTTTTGAAAATTCTAATATTTTTTTAATTTCTGCAAAGGAAAAGAAATGGATAGACTGTTTGAATAAAATAAGGTCAAATTTTTCTTTTGTTTTGCTTAAATACTTTAAAGCGTTGGCTTTTGTGAACCTTATTTTTGCTGCAACATCTTTGTGCCCAACAATATCGATGCCTAGAGGCAGGTTAATCATCTGGTACTTTCTTGAAAAAGTAGAAATAATTTTTCCACGTCCACACCCGATATCTAAAATTTTTATTTCCTTATTAAATTTAATTTTCTTTTCTAAAAAATTAACTACACTTAAGACGTACTTAGATGAAGATAACCAATTTTTTTTATCCCAGTTTTTTAAATTTTTCATTATCTTAATTAATATAAGAATTACTCTATTCAAGTGATAGAAAACTTTATATATTAAGGATTGAATAACTTAAACAATCAGTTAGTTTATTAATTAAAATGAGTACTCATAGAACAAATATACCTAACTCTTTAAACGAACATTGGATGCCATTTTCATCTAATCGCGACTTTAAAAAAAGTCCAAGGTTAATTACAAGCGCAAAAGGTGTGTACTTAAAAACACACGAGGGTAATACTTTAATTGATGCTAGCTGCGGTTTATTTTGCAACCCCTTAGGTCATGGTAGAGAGGAAATTGCCGAAGCGGTTGGCAAACAACTAAGAGAGTTAGATTTTGTTCTTCCTTTCAATCAAGGGTTTGGTGGATCTTTTGAACTCGCAACAAAGATTGCGAAACATACACCTGGAGATTTAAATAAAATTTTTTATACAATTTGTGGATCGACAGCAGTTGACTCTGCCATTAAAATTTCTATGGCTTATCATGCTGCCAAGGGTAACAAAAAAAGATTTAGATTTGTGGGTCGTGACAGAGGATACCATGGAATGAATATAGGTGGTTTATCTGTTGGTGGTTTTAATAATTATAAGGAGATGTGTGCTAGCGTTTTAATGCCAGGTGTGCAGCATATGCGCCATACTCTTTTGCCGGAACATAAATTTATAAAAGGGCAACCTGATACAGGAGTTGAATTAGCTGATGATCTAGAATTAATTGCAAATAAATTTGAAGGAGAAATAGCTGCTTGTATTGTAGAACCAATTGCTGGATCAACTGGAATTTTGGTTCCGCCTAAAGGTTATCTAAATAGACTGAGAGAGATTTGTAATAAACATGGTATCCTTTTAATCTTTGATGAAGTTATAACTGGCTGGGGTAGGACAGGGTCTCCTTTTGCAGCTCAAGAATTTAATGTTACACCAGATATTATGACTTTGGCCAAAGCTACAACAAATGGAGTTGTTCCTATGGGGGTTGTAGCTATTAGAGATGGAATATATGACACTGTTGTAGACTCTGCACCAGAAGGAACAATTGAGTTGTTCCACGGTTACACCTATTCAGGAATACCCTCTGCTGTTGCTGCGGCTTTAGCTGTTCAGGACATATTAGAAAAAGAAAATATATTTAGCAAAGTAAAAGAAATTTCACCTTATTTTCAGGAAGCTTTACATTCTTTAAGAGACTTAGAGTGTGTAGAAAATATTCGTGGTTATGGATTGTTAGGTGGCGTTGATATTAAAAAGAAAGATAAGCCGGGGAAAGCAGGTTTTCAAGTTTATAAGGCTTGTTATGAAAATGGAGTAAATCTTAAAGCAACAGGTGATGCTTTAGTTTTAGCGCCACCTTTTATTTCTGAGAAAAAACATATTGACGAAATCTTTGATAAAATTAGAAAAAGTATTAACCAATATATGAAGTAATAATATTATATCAAATACCATACCTAGTATCTATTACCCAAAATGAATACCTAGTAAAAATTTCTGTATTTAAATAATTGACTCTAAACCTAGAATCTATTTCAATAGTTAAGTTATGAAAACTAAAGAACAAACTGTATATGATTTAAATTCAGAAAAGTTTAAATATCTTCAAAGAAAAGAGAACGCTCATTTACATAGGGCAGACATTAACGAATTAAATAAAAGATTGAATCAAACTAAGAGATCTAACTTTTATAGCACTGCTTTGGTTTTTGCTCTTTGCTTTTCTAGCTTGGTTATTCTATCTTTAATTAGTATTAAGGTTTAGCTTTTATTGCTCTTATACAAATAAAATAAAATTCACTAAAGACTTTAACTACTTTCTCAGTTGCGTCTCGCGAAACTAAATTATCTTCAATAGCTTTAGGAATAAGATAATATCTCTTTGTAATATTATCTTGTAAAATCATTTTTAATCTAACCAAAGTTTCTAATTTTCGAACACAGGTTGCTCTTGGTATACCAGTGATTTCAAATATGGAAGTTGCACTTATACTTGCACTTACATAATCTTTAATTAAACTTGGATTATCAAACAAATATTTGTGAGATAAATTTTTTTCTTTTACTTTCGATGCAAACAAATGTGCAACTTGTAAGAATATGAGAACTAGTTCAAGGTCATTGATTTGTTTGCTCCATAATTTTAGATATTCAAGTTGTGTGTTTAAATAATGAAACCAATAAAAAGAAAACTTTTCCCTCAACTCTTTTACTAGTTCTTCCTTAGAAATAGGAAGGTTTATTTTTTTACAAATATAGCCGATTAGTTTAGCCACATCATTGATTTCTTGATCAATAACTAAATTATAATTTAGTTTATATTGTTCGCTAGGTAACCACCCAATATTTTTATTTTTTTTGTTAAGTACTTTTTGTTTTATAAGTTGTAGAATTTTTCTTCTAGTAGTCTCTTTAGGTAAAAGCATATCTTGAGCAACTTTGTTTACAGAATTTCTGTTAGGACTAATTTTATGATGATTCTCCCAAAATTTCTCATAACTAATATTAAAATTAAGATTATAATCTTTTTGTCTTAAAATAGCTTGCTGGGTTTGTTTTGCATAGTACAGAACAAGATTACCTTTTTCTACACCCTGATATCTATTGTAGATATTTGTTAAAAATTTAGACTGAAACTCTACAAACAAAATTTGATACGAAAGATAATCTTCTAAAATTTTACTCTCTATGTCCTTAGGTAAAAGTAATTCCATAAAATTTATAGCTTTGTTGTTCAGATTGGGTAAATAAGTCTTAAATTGAACATAAGTCAATAATCAATAAAAATAGATTTTTTTATTATTTGTTTTTACGTATTAAAAATATAAAGAAATTAAAAAGAAGCCTAAAGATGTTTAAGTGTAAATATAAAATGCTATTAATACAAATGCTGAAAGAATAACGGTAAATACCAAAAAGTGCTTTTTTTCTTGTTTTCTTCTTTCAACAAGTATTCTCTTTATTAAATGGTCGATATTAGGTCTCACCGGTCTAACCTTTTTTACCATAGCTGCATCTGTTTTCTCTGCTACTGAAAAATTATTTTCTGTAAGATTAGTTTTCATAAAACAATTATTAAATATTTAATTTTTTTTTAATATGACTAATCAGACCATAATGGGTTTTATCATGCTTATAAAGCTTAAAAATAAATTTTACATGTGTGAAAATTACTTTTAACAATAAAAAATTTTTTAGCTATACTTGTTTATCATGTAATTTTATTAGTTTTTGCGATTACATTGCATCTTATAGATTAGTTCATTATATTATATTTTTTTAATTTAATTAATAATATTTAAAAACTAGAATAATTTTGAAGATATATAAAAATATAATAATTAATACTGATAAACATTTAGGACTTCTTACTCTTAACAGGATAGAGGGAAATAATTCTTTGAACATGGAGACTGCAAAAGAAATTTACGAAGGTTTAACAGAATTAGAGATGAACTCCTCTATTAGAGTTATTTTAATTCAGGGAAACCAAAAAAAATTTTCTCCTGGAGCTGATGTAAAAGAACTTAATAATTTAAACACCAAATCCGCAAAATCAAATGGCCTCTTTAACTTCTTTGATAAAATAAAAGAAATCAATATCCCATTAATAGCTGCTGTTGAGGGTTACGCTTTAGGTGGGGGCATGGAACTTGCTTTATTATGTGACATCATTATTGCATCTAGAGAATCTAAATTTGGTCAACCTGAAGTTAACTTAGGACTGATACCAGGAATAGGGGGAACGCAAAGATTAAAGTACTACCTAGGTAAACATAATGCTAATTTTATTTGTATGACAGGAGAACTCATTTCTGGTCAAAGAGCTTATGAGCTTGGTTTTGTAAGTATTTTATTAGATAAAAATAATTTTTCTACAGAGGCAATAAAAGTTACAAATAAGATAGCTCAAAAACCAAAGTCAAGTCTAATTGAAATTAAAAAATTAATTAGTAATAATGTAAATATTGAAAAAGATTTACAGCTAGAAAGAAGTTCTTTTTATAAATTACTAGACAGTAAAAATGCAAAAATTGGTATGGCTGCTTTTTTAAATAAGTTAAAACCTGAATGGAAAGATTAAACTTTTTTACTTAACTCAAATTTAATAAATAAAACTCCAAAAATTATTATTGCAATCATTCCTAATACTCTTGGTGGTTCAACTGGTGTGCCAAATATTAGCAGACCTAAAATTGACGACCATACAAGTTGTGAATATTGAAAGTTTGCTACAAAAGAAAGATTGGAAAGCTGGATTGCATAGACAAGGATTAGATGAGAAATAAAACCAAAAACCCCAAGTATAATAAGACCAAACCATATCCAATTAGATTCTATGGTTTGCCAATAACTAAAAATATAAATAGAAAAAACAATACTACCTACCAAACCACTGTAAAAAACTGCAACAAATGGTTCTCTATTGTTTGAAATTAATTTAGTGAAAAATTGATAAAGTGACCAACATATTGGAATAAGAAAAGGAAAAGCAACTTTAACTGACATAACTTTCATGCTGGGACCAAGTGTGTATACAATAGCTATAAAACTTAGGCCCATAAAAATCCAACCAACTAAACTCAGGTTGTCTTTTAAAAATATTGCTGAAAGCAACGCTAAAATTAATGGTGCTGTAAAAAAAAGAACGTATATATCCACTAAAGTAAAAAGTTTTAAAGCATTGAACATTAAAAAAGTTGCAAATACGAGAAGCATCGATCTTATTATTTGAATCTTAAAATTTTTTTTTAGGTCAAGTTTTGGTCTAAAAATAGCAAAATAAGTTAACATAGCTATTAAGTGAAAAAAATATCTACCCCAAATAAGTTGGCTAACTTCAATATGCTGTGTCATGTATTTAGACAATGTATCCATAGCAACGAATAGGAAATATGCAGATGAGGCTAAAAATATGATCGTAAGTGTAGAAAGCTTTTTAGCTGGCATTACATTACTGCGCCAACTTGCCATGGATTAAACTCTTCATCTCCATAGCCATTGTTCTCACTTTTAGACTTATGTCCAGAGGCAGTTTTTAAAATTAGATCGAAAACTTTTTGGCCTACCTGCTCTACTGTTTCTTCACTATCAATAACTGTTCCGCAATTGACGTCCATGTCTTCACTCATCTTATTAAACATAGTGGTGTTTGTTGCTAACTTTAGACTAGGGACAGGTTTACATCCAAAGCAAGATCCTCTCCCGGTTGTAAAACAAATAACGTTAGCACCTGAAGCAACTTGTCCTGTTACAGAAACAGGATCGTAACCAGGTGAATCCATAAAGTTAAAACCTTTGTTTTTAATAGGTTCTGCGTAACTCAAAACATCTTTTAGAATTGAATTGCCTCCTTTGGCAACAGCTCCTAAAGATTTTTCAAGTATAGTTGTTAGACCACCTTTTTTATTTCCCGGCGCAGGATTATTATCCATAGAACTATTATTGATAGTTGTATAATGCTTCCACCATTCAATTTTTTTTATTAATTTTTTTGCTACTTCTTTATTATTAGCTCTGTTTATTAACAAATGTTCTGCTCCATAAATTTCTGGAGTTTCAGATAAAATTGAACTTCCACCATTTTTTACAATAAGATCTGCAGCAACACCCAAAGATGGATTGGCAGAAATACCTGAATACCCATCGGATCCTCCACATTGTAATGCTAATGTTAAATGATGTATGGCTTGAGGGGTTCTTTTAATATTGTTAGCTCCTTTTAGTAATTCTTGAACTTGTCCAAAAACTTTATCGACAATTTTTTTTGTACCTCCTTCATCTTGAATAGTTAAAAAATTAATACGATTGTGCTTTTTCGTTGAGTCTGAAAATAAATTAATTTGTGCACTTTCGCAGCCAAGACCGATTACAAAAACATGTGAGAAGTTAGGGTGATTTTTAAACCCATCAATTGTTCTTTGAAATATTTGCATTCCTTCACTGGCAGTATTCATTCCACAGCCTGTTGAGTGGGTAATTGGAACGATGCCATCAATATTTGGATAATCTTTGAGAATATTACTGTACTTTATTTTTTCAGCAATCATTTTACTAACTGTTGCTGAGCAATTTACGGTGCTAATAATGCCAATATAATTTCTCGTCGCCACATCTCCATTATCTCTAAGGATGCCCTCAAAAAATAAATTACTTTTCTCAGTAGCTACATTTTTTTTTTCAGTTATAGCAAATTTCCTGCTAAATTCTTTAAATTCTAAATTATGAGAATGAACATGTTCTCCAGGTCTTATGCTTTTTGATGCAAATCCAATAATTTGATCGTACTTAATTACTGGCTCTCCTTTATTAATAGGTTTTAAGCAAATCTTGTGCCCAAATGGGATTGGGTCAACACTAACAATTCCCTGCTTTTCTATTTTCGTTTGAGGGTTAATTACAAAAGGAGTAACCGCCACATTGTCATTTTTATTTAGAATGATTAGATTATTCATGCTTTTATTATACAATTATTCCATTTATAAAGTTAACAATATTTTTAA
>Ga0115004_10002007_pt1 | contig 16836 bp, 14 predicted proteins | sample ArcticOcean_MG_C_10_FD_88737 | JGI IMG/M metagenome (GOLD analysis project Ga0115004, IMG submission 88737) | Marine microbial communities from western Arctic Ocean - ArcticOcean_MG_CB11_90 | ecosystem: Environmental > Aquatic > Marine > Oceanic | place: Arctic Ocean: Canada Basin | collected...
AAAATTTCTACAAAGATGGCCTACTTAATTTCTATTGGTGGTACAGTTTGTGGAACTACTGCAATTATGGCAACCGCACCTGTTATAAATGCAAAAAAAGGAGAGGTTGCGTATGCAATCGCTAATATGACTGTCTTTGGAATTATATCAATGCTGATATATCCTTATTTTGCAAATATATATTTTGATGGAGACCCTATGTATGTAGGGCTTTTTTTGGGCACAGCAATCCATGAAACATCGCAGGTTGCTGCTGCAGGCTTAATTTATGATCAACAATTTAATAGTCCTGAAACATTAAATATTGCAACTGTTACAAAGCTCATAAGAAATACTTTTTTAGTAATTATGATACCTTTATTTGCATTTTTATATAATAGAGGAAATGCTAAAACTAAAAACTATTCAATATTAAATATATTTCCTTATTTCGTTTTAGGTTTTATTGCGTTGATTATCCTTAGGAATATAGGTGATCAAATATTTTTAACGGAATATTCTCAGCCGATATGGCAAAGTGTTGTTTTAAATATAAAAGACTCTGCTAAGATATTCTTAAGTATGGCAATGGCTGCCATTGGTTTATCAACAAACTTAAGAGATTTAAAGTCAATGGGCTATAAACCATTTGTGGTTGGATTTATTGCAATGGTAACTGTTGGTTTAGTTAGTATTATTACAATACAATCCTTTAGTAAATTTTTTTAATATTAATATTCTATATTAAATTAATTTTCAAAATTCATTGCTGCTAAAACTATTTTTATAGTGCCTAAAGGTATATAAAATTTTTTTACATATTTAATAAAATATAATTCAATAAAATTAATTTATTGAAAAATAATAATATATTAATTACAGGCGGTGCAGGTTACATAGGTAGTCATATAGTCGAAGAACTTATAAAAAAAAATAAAGTTTTTATATTAGATAACTTAGTGACAGGGTTTAGAAAGTTAATTAATAAAAAAGCTACATTTATAAAGGATGATATAAATAGCATTTCGTCAGTCAAGAAGATCATTAAAGAAAAAAATATAAACAGTATAATTCATCTAGCAGCATATTTAAATATAAGTGAGGCTGAAAAAAATAAAAAAAAATACAATCAAAATAATATTGTTGGTACACTTAATCTAATAAAAGCTTGTAAAAATTCAAATGTTAGGAATATAATTTTTTCTTCATCTTGCTCAATATATGGTGATGTAAAAGGACCTGTTGGTGAAGGAAAAAAACCAAATCCACAAGGTTATTATGCATTCACAAAATTTAAAGGAGAAGAAATAATAAAAAAGTATTCTAAAAAATACAATTATAGATATGCAATTTTAAGATATTTTAATGTTGCTGGTGCAAGTAAAACTGGAAAAATAGGAGAAATAGAAAAATCTCACAATCATTTATTTAAAAATCTAGCAATATCATCATTAAAACAAAAGCCAATAATTAATATTTATGGAAATAATTATAATACAAAAGATGGCACATGTATTAGAGATTATATACATGTAGTTGATTTGGCGGATATACATATAGAGTGTCTTAAACGAATAAATTTATTAAAAAAATCATTAATATTAAATTGTGGATATGGAAAAGGAAATTCAGTTCTACAGATAGTAAAAAAATTCCAAAAAATTATAAAAAAAAAAATAACAATCAATTTTAAAAGTGCACGACCTGGTGATATAGCTCAAGTATATGCCAATACATTAAGGTTAAAAAAAGTAATTAAATGGAAACCAAAATATAATAATTTAGAAATTATGCTCAAAAGTGCAATAAAATGGGAAAAGAAATTAGATTCCTAAAAAAAATTAAATTATTTGGGTGATAAATTTTATAAAGTAAGAATTATTTCAATATAGAAATAATCTCAGTCCATCAATAAAATCATTTTACGATAAGTATATAAATATTTTTTACATATTTTTATTATCTATAATTAAATAATTTAATAATAATAAAAATTGATAATGATTTATTTCACATTTTTACCCGATTACAAAAATCATAGGAATATATCTGGAAACGCAGTAATGAATCAGCAAATGTATTTAAGATATTTCGATAAGAAAAAAGACATATTATTAAATGCTACAGCTAAAAAAGATTTATTAACTATAACAAAAAAAATATACTTTGCTTTTTTATCATTAATATTAGTTATTTTTGGAAAACAAAAAGAAATATATACAGTACTTTTTGATTATAAAGGTTTTTATTTTCAAGTTTTATTTTTGTTTTTTATTTCTTTTTTTTGTAAAAAAATCATTATACATCATCATAGTTTCAAATATCTAAATGATAAAAAAATACTTATTTTACTTAAGTCAAAAAAAATAATTCATATATGCAGCTCAAAAAAACAATACTCAAGTTTAAAAAAAAATTATTTTTTTAGAAATATCCACCTAATAGAAAATTATATTTTTTTATATGATGAAAAAATATGGAATAGAAAAAAAGAAATTAGAAAATTTAAAATAATTTATTATTCAAGAATTCATCAAAATAAAGGAATATTTGATTTTATTAGATTAGCAACTGAAATGGTAGGAAATAAAAAAGTTTCTTTTAAGATATTTGGAAATGAATGCTCAAATGAAACAAAGGTTATTTTAAAAAATTTAAAAAATAAAAATATTATTGAAGATTTTAAATTAAATATAAATAGATTTAATAGTAAAAAAATGTTTTTAAGTAATGATATTTTAATATTTCCATCTAAACACAAGTCAGAAACCACACCTCTAGTCATAGATGAATGTATTAACTATGGGGTAATACCAATTGCGTACAATATAGGTGACATTAAAAGACAAATATCTAATCTAAATTTAATTGCAAATACATATAATGAAATAAAACAAAAGTTAATTAACACCATTAATAATTACAAAGAAATTAATCCTTCAATTATTAAAATCAAAAAAGTTAAACTAACCAATAAACATAATTCTTTTAAAAAATTGGATAAAATTTTTCAATAAAATGATTAATAAAATAAGTAAAATAATTCATTTTTTATTTAATATAGAATTTAATAAAAATAAAATTAAAAAATTGATTTTTATACTATTTAATCCAAGGTTTATTATGGGGTATTTTAATTTAGTTTTTCCATTAATAGAGCTTTCATCCTTGTTAAAATCATTACCAATTATTGATAATTGCATAGACGTAGGTTCAAATAAAGGTCAATTTTCAATGATTTTTAGAAAGTATTTTAATAATACAAAAATTTATTCATTTGAGCCTCAACTAAATCATATCAAGACGCAAAAAAAATTTTTAAAAAATACTAAATTTTACAATATATGTTTGGGAAACTACAATGGTACTGGGATACTTAATGTTACTGACAGAGATGACAGTTCATCATTGCTGAAACCTTTGATTAACACGCATGGTATTTATAAAGTAAATAAAAAAATAAAAATCAAGGTAAAAAAGTTAGACGACATAATTAGGCTTAATAAGAATAAAATAAATTTAATCAAATTAGATGTACAAGGATTTGAATATCAAGTTTTATTGGGTGCAAAAAATAATTTAAAAAATATTAATTATATAATTATCGAATTAACAGCAGGCAAAGGATACAATAAACAAGTTAGCAAAAAAAAAACAATCCTTTTTTTAAAAACTTATAATTTTAAATTAAAAAAAATTTACAATAAAACATATAACAATAATATGTGGCAGGCAGATTTTCTATTTATAAAAAATAAATCATTTAATAATTTAGAAAAATGAAAATTCTATTTATATCAAGTACTTTTTATCCTTCAATAGGAGGCATACAAACCTTTTCTCAATATTTAATTAAGTATTTAATTAAGAAAAAAAATAATGTGATCTTAATTACAAATACAAAAATGAATAAAAATGAAAAAAAAAAGTTTAATTATCAGATATTTGATAAACCTAATCAAAAAAAAATAAACAAATTACATGATTGGGCAAATATAATTTTTCATAATCATCTTTCTATAAGATTGAGTTCAATTAAATTTAGACATTTTAAAAAAACAATTATTACAACTCAGTATTGGTTGGGTGATAGGTTTTCTTTAATTAAATTTTTCAAAAGAATATTTTTAATATTATGTTCTCAAAGAATTTTTATAAGTAAAGCTATTATGGATCATGTAAATTTAAATGGGAAAATATTTTTTAATTTTTATAACGAAAAAATATTTTTTAAAATTAAACCTTTTACTAAAAGAAAAAAACAAATTATTTTTGTTGGAAGAATGACTGATGAAAAAGGTGTTGAAATATTATTAAAAGCAATAACGGAAATAAAAAATCTTTTAAAAATAAATGAAGTTACCTTTATAGGTTCGGGTGATGAATTAAAAAGGTATATTATTTTATCTAAAGAATTAAAGGTATTTAAGTACATTAATTTTATAAATAGAAGTCATAAATCATTAAGAGGATATTTCAATAATCATAAAATACATGTCGTACCTTCAAAAAAAGAACCCTTTGGTATAGTCGCACTTGAGGGTAATGCGTCAGGATGTATAAGCATTCTTTCAAATAATTATGGCTTAGCTGAATTCGATAAAAAAACTTTTCAATTTTTTGAAAGCAATGATTACATAAGTTTATCAAGAACTCTTATAAAAAACATTAAAAAACCATCCATACCTAAGAATGTTAACAGAAAAAATAATTTATCAAAATATCAACTAAGTCATATTGGAAAAAAATATTTATCTATATTTTATAACGTAATGGAAAAAAATAATGTTTAGTGAAATACAAAAATTGATGGGATCAAATTTCACAAGATTTAAAATAAACACTAAATCATATATTATTGAGTTTATTGCAAAAATTCTACTTCAGCTAATTACAATTCCTTTAATGATCAAAGGTTGGGGTTTAAATAATTTTGGTATCTGGATATTTTTAACATCAATTCCCCATATTTTATCAATTGCTAATATAGATGTTGTTCAGGCGGTAAAACAAGAATTAATATTAAATAAAAATAAAGGTATAGATTATTTAAATACTCTATTTTCAAACAGTTTTAGTTGTACTTTATTAAATTCTTTAATTTTTGGAATATTTTATTCTTTAGTATTTATTTTATTTTTTGATAAATTTGAAATTATAAACGATTATAAATATAATAATCTTTCATCGCTAATATTATTAATTATTTTTGGTTATTTTTTCGAAACAATTTCTCAAAATTTATTAATATCATTTGATGCTATAGGACAAATAAAAAAAACAGTCCTAATTAATAATAATTTTAATATTGTTTTAACATTGTTAATTGCAATATCGGGCTTCTTCTTTTCAAACTTGATTATAGCAGCATTAATATATTGTATTATTTATTTTTTAAAGTTTTTGTTTACAGCCTATAAAGTTAAAAATAATGATATTAAGTTTTTGATTAATAGAATTAATTATAAAACAATTAAAAGTATTTTTATTATATCCAAAAGTTATTATCTTAATAATTTTTCAGGAGTAATTTATTTGTCTGGCATTAATTTCATAATAGGGGTGTTTTACTCTGCAGAAATTATTTCTTTAGTACATTCTTTGAATACTATGTTTAGATGGTCTGTGAGTAGATTATCAAGTATATTTATTATGCCTTTTAATTATGAGTTTCCTAATTACTTCAAAGATGGAAAATATCTTTTATTATCTAAACTTTTTAAAGCTCAACTAAGACTACTTATTATTATTTTATCTGTTTATTTAATAAGTTCAATATTGTTTGGTAGCTTTATTTTCAATATATGGGTAGAAAAAATATTTGATGACTTTAGTGTATTATTAATTTTAATTGTAGTAGAAAATACTATTTATATTTTTGGAAATAATTACTTATTTTATTTAAAATCAATTAATAAATTTTATTTTTTTTCGAAGATAGATTTATTGCTTTCTTTCTTTGTAATTATATCTCTTTTTTTTTTAGGAACATATAATTATAATATTGAAAGTTTTATTTATATATTACTTATAAGAAGTTTCATTGCGCTAATTATTTTGCGAAAATCATATTTTTTAATTAAGAAGGAGTTTAATTAACAGTGAAAGTTTTAATTTTTGCAAAAGGTAATGCTTATGAAAAAGAAATTGCTTTTGCATTACAGGAAAATAATATTGATTATACTTTTGTTACAACTTATCCAAAGTATTTTTTAAAAAAACATTTTATAAATATTCAAAATATTAAGTCTTTTTTCATACTAGAAATATTAAAAAGATTACTTATTAAACTTTATAAATTTACTAATTTTAATTTTTTAAAAAATGATAAAATTGATATGTATATAAACACTATTACTGATGGTATTTTTTCTACATGTATTAATAAAGATTATGATCTTCTTATAGTATATCAATCTAATCATTGGCTTAAATCAATAAGTAAAGCCAAAAAATTGAACGTTAAAACTTTATATCTTTTGGCTATCTCTAGTTCGTCTTTTAAGAAGAAAACACTAGCTGATGAATGTAAAAAATTAGGACTCAATGAACATTATACGCAGGATGCATTTGTTACAGACCAAAAAACAGAAGATGTAATTAAAATTTCTGATTTTGTTGGTTATACATCTTCTTATCAACTTGAAACATTTAAAAACTCTAATTTTAATACTCAAAATTTTTATTACTTACCACAACCAACTAATACTTCAGTTTATCCAATTATTCATAAAAAAGACCATGATGAAAAATTCATTGTTTTATTTGTTGGAAATGATTTTGTTAGAAAAGGTGCAAAATATTTAATTGATGCATTTAATAATTTATCACTAAAGAATGCTGAACTATGGATGTTGGGTATTGATTTACAGAAATATGCTTCAATTCTAAAGCTTAATAATAAGAATATTAAATTTTTTGGTTCAGTTAAAGACTTAGATATAATTGATTACTATAAAAAATCTTCTGTTTTATGTTTACCTTCATTTGAAGAAGGTTTTCCTATTGTAATACCAAGAGCGATGACTTTTGGTCTTCCCATAATTACCACCCATTATGGAAGTGATTTTATACAAAATTATATCAATGGTTTTTTAGTTGACCCAGGAAATACCAATCAACTTGAGCAAAATATTAAGTACCTATACGACAATCCATTAGAGTTGCAAAAAATGAGTAAAAACTCCTCTAATACTCATAATAAATTTTTTACACCCAAAATTTATGTACAAAGATTAATTACATCAATTTTCAATGATTAACAATTATATATGACTTTATTAATAATATTAATTTCGTTTATAAATATTTTTTTATTTAAAAATAACCCAAAAAAATTAGTATTTTATTTACTAATTCTTTTTCCATATTTTGGAATATTGCAATTTTATTTAATGCCATTGACAAGTATATATGCAATTTTTTATGATTTTATTTTTTGTATTCCCATTTACTGTGGATTTTTTTTTAATAATAAGGCTAAACAATCTTTTGAATTGAATAAAATTAGTTTATTTATAATTTTCTATTTTTTGTTTAATACAGTGTACTTATTTACACCTGGTAATCCCTATCCATTATTCGGCAGGTTAATCGGATTTAAAGTTACAATGTTTTATATATATTTTGTTTTTATAGGTTATTACATTTTGGAAACAAAAGATGATTTCAAAAAAATTATCAATATTCTATCTATTGGTTCAATTATTCCATGTACATTTGTTATATTGCAATATTTTATTGCATTAAATTATGGGCATTCTAATGCATTTTTTTTAGTGAGTGATTTAATCGATCCCTCCTTAATAACTCAAGGTTTAACTCAATTTAATCTTGGGTCATTAAAAGTTTTTAGACTTAATGGCACTTTTTCATTTAGCACTCAACTAGCAAACTACATTTTATTTTTATATGTGCCAGTAATTACATCACTCTATTTGAATAACTCTAAAAAGCTTATAATTCTTAATAAGTTCGCTCTCGTATTACTATTTATTTCTTCACTTCTATGTGGATCAAGATCAATGATTTTATTTGTACCAATTATCTTAATTCTTTATATGTATTTCAAACTTAATTATAAAACTTTTTGGTTGTCTTCATTGTTTATTACAATAATAACTACAATTTTTTATTCATTTAATCTTTTATATTTTGATAATTTTTTTTCTGAATATTACATTTTATTTGATGGTTATAGTTCAAATTTAAATAAAGGTTGGATAGATTTTATTTACAATAATTTTTGGGGTAATGGATTGGGTACAGCAACACCAGAATTACGTTTTTTATTTGGTATAGACCCTGAAGTTTATCATATGGCTAAAAGAATTGTTAATGAACGGTATTATTTTAAGATATTGTATGAGACAGGATTTTTAGGATTAATTCTATTTATAATATTCGCTGTAAAGTTAGTCTCTTATCCAATGATATTATTAAAAAAAAATATTACTAGTGAATATAGATCTTTTGCAGCATTAACATCTAGCTTTACAATATTTATTTTTTTCATATCTTCATTAAAGGGTTTTTCAATAGATTTGTTTCCCACATCATTTATGAAATATTTAATAATTGGTATGACAATAAAAATTATATTTTTATGCAAGAAACAATCAAAAAAAATTATATAAATAATTAGTGGTCTTTAATTTTTTTGTTACGGTTAATAATTTTTTTAAAATCATTAATAAATAAAGAAGAAATATATTCGGGCGAATATGAAGTATTTACTTTAAGTGAATTTTTTGAATATACTTTCAACAATTTTTTTGAGTTTTGAAGTGTTGTGATTGCTTTAGCTAATTTTATTTCAGGAAATTTCTTATGATTAAATACTAAACCATTTTTTTTATTCTTTATAAAATCCTTGAAACAATTAAGATCTGATACTACCGGTATACATCCATATGACATAGCTTCAAGAGGTGCCAGACCAAAAGCTTCCCCTTTTTCTGCAATTGATGGATACACGAATATAGTTGCTTTAATATACTCTTTCGCCAGAGAGCGTATGTCAAATATGGGTCCAATAAATTTAATAGGTAAGTTTTTTGAAAGAAGTTTAAGTTTTTTTAAGTAATTTTGGCCACTACCACCTTGATCAATTTTATAAGGTCCAATTATCTTTAAGGTCCATTTTTTTTTAATATATTTCATGGAATTAATTAAAATTTCCAATCCTTTTTCAGAATTAATTCTTCCTGTGTATAAAATAGTTTTATTATTTATATTTTTTATAATCTTTTTATTTGGTGAAAATGGTAGTGGATTAGGTATGTACTTAACAATATTCCAATCATTCTTATTTAATTCACTTTTAATTTTGTTAACTATATGCTTTGAGCACCCCTGAATTCTTGCAGATTTTTTATATAAAAACATTTGTCCTTTTGGCACTCTATTAACATTTATATAATTTTTTTTTTTTAATGAATAATTTAACAATACAGGTGAAAAGAAAGTATTTGAGATCACTATATCAGAGCCTTCTGGCACAGCTTTGCATGCTCGAAAACTATATATTAGATCAAAAAACTTTGTTAAAATCATTGATTTAACACTTTCGAAACCCTTTACCCGCTTGTGAATTATTCCGTTTGAAAATTCATAGTTTTTATATTTTGTAAATTGTTTTGAAATATAAAAAACTTTATGACCTTTTTTAGTGAATTCTAAAGCCATCTTATACCATAATTTTTCTACAGCCCCACCATTTACGTCTGGTATTGGATTAAAGGCTCCTTGAATAATACAAATTTTCATAAACAAATTAATTTTATATTTATCAAAGATTTCTTTGTAAGGCCAATATTGATTCAGTATATTTTGAGCATTTTGTAAATCTTAATGGAATCATTTTAAAATTCCTTAGAAAATTTTTTCTAAAATGTGTATCCATATTCGAAGGGTATTTAAACTCTATTAACTCAAATGGTAATAGTGTAATATGATCTATAAATGTGTTTTTAAAAAAAGCACATTTCAATAATGTATCTATTGTGACTCTAATCCCATCATTATTAACATAATATTTTCTTAAAAAATCTATTTTTGTATTCGTAAACGTAAATTTTAAATTAAAAGAATTTAATAAATAACTTTCCACATAATTCAAAATGTTTAAATTTAATTTCTTGTTTAAAATTGGAAGTTTTTGATCTTTAATAGATTCTACTAATTTAAATGAGGAATACCCATCTTTAAATTTAATTTCAAGGTTAGATGGTAAACTATTGTTATACCACCTCACCCTAGTCTTAAATCTATACCTATCGCCATTTAAATTTGCTTGTGCGCAAGAATAAATATTATCATCAAAATAAATAGATGAAATATTCCTTGGTTTAAACTCTTCAATCATACCCATCGATTCTAATACACCATGAAATAAATCTGACTGGTTTAAGGTTAACTTAATTTTTCTTTCGTATCGAATATTTTTGATATTTTTAGAAAATAAATTTTTAATAATTGAAGAAATATCAAATTCATCTTTATTGTTTTGCATATAATAAATCTCCTATTTTTTGTGAAGTACTAAATATTGGTTGTAATTCATTATTAATTTTTAAAATATTATCTTCTGCAACTAAATTCTTTTTTTGTGAAGATGAATAATTAGTCATATTATAAACAAATAGTTTTGAGGGACCAAAAAATGTTTTTTTTTGAAAGACAGCAGTTTCAATATTTGTTTTGGTTAAGAATAGATTGGTAATTTCTGCAATAGAAGAGTCTTTGACTGCCACACCAATATTTAGATTTGATCCAGATACTTCTTTTAAACTAACTGTACTTTTTTCACCTATACTTAATAATTTATCACCAATATTAGAACCACTTAAAGAGCCACCATTTATTTTTGCACCAGAAGTATCTAAACAATCATTACCGATATTAATACAGTTAATATCAGAAAATGTTAGAGTACCAAAATCAATGTCTAAGGCATCTGAAGGAACATGGGCTATTGTGAGGTTATTAAATGAAGAATTTGAGTTAACAAGATTGATAGCATCTTCACCAAAAGTATTAAATATTTTGACATTTTTTAATTTTAAATCAGAATTAATAATATTTATAGCACCTGACCAAGACAAACCAGGAATTTTTATATTGGACAACCCATCAAATAAAACATTTTCTATATTAATAGTTCCACCAATCTTTACCATCATTCCCTCACCGGTAACTAATAAATCTTTTTTTGTACCGGTCATGGATACATCACCCAACATCAGCAAAATCGAATCCTTTTCAAGTTTTATATCCCTATTTTTAAAAATAAAATCTTTTACCGCCCATACCCCTCCTGGAAATATAAATGTATCTTGATTTTTCTTATCTAAAAAAATATTAGTTTTTTTTAATATTTCTTCATATTCTGTATTTTTTAACAATACAGTAAATTCTTCCAATAAAATCTCTTGATCATATAATAGAGTATCTTTAGCAAAGACCTTACAGTCGTTAACTATAAATTGTTTTGCAAATTTATATTTTATCTTATTGTTATTACAATTTAAACTGTATCCTAATGAATTAACATTTATATCAATTACTCCTTTAATATTAATTGGTAAATTTTTGAAAGCTTTAATTTTTTTTTTTATTAAATTAGAACGGTCAACTATATATGTTGCATCAAAATGGTATGGTAAAAAACCTTTAACAAATACCCTATCTGATGGTGATAATTTTTTATATAAAGCTTTATTTATTGGATCTAAATCCTTTTTAATAATTAAGTTAATTTCTCTAAGATATTTTTCATTTGTAAATTTTTCTAAATAATACAAATATTTATTAAGAAAGTTAATATTATTATTATTAAAAAAAATTTTAAACCATTCACTCTCAGTGCACGCAGAACCACACTTTTCATAACTTTGATTTATACTATTTATTAGATCTAAAAAAATAAAGTTTTGATAATTGGAGCCACCTTTATGACCATCAAAGATTATTGGCTCAAACAAACCTGTGCTTACATTGTAATAAAATTTTACAGATTTTGGAATTACACCGTGATAAGTTGCTAATAAGTCAGTTAATGCAAATAATTTTGCCCATTCATCTATATTGAAATAATGATTTATATCAAAATCTTTCTTTTTATAATTATTTTTTAATTCATGAAGTTTATTCTTAGAAATTTTATATATATCTGGCATTTTTTTAATTAATTTTTCCTCTGAATAAAAATCATAGTAAACAGAGGGAAAACCTGATGAATATGCCCCTTCATCAGTTCCAATTATCGGGCCTGCTTTTCTATTATTTTTTTCAAGCAATTCATTTGTAAAACCTTCTTCAACAAAAAATATTCCAATTTTTTCACCATTTTTAATTAAGTTAATTGGAAATATTTCTAGCGCAATTAGACCCTCTTTTTTAGCTAATTTATGTAATAGTATTTCCCACGAATAATTTCTAATAATAGGATCTTGTATTGAAAATTCTTCCAGACCAAAAAATCTATCATCCCCTCTAACATCAACTTTAAGAGACATTAATTTATGATTTATTTTATGTATTTTTCTATCACCTTTAGATCTAACTTTGACATTAATTATTTTATTTACTTTTTTATCTTTTTCATAAATTTTAATTTTAGCTTTTACAAAATTTCTATCTATTATCATTCTTCGCTGACTATCTAAATTTTTTAAATTTTTAAAATTTGTTAAAATTTCAATTTTTGGAAAACTATTTTTTTTATTAAAAGGACTTAAAAACCACTCTTTATAAACTTCTAAAAATTCTGAAGTTGTATTTGCTTGAAATGAATTATAATCAGATTTTAGGCCCAAGAATTTTTTTAAATCATCTACTATAGCATTACCTAAAAATTCTTTACGTAACGATGTTGATGAGCTACCTATAAAAAAAAATATCAAAATCATTAATAAAAAAAAAACACCCAAACTTTTTATAAAATAATTAAGTAAAGATTTTATTTTACAATAAATCATTATGATAATAATTAAATAATTAAGGGAACATTTTTGATTAATGATATTTTGCTATTTTGTATCTTATTAAAGCTTTTAACAATCTCAGATTGTTTTTTTTCACTTAACTCACTTTCAAAATTTAATAGATAAGTTAGTGAGCATGCATTATCTGATGAATTATACGATTTTAAAATTAAGCTTATGTTAAAATCCTTTGAAATCTTATTTACCTCATTTTGAACAGTTTCAAAAATATCTTTAACACATTCTATTTTTAAAACATTTGTATCAATTATTGTTTTGTCTGTTTTTTTTAAATAATTTTGTCCGTAAATAATAATTATTGAAAAAATTGTTAATGTAATTGTTGCTTTATATTGTCCCGCTCCAGCACCTAAACCAATGGCTATTATTAAAAATAAATATACTAATTCCTCAGGTTCTTTAATAGCCGCTCTGAATCTAACTATTGATAATGCACCTACCAAACCTAGGGATAATGCTAATGAAAATTTTACTATAGTAATGACGATACAGGTAACGGTTGATAATAGAATAAAAATATCTGAAAAGACCACCTTATTACTTAAACTTTTAGAGTATTTTATATAAATATATTTGATAATGGCTGAACATATTGCTGCTAGAATTATTGAAAGTGCTATATCTTGATAGGAAAGATCAATCTCTGCAAGTTGGTAATCTAATATACTTTGTATCTTATCCATATATTGGATTTACTTTAATTTATTATCTATACAAAAATATGTAAAAAAAATTTATATATTTTTTCGTTGGTTATTAGCCATTAAAAATAAGAAGTAATTATCATTTATGTTGATTATCATGTGTAATGATAAAAAAAATTATTTTTAAAAAAATTAAATTTTTAAATATAAAAGAAAATGAATTTACAAAAATAATTAAAAAGAGAGGACTTTTTTTATTTCCATCAGGTCCAAATTTAGCAGATTTAAATAAAAACTTTCAATATCATAAATCATTAAAACATGCAGATGTAAATTTTTTTGACAGTGGGTATTTTGTTTTATTATTAAGATATTTTAAAAATATCAATGTAAAAAAATTTTCTGGGTATTTATTTACTAAACTTTTTTTGAATTATTTAAACAAAAGTAAGAAGAAAATTACAATTTTGTCAGTTGATGCAAATAAGAAACAATCAATTTCAAATAAAAAATTATTCTTAATTAAGGGTATTAATCAAAAATTTTTAACTAACTATGTGGCTCCAATTTATAAATCAAATAATATTGTTGATATAAAGTTATTACAAATAATAAAAAAAAAGAGACCTAAGTATATTATAATTCATTTAGGTGGGGGTGTTCAGGAAATTTTAGGGTTATATTTAAAAGAAAACCTAAATTACAAACCAACTATAATTTGTACTGGTGCTGCCATATCATTTTTTACTGGAAATCAAGCACCATTAAAATACATTTTTGACAAAAATTATTTAGGTTGGCTAATAAGAATTATTTATAATCCAAGGGTATTTTTACCAAGATATCTAAAAGCTTTTAAGTTATTTTATTTAATATTAAACAATAAAGTTATTATAAAATATTAGTATGTAAATATATCACGTAATGATATTTTTATTTTATTTTTTTTTTGAGAATATTATTAAGATACCTGTGAAAAATTTTGGGCATATTATATGGATAAATTTTAAACAATTAAAAACTAATCTTGAGTTAAAATGATATGCAGGATCAGGTATGGTAATAAAAATATTGTTATAATAATTATAAAAAATATTTTTTATTTCACTAATTGTATTTAATCTATAAAACGACTTATAAAATTTTCTTCTTCCTGGTTGAGATTTATTTAATAACCAACCCTTGAAGGAACTTCCTTCTAAGAGATCAGATATTATTGAAACATAATTGAATTTGTGAGGAGTTCTTGAGCATACAGTTCCACCTTTTTTTAAAATCCTATTGATTTCACCATAAAATTTTAATTTATTTTCAATGTGTTCAAATACCCAATCACAAATGATTATATCTACCGATTTGTCCTTTAAAGGAATTTTATCTTTTTTTATTAGTAAGTTTTTGTGAGTTGATCTATTTTTTAAAACAATTGGATCTATATCTGCAGCATATAATTTTTTAACATCTTTTTTGAGAAATTGAATAGACTTTATTAGTTGGTTATTTTTATTTTTATTATACCAGGGTGCATTTGATCCCCCCAAATCAAGCACAACTTTATTTTTATTAATAAGGGTTCTTATTCTTAAATAAAAATCTATGGTTCCATCATTTGGACTAAATTTTCCTGGTAATTTTTCAATATTAAATATCATATATATATCTAATTATTTATTATTCTTAAAATTTTTATTTTTGTTATCATTTTAAATTAGACTTTTTATTTTTAAGGATTTTGTTAATTTCTTTGTCAACCTGGCTTCTAAACCAAAATGCATGATAATAACTAAATTTAATACCAATTTTCATGTCAAGCAAACCAAATTTTATGAAAAGTCTATATATAAATAACAAATATGGTCTTACAGCAGATGGTAATGAATAAAATAAATTTTTATATAATCTTACTCTTTGTCTTGGGTCAAAATTTAATTTTCCTTCTAATATATTTTTATTTCCTGTTTCATTAACTAAACTTTTAGCAGCAAGTTTAGCCCATTTTAAATGTCTTTTTTTCCATTCTGATAAATTCATTGGATTTTTATCGTGAATATAACCATTTAATTTTTTTATCATATTTGTTGATACAAAATGTTGATCATATAATAACTCTTCACATGTTGCCTTTCCTGATTGGAATAATCTCAAATGCCATGGATTTAATCCTGAAAAATTTAATTTTTTTCCTAAAAAATAATTTTTTCTTTTTATGATATATGAGTTTTGATTTTTACTAGTTATTGCAATTTTAATTGAATCGATTGCTCTATTATCTAGAATTTCATCTGCATCCAAATGGAGCTGCCATTTATAGTTCTTTTCTATTTTTTTGATTATCCAATTTCTTTGGTCTGAATAATTTTTGAATTTTCTTTCATATATTTTGCAATTAAGATCTTTACAAATTTGCTTAGTTTTATCCGTTGAATAAGAATCTACTATAATAATATTTTCTGATATTTTTTTTGCAGCTAATATAGATTGATTAATTATTTTTTGAGAATTATAAGTTAGAAAAATAATTACAGTATTTTTTTTCAATATTAATTCTTTTGTTTATTAAAAATATTTGCCACTTCACTATTGATATCTAATGTGTTATTTTTTTTATGATCTACAATTTCTACTTTTGGTTTTACACTATTTTCAAATGCATTTGAAACTACATTCTCCCCTTTAATAACTTTATTTATTGAGTTAACTTTTTCAATAAAATTAATTCTTTCATTTTTTAAATTACTTATTTCTAAATTTATATTTTTTGATTTCTTTTGAGAATTCATTAATTCATTATTAATCCTTAAACTATCCTCTTGATAAAAAATTATTTTATTTTTAAGATTTTCTATTTGTTTATTTTTTTCTTCAATAACATTTTTGGGTAATTTTAAAGTATTGGTTAAAACTTGCAGTTCATCATTTTCTTTTTTAAGTTCATATTTTTCATTCTTGAGAGTTTTTAAATTACTTTCTAGGTCTAAATATTTTGATTCTAAATTTTTATTTTTAACTTCTAATAAATTTGTATTTATAATCTCTTTTTTAAAATTATATTTTATCTTATTTTTTTCATTTACTAAGTTCAAAATATCATTTTTTAGCAATATATTAGATTTGTCTTTTTCATCTCCATGAAATTTTAATACGACAATTTTATTTCCCAAAGAAACTAATTCTTCTTTTAATTCAATTATTAATTTGATTGTATT
>Ga0115004_10002008_pt1 | contig 16825 bp, 8 predicted proteins | sample ArcticOcean_MG_C_10_FD_88737 | JGI IMG/M metagenome (GOLD analysis project Ga0115004, IMG submission 88737) | Marine microbial communities from western Arctic Ocean - ArcticOcean_MG_CB11_90 | ecosystem: Environmental > Aquatic > Marine > Oceanic | place: Arctic Ocean: Canada Basin | collected...
AACATCTTCTTCATTAACTCCAGGTTGTGCTGAGGTATTGGGTTGTATGGACGCAAATGCTACGAACTACGATTCGACAGCAACTGCTGAAGCTTACGATCAATACGGAAACTTAAGCTGTATTTATGTCTCTTGTGATGATATTCCAGAATTCGGATGTATTTACGCAGACGGCTTTGGAGCTTTCAATGCAGAATTCAATGCAGATTTATGTGCTACCTACGGAGGAACTCCTTGTGAGGATTCAACAACAGAAGTACTAGGGTGTATTGATGAAACTGCATCGAACTATGATCCATTAGCAACAACTGATGATAATTCATGTACATATACTTCAACTGTGCTTTCAATAACAACGACTGTATGTAATAGTGCTGCATCTGTAAGTATGACAGGTCCATTTTGGAGTTGGGATGCAACAGCAGGTCCAGTAGCAACAGATAATGGAGATGGTACTTGGACGTTTACCTTCGATCCAGCACCAGATGCTGACATGGAATACTTATTAGTAGTAGACGGTATGCAAGAAGACCTTGTAGCAGCTGGTACAGCTTCTGAAGACTGGTCTTGTACTCCAATAACAGATTACTGGTCTTATGCAAACAGACAATGGACCGTTGGTTCTGGTAACCTAACGAATGTTTTTGGAACATGCGGAACAGAGTGCCCAACAGTGGATCCTGAGCCAACAATGGCAACAGTAGAATTTACTGTAGACATGAATGGAGTTGATCAGCCAAGTGCCGAATATGCTCAAGTAACAGTAAATGGTTCTTGGAACGGCTGGAATGGCTGGGGAGCAGAACTTTTTGATGCAGACTTAGACGGTGTTTGGACTGCTTCTTTAGAAGTAGAAGCTGGAACATCTTTTGAATACGTTGTTGCAGTAAGTGGCGAAGCTGATATGTATTCTGGTTGGGGAATGCAATGGGGTGACGGCTGTGGAAATGCAAATGTTATGGTTGCAGCTGGAGAAGCTGGAAGTGTAACTTCTACTTCTTTAACTCCAGGTTGTGCAGATGTTTTAGGTTGTATTGATGAAAACGCTACAAACTATGATTCTGCTGCAACAGCTCAACAATTAGATCAATACGGAAACTTAAGCTGTCTATATGCTTCTTGTGATGATGTTCCAGAATTCGGATGTATTTACGCAGACGGCTTTGGAATTTTTAACGCTACATTTGGTGCAGATAACTGTGTAACTTATGGTGGTTCACCATGTTCAGAACCGACATCTGAGATGTCTGGTTGTATGGATTCTAATGCAACAAACTACGATGCTTCAGCAACTGTTCAAGCTTTAGACCAATACGGGAATTTAAACTGTATTTTCACTTCTTGCGACGACATTCCAGAATTTGGATGTATTTACGCAGACGGCTTTGGTGCTTTTAATGCAGAATTTAACGCTGACTTGTGTACTACTTATGGTGGAACTCCTTGTGCAGATTCATTAGCAGCAGTAAGTGGTTGTACAGATATTACTGCTTTAAACTACAATGCATTAGCTACTTTAGAAGACGGCTCTTGTACGTACGATACTACAGACTCTACAAGCTCAACTGCTCTTACAATAACTACTACGGTATGTAATGGCGCTAACTCTGTAAGCATGACCGGTCCATGGTGGGGTTGGGATGCAACAGCAGGTCCTGTAGCTATAGATAACGGTGATGGTACTTGGACGTTTACCTTCGATCCAGCACCAGATGCTAATATGGAATACTTATTAGTAGTAGACGGTATGCAAGAAGACCTTGTAGCAGCTGGTACAGCTTCTGAAGATTGGTCTTGTACTCCAATTACAGATTACTGGTCTTATGCAAACAGAGAATGGATGGTTGGTACAGGTAACGTAACTAATGTTTACGGTACTTGTGTAGCCTGTGAAGATACTACACCAGAAGTTTATGGTTGTTTAGATATACTGGCTTTAAACTACAATGCCTTAGCTACTATAGAGGACGGTTCTTGTACTTATGAAGCTACCGACTCTTTAATGGCAACCGTAGAATTTACGGTAGACATGAATGGAGTTGATCAGCCAAGTGCTGAATATGCTCAAGTAACTGTAAACGGTTCTTGGAACGGCTGGAATGGCTGGGGTGCAGAACTTTTTGATGCAGACGGAGATGGTGTTTGGACTGGTTCTTTAGAAGTAGAAGCTGGAACATCGTTTGAATACGTGGTTGCGGTAAGTGGCGAAGCTGATATGTATTCTGGTTGGGGAATGCAATGGGGTGACGGTTGTGCAGATGCAAATGTTATGGTTACAGCAGGCGAAGCCGAAAGCGTAACTTACACTTCTTTAACTCCAGGTTGTGATGATGTTTTAGGTTGTATTGATGTAAACGCTACAAACTACGATACTACTGCAACAGCTCAACAATTTGATCAATATGGAAACTTAAGCTGTATTTATGCTTCTTGTGACGATGTTCCAGAATTCGGATGTATTTACGCAGATGGCTTTGGAATTTTTAACGGTACATTTGGTGCAGATGCCTGTGTATCTTATGGTGGTACGCCTTGTGCTGAGGTTATTCTTAACGCAGGTTGTATAGATAGTAATGCATCAAACTATGATGCTTCTGCAACAGCTCAACAATTTGATCAATATGGAAACTTAAGCTGTATTTATGCCTCTTGTGATGCTATTCCAGAAGATGGATGTATTTATTCTGACGGTTTTGGAGCTTTCAACGAGGAGTTTAATGCGGAACAATGTGTTACCTATGGAGGTACGCCTTGTACCACTGAATCTAACGGTCCAGAAACTCAACTAATTAATTTAGTTAGTGGTTGGTCAATTTTCTCAACGTACATGATTCCTGCGAATATGGATATATCAGATATTTTAGCTCCTGTTGTAGAAAATATTGTGATCACTAAAAATTATTTAGGTTCAGCGTATTTACCGGAATGGAATTTTAATGGTATCGGAGACATAATAATTGGTCAAGCTTACCAAATTAAAACTACAGCAGCTACAGTATTAACAATAGATGGTGATTATGCCTTCCCAGAAGAAAATGCAGTTTCGTTGTCTGCCGGTTGGAATATGATTGGTTACCTTAGAATGGAAGCTGCTTCTATAGATTTAGTGTTTGCAGATATGGTTTCGGATGGTAACCTTGTTATAGCTAAAAACTATTTAGGTTCTGCTTTCTTACCAGAATGGAACTTTAATGGAATTGGAGATATGTTGCCAGGTGATGGGTATCAATTGAAATTAAATGATGCAGCAACACTACAGTTCATTTCTAACAATGATTCTTACCGATTGTCTGCTATGGATGTTGTTGACAACAAAACATCTTTGTTTCCTAAAGCAGCTATTACAGATAATAATATGACTGTTGTAATAGATGACGCTGCTTGGGATATACGTCCTACAGAAGGCTCTGAAATTGCTGCGTACGATACAGCTGGCAAACTAGTTGGTTCTGCAAAGTACACTAGTCCTTTAACAGTAATTACTGTTTGGGGTGATGATGCAACTACTTTAACTAAAGAAGGTTTGGCAATCGCTGAAGCAGTAACGTTTAAAGTAAGATTAAAGGATCTTACAAGTACTTTCGAAGTATCAGTTTGGACTGAAGGTTCTTCTGAATACAACATAAATGCAATAAACGTTGCTTCTGAAATCGGAACAAACCTACTCACTAATACTATTACTACAGAGCCTGTTTTATTAAAGGTTATAAATGTATTAGGACAAGAAGTAAACTCGAACGAGCAATCGTTTAAAGGTCACATTATTTTCAATGTTTACAACAATGGTACTGTCGAAAAAGTAGTTAAGTAATTTTTACTTAACTATTCAATACAAGTACTTACCCCATTTATGGAGTTGGTTTTATAAACAGTACTAATTATATAAAAAAGGCTACTCTTGAGTAGTCTTTTTTTTGCTTTATGATCTTTACATATTTCTACACCAAGTTTGTTAATCATTTAATTTTTTAATTATAAAGTAGGAGGTATCTTTTATAAAGTGTAAATTTTACACTAAATTTGATGTAGTAAATAGCGAATGCATTATAGTCATCTCGTTATTCAGTTTAGGAGTATAACATTTAAGCTAACATAAATGATTAAAATTGGAATAAACGGATTTGGAAGAATAGGAAGACTCGCTTTAAGGGCCGTAATTAAGAACACTCAAGTTGAGGTTGTAGCAATTAATGATTTGATAGAAATCGAATATTTAGCATATTTGTTAAAATACGATTCTACTCACGGCAGGCTATTTGACAGTATAGAAACCCAGGGTGATGCCTTGCTTATAAATGGAAAAAGAATACGAGTTTCAAGCGAAAAAGATCCTAAAAAATTAAATTGGGGTGCTTTAGATGTAGATTATGTAATTGAGTCTACTGGATTTTTCCTTACAGAAGAGTTGGCAAAAGGACACCTTACCGCCGGCGCCAAAAATGTTATTATTTCTGCTCCCTCAAAAGATGCTACACCTATGTTTGTTTATGGTGTAAACCACAAGGATTACCGTTCTGATATGAAAATTGTTTCTAACGCATCGTGCACAACCAATTGCTTGGCACCTATTGCTAAAGTACTGAATGATAATTTTGGTATTGAGAGTGGCTTAATGACTACTGTTCATGCTGTTACTTCTACACAGAAAGCTATTGATGGTGTGTCTTCAGGCAATTGGAGGCTAGGTAGAGCTGCGTTCGATAATATTATACCCTCTTCTACAGGAGCAGCAAAAGCCGTAGCTAGAGTAATTCCTAGCTTAGACGGTTTGCTAACCGGAATGGCTTTTAGAGTGCCGGTAGCAAATGTATCTGTTGTAGATCTATGTGTCAACTTAAAAAGTAAAACCACTTATAAAGAAATCTGTTTAGCAATGAAAAAAGCTTCGGAGTCTGAAGATTTAAAAGGTGTGTTAGCTTATACAGAAGATATGGTTGTTTCTTCTGATTTTATATCGGATAAACATACTTCTATTTTTGATGCAAATGCAGGTTTGCAAATAACAGATACTTTTGTTAAAGTGGTAAGTTGGTACGATAACGAGTGGGGATACTCAAACAAAATTATAGACATGATTGTTCATATGAATCTAAGTTCAACAACTAAAAGCTAAAAAATGTCCTTCGTTTTCAAAACCAAGGACATTTTTAGTATTGTATGTTTAAAATAAGATCGTCGCACAATTCGAATTTTTATTCTAGTTAAACGACAATTCATTTAGGCAGCTCAATTAGTTAGCATTTCTTTTTGAAGCACTAAAGTAGGGGTCTTTAATTCCTTCTTTAAATTTTTCTAATGCCTCTGCGCTGGAATTAACTCGCCAGTCTAATTCCTTGTTAATATGAAACCAAACAAATAGTTTGATTCTAGAATAATCGTTTTTGATTTTGTAAAGCGCTTCTTCAATCCAAAAGGCTTTGTTTTGAGATTCATATTCAAACTCTGGAGAACCAAACTCGGCAATCATAACGGGTTGGTCACCGAGTTCTGTACATGCATCGTATAGCGATCTAAAACAGTTGTCAAAGTCTCTGTAAGGACGTTTTCCTCCCCACGGATCTTTAGGGTACCAATTGTAAGCATCCATTCCAATCCAGTCTACATAAGAGTCTCCTGGCCAGTAGTTGGCAATAGCATTCCAATCTTCGTTTGCAATATCTACACTTGGCCCATGAGGATTCCAAATCCACTTTACATTAGTTGCATCCAATGCTCTAAATTTATCTACTACATACTTCCAAACAGCTACCACTTTTTGTGGTCCTCCATTCTCAGCCCCATTTTTTTTGCCACTCCACAAATACCAATTTCCGTTAAATTCATGCAGGAATCTAATAAGAATTTCATCTTCAAAGGATTTAGCATCTCGAGCAAATTGTTCAATATAAGGATCGTGAGCTCCGCTAAGTATTTGGTCCATTAAATTGTAAGATCCCTCTAATGGCATCGTGTTGTAGGTTACCGAGTCCGGAAAAAAGAGTTCCCAGGTTAAATGCGGAATAATATCTTGCTTTTTGAGTGCAATACATTCGTTTATTGGAAAGTTTTCTGAGAAAGTTGGGTACCACATTACCGAACCTAAATCATGTTCTATAAGTGTTTCAAATTCCTTTATCAATTCATTAGAATTAGCGGGTAACACCCTTCCATCTTCCTGAAAAATATAGGCGCTTACCATACAGCCATCCCAAGGAGCAACTGTATCCTTATTTTGAACTTGTAGTGTGTTTTTATTTTGACTGCTTTTTTTATTTTCTTTACAAGAAGTTAAAGCTATAAGCACACTGTAAATTACTAGGATTCTTATTTTCATTGTATTGTTTTATTTTTTGTATTCAAACTTAGCTGTCTTCACAACATTTATACGGTTTCCTGCTCTTAGTGTAAAGGATCCTTCCTCAGTAATCCACTGGTTTTGAGCAGAAACAAATGCAAGATCCTTCACTTCAATCCAAAACTTAATCTGTTTTGTAGCACCTGCTTGGAGCTCAACTTTTTTGAAAGCGATTAAGCGTTCATAATCTGGGTCTAAGCTTGCAAAGTCATCTCTTAAATACAGTTGAACCACTTCTTTACCCGCTCTATCGCCTGTATTGCTTATTTTAATTGAAACCTGTATGCTGTCGTTTCCTGTTAGCATAGTTTTGTTAAGTTCAATGCTATCGTAGGTAAAGGTTGTATAACTCAATCCGAAACCAAAAGGCCATTGAGGGTCGTAATCTGTGTATCCACCAGAGTTATCTGCTCTATCACTCACAGTGTGTAAATAAGGCATTGGAGCAGCTGCATGCTTTTGGTAGGTAAGCGGTAATTTACCTGATGGATTTACCTCTCCAAAAATAATATCAGACAAAGCTTTTCCTCCTTCGTGTCCTGGGTAATAAGCCATCAGTATTCCATCTGCTAGGGAGGTGATGTCAGAAATAATACGAGTTCGCCCTTCTAATAAAATAAGAATTATAGGTTTACCTGTCTTTTTAAGTGCTTTTACTAAATCTCGTTGCGCTTTGGGTAGTGCTAATTCTTTAATGTCGCTTGGACGTTCAGTAGCAGGCTGCTCTCCTAAACAAACAATAATATAATCGGCGCTTTTTGCAGCTGTCACTACCTTGGATGTGTTTAGATTAGCATCGTAAGACGTTCCTTGAAAATAGCGGGTGTTTTCGGCTCCATTTTTTTCAATAAGAGCTTCTAAAATGGTTTGTTTTTCTGTATCGTTATAGCTTGTATCTTGTCCGCTCCAACTTCTTGTCCAAGGGCCATTTAAGTAGTTTAACGAATTTGCTGCTACTCCTGTAACTACTATATTAGCTCCTTTTTTTAGCGGTAATACAGCGTTGTTTTTAAGCATTGTAATTCCCTCAGAAGCTGCAAGATAACTTTCCTTCGCAAATTTTTCTGACCCAAAATCTGGGTAGTTTTTATAATGTGTATTCGGGTTTTCAAATAAGCCTAAATCCATTTTAAATTTCAAAATTCTACCTACAGCATCGTCAATTCTCGAAATAGGAATAGCTCCTTCATTTACCAATTCAATCACATTGTGCGCAAAGCTCGCATCGTAAGGAACCATACATAAATCTATTCCTGCATTTACCATTTGCGCTACAGCTGCTTTATAGTTTGGTGCAGTTTTATGAAAATCGCTCAAAAATTGCATGTCTCCCCAATCCGAAATAGCAATACCTGTAAAACCCAGTTCTTTTTTTAAAAGGTCGGTAATCAGGAATTTGTTTACATGACAGGGAATTGAGTTTACTAAACCTGAACTAATCATTACTGATTTAGCGCCATTGTTTATAGCCTCTTTAAAAGGGGGTAAGTAGTATTGACGAATAAACCTTTCGGGCATTAAGGTATTTTTTCTATCCTTTCCATAAAGAGGAGAGCCATAGCCAATAAGATGTTTTAAGCAAAGAGCGGTTTTATTAGGCTTTGCCATTGTATCCGATTGCGCACCTTTTAAAAACGAATTCCCCATTGTAGTGGTAAGGTAAGTATCTTCGCCAAAGGTTTCGTAAATTCTACCCCACTGTGCCTGCCAACTTACATCTAATACGGGTGCATAATTCCATGGGGTGTTCGAAGCTCTGAGTTCGTAAGCTGTTATCTCGCCCATTTTTTCTACCAATCCCGGATTCCAGGTAGCTGCCATTGCAATTTGGTGCGGAAATATGGTTGATCCTTTAGTGTAATTTGCACCGTGAACAGCGTCTGTAGCATATACAATAGGAATGCTTAATCGGGTTTCGTTTAGCGCAAAGTCTTGAATTTGTTTAATAAAATTGTAATATTCTTGTCGAGAAGGTGGGTAAAATCCTTTTCCTACAAAAGATCCAATAAAGTCTTGGTTTAATGCTTTTCTTAGTTTGTTGGTGTCAATAATTAGAGTGTCTGCAGCGTCCCAGTATCCATCTTGTACAAGTATAGTCGGAATCCCAACTTGAGTCATCTGTCCCGCTTTCTCTTCCAATGTCATCTTACTCAAAATGGTTTCTACTCTACTGTAAGTGTCTTCCGTTTTTGTAGTTGTATCGGAGCAGGAGAAAAGCGCCAATTGAAACAGTAAAAAGATAAAAGTAGTCTTTCTTGTGAACAAGCTATTTTTCATTTGAGCTTTGTGTTAAACAACCCTAGATTATCGAATTTAATAAACATTACTTAGTTTTATTAACGCCTATATCTTTTAGTAAGAGCTATTATTACCAATGTATTGAATAGTCCCGGTAGTGTTTGTTTTTATTTGATATCCTTCTCCTGGCTTCATCATGCCTATGCCATTAAAATCCCATTCAGGCAAATAGGCTTGTCCAGAAGAGTTTTTGGCAATAACTAAGTTTCCTTGAGCTACTAAGTCAGCCAAAACCAGATTTGCCTCAGCTTCTTCGGTTCTTAAATATCCGAGAATACTCCAACCTGAAATTAAGTCAATTTGAATTTCCTCAGGTATTATCTGTGTTCCTTCGATTGTTAGTTCCAGCGCAAGGGCTGTTTTTATTTGATATCCTTGCCCTATTTCTAAATTCCCTATTCCATTGAAATCAAATTCTGGTAAATAAGCTAAGCCTAAATAATTTTTGGCAATAATTACGTTTTCTATAATGGGCCATAATACAGAGGTTATATTTTCATTTGTTGGAATCATATAGGTAGAAAAAAGCGACCAACCTAGAGTCAGATCTATCGTTTGTTCATTTGAGCCAAAAGCAATTGCTGTTACAGAATTTACAAAAGTTATTCCATTAGCAGTATAAGTTTCTGGTCCAGATGTGTAGTTAGAAACAGCACTGTATTCTTCGCAAGTAGAAGCATTCCATAAACGAAATACAAATTGCTGGTCTGCGTCTAGGCCGTCAATTTCTTCGGTTGTAGCATCATCGCCCATTACAGAAATTTGAACAAGGTTTTCTGCAAATAAAGAATAACCAGCACATTCAAAGTCTCCGTTTTGATTTTGAAAGAAAATCCCAACTGCTGAGCCTTCTGCTAAAAAATTGCCATTTAAATCAATCCAGTCTCCTTCTATAAATATAGAATGGTTTTGATCCGTAACTTTTACATCCCAGTTTACATCGCATTGATACTGACATGATCCGTCTTCAATTGTTGCACTAGCATTAAAATTTAAAGCTGCAACATCCATACAACCTTCTACTATTTCTGGTAGACTTTCGCAGGGAGTTCCTCCATAATTTGAGCAATCTGCGGCATTAAAATTAGGATGCCAAGCGGCAAATGCACTAGTATACATACAACCCTCTTCAGGAACCAATTCACAGGAGCTATACGTACATAGTATGTTTTCCCACTGGTCCAGTGCTTGAATGTTGGCATTTACATTAAAATCGCTTGCATTTTCATCCATACAACCACTTATGTCTTCTGGGGCGTTTTCGCATGGAGTTCCTCCATAGCCAATACAATCAGTAGCGTTAAAATAAGTATTCCAAGCCGCATAAGTATTCGAATACATGCAACCCTCAAAAGGCGTGTTTTCACATGCACTATACGTGCAAACTAAATCGCCATATTGGTCCAACAATTGTGTGCTCGCATTTGCATTGTAGTTTAGTGCATTTTCATCCATACAGCCAGTAACGTCTACTGTTAGGCTTTCGCAAGGAGTTCCTCCATACCCAGAACAATCTGCAGCATTAAAGAAAGCATGCCATTCAGCGAACGAATTTTCATACATACATCCGTTAGCAGGAACATCGTTACAGGAAGCATATTGACACAAAAGGTTGCTGTATTGATCTTGTGCTTGTATACTGGCGCTGGCATTGTAGTTTTGAGCATTAGTATCTAAACAACCAGAAATGTCTGTAGGTTCTCCAGTGTAATCTTCTTCTGTTTGGTATACCCTCACGTAATCTATTTCAAGTGCGCTTTGCACAAAATTTGGAGTAATATCTGAAGAAATAGCTGTGTTTAGTAACAAGTATTGTTCTTCGTAAAATGGCCAAGTTTCATTGTTTTTATTTGGTGGATTGTAGGTGTAGTGAACGACTCCATCCACACTAAAAACAAGTTTTTCTGCAGTCCACTCTAATGCGTAGATGTGTAGTTCTGAGGATGCTGTTGAAACCCATTGACCTCCGTGATTTACGGTTCCGCCAGAACTAGATGGTGTGTGTGTGGCACTTTGTGCAAAGTTCTGGTTGCTTCCCCAGTGTTCCATAATATCAATCTCACCACATGCCGGCCAAGATGTTGTGCCAAAACCTTGATTTGTCCAATAACCTCCTGGTTCAATAATGTTTTTCCCTAAAGTCCAAATTGCTGGCCATGTTCCTTGTCCGTAAGGTAGTTTTGCTCTAACCTCTACCTTTCCATATTTAAAAGCAAATTTGGAGTTTAATCGAGCCGAAGTATATGACTTTGTATGTCCTTGGTCTGTAAAGTTCTCTTTTATAGCAACTAGTTTTAATTGGCCGTCTTCTGCATACGAATTCTCAATACGATTGGTGTAATGTTGTAATTCATTATTGTACCAACTATACCCATTAGGTAGTAAGGTTTGATGAAACCACTTGTCCGAATTTACAGCTCCATCGGTATCAAAATTATCTTCAAATACCAGAGTCCATTCTTGAGCAAAAGTGATATTAAGAGTAGCAAAAAAGAAAAACAAAGCACTAGTTAATTTGATGTTTGAGTTCATAATGAAAGTTTAATTGAGGTCAATTACAAATTTAATATAATAGTCTTGATTGTAAATAGTTTAGATGTATTTTTTTTAAACACCTAATTCGTTACTTATATTTGAATAACAGCATTCTAATCCATTATAATAGTTGATTGGGTTCTGTCATATTAATCTAAACCCCACTCATTTATTGAGTGGGGTTTTTGTTTTCACCAATTTTCATGTTGGATTAATGGTAATAATAGAATTTAATCTATTGTTTTACAACTCTCGAATTTGTAGTATTTACTCCATTACTTACTGTTAAGAGATAAGTTCCTGGTTTTAAATTAGAAATGTTTATTTCTTGAGAGCTAACTTTAGCATCATTCACATTTACTACATATACTAAATTACCAAGTAAGTCATATAACTTTACTTCAGCATCCCCATTCATAAGTATCTCTGAGTGAACTGTTAAGTTGTCATTCGAGGGGTTAGGGTATACTTTTGTCTTTTGTAGTTCATTTTCTTTGATGGAGACTCCAGGCAAAGTACAAGGTGTTCCGCCATAAATTACACAGTCTTCTGCACCAAATTCAGAATTAAAGATTCCAAATCCATCTACATAAATACAACCAGGTTCAGGTACATCATCACAACTTGCAAAAAGACAACTTAAGTTACCGTATTGATCTAATGCTTGAGTGGTTGCAGTAGCATCATAATTTGTTGCGTTTTCATCTGTACAACCCGAAATTTCTTCAACACAAGGTTCACATACACCACCACAGTCAATTCCTGTTTCACCCTGATTCTGTATACCATCAGTACATGTTTCAGGAGTTAAACCAGTTCTATAAATATACAGGTTGTCGTACCATACATTTGGTAAGTTTGAGGTAATGTGTATTTGAGCTATGTCGCTTATAGTTAGGTTTCCTATTACCATAGGTCCATAATTGTTGATGTTAACATCTACAGATACCCACTCATTAGCAACTATCGCAGGGTTTGTCGCTGTGTTAAAGTTTACTTCTAAACCTGTTGCACCATCCTCTGTACTGTTCCCTCCCCAGTCAACTAATTTTAAATTAAATACTCTACCAATTAAATCCTCTTCACTACCATTAGTGTAAAAATCGAAGTGTATATGTGTAAATGCAGATGCATTTATTCTATGCCCTTCCATACTTATACCTTGGCAACCAGCTCCAGAATAATGCTGTGTATTATTCCCATCTAATGAGATTTCATCTACAGTAGACGAGCCACATAAACCAAAATCAAAATTATCGATAATAACATTGTTGTAAGTATCGCTGTAAATAGAAATAACATCTTCTGGATCTCTGGCAGGAGGTAATGGTGCTCCTACACTTGGAGGACCAGTACATGGTTCGCAGATACCACCGCAGTCTATACCTGTTTCATCTTGGTTAAGTTCACCGTCTGTACATGTACCAGGTATATAAGTTTCTTTGTATAGGTAGATGTTATCGTACCAGGCATCGACTAAATTAGAGGTAATGTGTATTTCTGCAACATCGTTACGTGTAAGGTCTCCTATTACTTGTAGGCCAAATTGACTGATGTCTATATCGACAGAAACCCAAGAGCCAGATGCTAAAGGTGGATTAGAACCGCCGTTAAAATTAATTTCTAGCCCCGTAGAAATTGCACCATTTACGTTTCCACCCCAATCAACAAGTTTTAAGTTAAATACCTTACCAATTAAATCCTCTTCACTTGCATTTGTGTAAAAATCAAAGTGAATATTGGTGAATTCTGAAGCATCAATTCTATTAGAAGCCATACTTATACCTTGGCAACCAGAACCGTTGTAGTACTGTGTTAAATCACCTTCAATTAGTTCATCTTCTACAGCAGATGAACCACACAAACCGAAATCAAAATTATCGAGGATTACATTTTCGTATGCATCGCTAAATATAGAAATTACATTTTCTGGTTCTCTAGCAGGTGGAGTAGGGGCTGCAATTGAAGGCCCGCCATTGCCTGGGTCTATTACACATATTCCATTTACACATTCCTCTCCTTCAGGACAAACAACTCCATCGCATGGATCTGTATATTCGTTGTAGCTTAAAGTTACATTGGTTAAGGTAACTGCTACATCTTGTGTATTTACATAAAGTAGAAAAGAACTAAAAGTATTTGAGCCTTGTGCTGGAATACTTAAGGTGTATATTGAGTCTGTAGAGCCACTAACAGTAACCGAAGTTGTATTAAAACTAGGTTCTGTATCTGGGTATGGATTGTATTCAAATCTAAAGTAAACCTCGACATCAGTAGCGCTTGAGGCACCTGTAAAACTTAGTTCGCCTGGATCGTTAAAATTTATTGGGTATAATCCTAAGTCCTCATTGGAAAATCCTGCCCACGCATCTGCCCCTGTTGGGTTTGTGTAGGTATTGTCTTCAGCTATTGCACCACCGAAAGTACCCGAAAATAAAATGCTTGTACTTCCTTGACCTACAACTGAGAAAGTGGTTAATATTATTAATAATACTGTAATTTTAATCTTGTAAATCATAGTTGATTATTAGTTGGTGTTTAACAAAAATAACTTTTTTTATGTAAATATTACACTTAATCATTGCAATTAACTTAGTTTAATGGTTTTAGTATACTTCAGTCGCATTAATTTGACCATTATCTAAAAATTCTATTTGAATTAGATATTATGCGACTAATGAAAGGAAAGTTTTGAACTAAGATTTCTTAGGGTGTATGGTTTGATTCTTTCTAATAATACTGACTAATCTATAACTGCCTTGTGCTTTGGGAGGATTCAAATTCTTTAAACCCAGTATCAATAGGAATCCTTCGCTTAATGTTTAAGTGGTCTCCTTCAACACAATTATTTTAGGTGTTTGCACCTTCTGATTTTGATGTTTTTATTCCAGAAATTATTTCTGTTAACCGCTCTATAAAGATTCCTGTCTTTACCAGCCACCATAATATAGGTTTTATCCATCCTCCAAAAGTGCAAACTCTATCTTTTCTCTTGTGCATAGATATTTCAATCATAGGCGAGTACTTAAACTACCATCTTTGAATAGTAAAATGATCAACCTTGACACCTCTAATCTTCATCAGTTTTTCAATATCCCGATAGGTGAGAGTAAATCTAAACTTTAAATAAACACCTTGAAGAATAATGAATTTCTATCGCGCTTCAACATGGCAAGAGAATTTAAAATCAAATCTAAATAATCTACATTTGATATATTCATTTGACAGAGCCCAACTATTTTATACTATTGTTTAATTTTTGAAAACCCACCATCAATGTGCAGTACTTGACCTGTTACCCATGATGATTTTTCTAATAACAAATATAATGCTGCTTCAGCAACGTCTTTTGCTTCTCCAACTTTTTTTAATGGATTATTTTTAGATTGAAGACTAAATTTTTCTGGAGTGTTTAAAAATTTGGAAGCTAAATTTGTATTTGTTAAAGAGGGTGCTATTGCATTTACTCTTATTGTTGGTGCTAGTTCTGCAGCCAAAGATCTAGTTAATCCTTCAATCGCTCCTTTAGAAATTGCAACTTGAGAGTGAAAGCTAAATCCACTTTGGACAGCAATTGTAGAAAATAATACAATTGATGCATCTTTACTTTTTTTTATTTTCGGTAATAGATCTTTTATGATTTTAGTTGCACCTAAAACTTGCAATTTAAAATCTTCAATAAAATCTTCATTTGTAAAGCGATGGAATGGTTTTAAGTTAATACTGCCAGGGCAATATGCTAAACCATGAATTTGTTCAGGTAAATCCTCAAGTTTAAGGGTGTCTTTTTTTACATCAAATTTTATATACTTAATATTAGCGCGATCTTCAACTGCGTTATTATTGTAAGTCGAAAATACCTTAACTCCCTCTAGTTCTAATAAATTCACCAATTCTTTACCAATCCCTGATGAACCGCCAATAACAATATAATTTCTCATGTGCAAATTTTAAAGTTCTGTCTTATTAATTATTTTTCTCCGTTTCTCACTTAAATTACTACACAGCAATATGTTTAAACGCTAGGTAGTCAGGATGAAATTTTTTGAATTTCATCAACAAAAACAAAGATTACTGGATTTTTGATTAATATAACAGAACCATATAAGTCAATTGAATTGAATTTTAAACTACGATTAATTATCTCAGCTTTAAAAGCTTAATTTATTTTTTTCTCTACTGAACCATCATTGAATAAATAATAAAGAATATTACCTTTGGATTGATTTTCAGGGACTACTTCTTGTCCTAATGTATTTACTATACGAACCAGATTTCTTACATCGTTTGGATGTACAGCAGATTCCATATCTATAGCCCATTGAGGAATTGTAGGATATATATTTCTACGCAAGCCATCCATATTTTCAAAATTGAATCCGTTGTGTTCATCAAATGTTAACACCTGATAACCTTGACCTGGAAGTAGATCTCCAATACCGTTGAATCCGAATTCTGGCCAGTATACCTCACCAGTATTATTTTTAACTACAGAAATATTTTCAATTACATTATCGAAACTTATTACTGCATCTTGAGCTGTTCTTAGCGTATATCCTATAATGTTCCAACCTGAGATTAAGTCGATGTCTATTGGAGCCGTTAAAGTTTCATTTTCAATCATTAATGTATCCATCATGCTGTTCATTTCATTCATTGTATTTTCTAAGCTAGCCATCCCTAATTGCATCTCTTGGTTATCAGTATTTAAGTTTTCCATAGAATTGCTCATTTCGATAATGGTTAAGTTTGCATTGTCTAATAAAGAATTTAAAATACTATTTTCTTGTTCTATTGCATCATTGATGATTTGTAAATTATCATTGTTAGCTTCTGCTTCTGAGAGCTGCGAAGCTAGGTTTGCAATGTTCGCATTTGCTTGTTCTATACTCAAAACCATATTAGTCATTTCATTCTCAATATCTAGAGTAATTTCTGTTTGGTTATCTAAAGCAGAACTTAAATATTCATTGGCACTAATAGCTGAATCCATAGAAGCTAATACATCTTCATATGCATCTTCCATCTCTAATAAATTATCTTGCCAAGTATCTGTACACAATTCTTGGTTATGACAAGAAGATTCCAAGTTGTAATCTACATATATCTCTTCCATACAACCATAGAATCCTGAACAAGAACCGTCGTCTAATTCAGCGTTATTGTTATAGTTACAGTATGCTGGATTTGTACATCCATTTATGATAATTTCTAAGTTTATTGTGTTCACAGCAATTAAGCCATTTATTGTGAATAGAAAAGTTTCTGGTGAAATATCGAATGAAACGACTGTCTGGTCTGGTAATAAAAAAGCCAGTAAAATATTATCTACTCCTATAGGAACTCCATCTAATTCAGTAGTAAATGAATCGTCTGCCCAAATTGCTAATGTAAAGAAGCTATTTTGGTAGTTAGAAAGCCCTACACATTCATAATAGATTCCGTCCATCGAATTTAAAGATGGGGTTTCACTAATTTGTCCGTCATTGTTTAAATCATAAAATGCTCCTACTACTGTACCTTCAGGTAAGTAAATATTCATTAAATTAAATCCTATTATTGAGTTACTACCTGTATTTAATGGTGTATTAAAGTTCTCATTTGTAATGCCGTTTGATTGAACTGGAATTGCACAAGATCCATTGTCGCATTCTGCTA
>Ga0115004_10002011_pt1 | contig 16815 bp, 12 predicted proteins | sample ArcticOcean_MG_C_10_FD_88737 | JGI IMG/M metagenome (GOLD analysis project Ga0115004, IMG submission 88737) | Marine microbial communities from western Arctic Ocean - ArcticOcean_MG_CB11_90 | ecosystem: Environmental > Aquatic > Marine > Oceanic | place: Arctic Ocean: Canada Basin | collected...
AAGGAGTAGTACCCAGGGGCGCGCAACATACACAATGGCTTTTGCAAAGTATGCTGATGTGCCCGACTCAGTGATGGACAGAATTCGGTCGCGATAATTACAACCTTAAGGAAGGAAAATGGCGAAAGAGAAATTTCAAAGAAACAAACCACACGTAAACGTGGGCACAATTGGCCACGTAGACCATGGTAAGACAACATTAACAGCAGCGCTGACAAGAGTTTGTGCTGAAGTTTATGGTGGCGAGATGCGCGATTTTGCCCAGATTGATAATGCGCCTGAAGAAAGAGAGCGCGGCATTACAATTGCGACCAGTCACGTTGAATACGAAAGTGAAGGACGCCACTACGCACACGTTGACTGTCCTGGACACGCCGACTATGTGAAAAACATGATCACCGGTGCAGCTCAAATGGACGGCGCTATTTTGGTTTGTGGCGCAACAGACGGCCCAATGCCACAAACACGTGAGCACATTTTGCTGTCACGTCAGGTTGGTGTGCCGCGTATTGTAGTTTTCTTGAACAAGGCTGACTTGTTGGCAGAAGACTGTGGCGGTGTAGGCACCGAAGAATACGAAGAGATGAAAGAGCTTGTAGAAATGGAGCTTATGGATCTTTTAGAGCAGTATGAATTTTCTGGCGATACCCCAATCATCATGGGCAGCGCCCTGATGGCATTGGAAGGTAAGGACGATAACGAGCTAGGCACTACAGCGGTTAAGACCCTTGTAGAAACCTTGGATAGCTTTATTCCTGAGCCCGAGCGTGCGGTAGACCTACCATTCCTGATGCCTATTGAAGATGTATTTTCCATCTCAGGTCGTGGCACAGTAGTTACTGGTCGTGTTGAGCGCGGTATTGTTAATGTTGGTGACGAGATTGAGATCGTTGGCGTTAAAGACACAATGAAGACCACCTGCACAGGTGTAGAGATGTTCCGTAAGTTGTTGGACGAAGGTCGAGCAGGCGAGAATGTTGGTGTTCTATTGCGTGGTACTAAGCGCGAAGAAGTAGAGCGCGGTCAGGTATTGACCAAGCCAGGTGCAATTACGCCACATACTAAGTTTGAGGCAGAAGTATATGTACTGTCGAAAGACGAAGGTGGGCGTCACACACCATTCTTTAAGGGTTATCGCCCACAGTTTTACTTCCGTACTACGGACGTAACTGGTGCGTGTGAGCTGCCTGAAGGTGTAGAGATGGTTATGCCTGGTGACAACATTAAGATGGTTGTTGAGTTGATCTGTCCTATTGCGATGGATGACGGCTTACGTTTTGCGATTAGAGAAGGTGGCCGCACCGTAGGTGCTGGCGTTGTAGCTAAGGTAATCGCTTAGTAAGTAGTAAGCTATATCGAGTAAGCCCGTTGTTTGCGGGCTTCTTGGTGTATTGATTTTCGAGCATAGTTTAGCCCAAATAGACGGGTGATTGGATCGGACTAAAGGCCAGTAGCTCAATTGGCAGAGCAGCGGTCTCCAAAACCGCAGGTTGGGGGTTCGATTCCCTCCTGGCCTGCCATCTTTTAACTGAGATGGTAAAAGATGCTGAAGTCCGAGATAGTAAACGTTGTCTTTTTTGCCGCCTGAATACGATTAGGAAGTTTGTGTGAGTACAAATGCTGAAAATGGCGCCGGTAGTTCCCTAGACTGGCTGAAGTGGTTGGTCGTTGGCTCATTGCTTATTGCTGGAATTTTTGGCAATTGGTATTACCAAGGTGACTTCCTTCTGGTCAGAGTTGTTGCTTTGTTAGTCGCTGCGGCGCTAGCAGGTTATATCGCTGTGCAAACTGATCGCGGTATGCGCATCTGGAACCTGATGAAAGAGGCGAGAGTCGAAGTTCGTCGGGTTGTTTGGCCTTCTAATCAGGAGACCACTCAAACAACGTTAATAGTTATTGTAATAGTGATTATATTTGCCCTAATTATGTGGGGTCTAGACTCCCTATTGGGTTGGCTTGTTAGCTCCATTATCGGGTGATTAGTAATGTCTAAGAATTGGTATGTGGTACACGCATACTCAGGGTTCGAAAAGAATGTAGCTCGTGCCTTGCAGGAACGTGTTGAACTTTCTAGTCACCAAGAGTTTTTTGGCGAGATCCTTGTTCCTACAGAAGAAGTAGTAGAGATGAGGGCTGGTCAAAAAAGGCGTAGTGAGCGGAAATTCTTCCCAGGCTATGTGCTTGTGCATATGGAATTGAACGATGATACATGGCACTTGGTCAAAGAAACGCCAAGAGTTATGGGCTTTATCGGTGGCAAGGCAGATCAACCTGCTCCGTTAACGCCAAAAGAAGCCGCCGCTATATTAGATCGCGTTGCTGCTGGTAGCGAAAAAGCTACGCCTAAGACAGTGTTCGAACCAGGTGAAATCGTCCGCGTTACAGATGGACCATTTAATGATTTCAATGGTGTGGTTGAGGAAGTCAACTACGAGAAAAGTCGCTTACGAGTGGCTGTTACAATTTTCGGCCGATCTACTCCAGTTGAGTTGGATTTTGGTCAAGTAGAGAAAGGCTAGTTACAGCCTGTTAAAGAATCAACCTCAGTCCAGTACTGAGGATGTTTATAACCAAGGGGAGTGATGCGTCCTGCGCACACGCTTGTACCCATAAGGAGCGAAGATGGCTAAGAAAGTAGATGCCTATATAAAGCTGCAAGTTGCAGCCGGTCAGGCGAACCCAAGCCCCCCAGTTGGCCCAGCACTCGGTCAGCACGGCGTTAATATCATGGATTTCTGTAAAGCGTTTAATGCACAGACTCAATCCATGGAGCAAGGACTGCCAATTCCCGTTGTTATTACTGTATATGCTGATCGCAGCTTTACCTTTGTAACAAAAACACCCCCCGCAGCCGTTCTTTTACAAAAAGCTGCAGGTATAACCAAAGGTTCTGCTACACCAAATACCGTTAAGGTTGCTACGGTTAACAGAGCCCAGTTGGAAGAAATCGCTAAGTTAAAGATGCCCGATCTTACCGCTGCTGACATGGATGCCGCAGTGCGTACCATCGCAGGTACAGCGCGTAGTTCCGGTATCGATGTAGAGGGCGTTTAAAATGACCAAAGTAACCAAAAGAATGCGCCTTATTGCTGAGAAAGTAGACAGCACTAAAGCATATGAAATCACCGAAGCGGTCGCTCTTCTTGATGATCTTTCGAAGACCAAGTTTAAAGAGTCTTTTGACGTATCTATTAACCTTGGGGTTGATCCGCGTAAGTCAGATCAAGTTGTTCGTGGCGCCACTACTTTGCCCCACGGCACAGGTAAGACAGTGCGCGTTGCCGTATTTGCTCAAGGCGATAACGCCGACAAGGCAACTGCTGCTGGCGCTGACCTCGTTGGTTTTGAAGATTTAGCTGAGCAAGTAAAAGCCGGCAAAATGGATTTTGACGTAGTCATTGCAACACCGGATGCCATGCGTATTGTTGGTCAGCTTGGTAAAGTTTTAGGACCCAGAGGCCTTATGCCTAACCCTAAGACAGGAACCGTTACGCCAGATGTAGAGACTGCTGTTAAGAACGCTAAAGCAGGCCAGGTGCAGTTCCGTACCGACAAGGCGGGCATCGTTCATGGCAGTGTGGGCCAAGTTGGGTTCGGCGCTGATCAAATCAAGCAAAATTTAGAAGCTTTGATGAACGATCTAAAGAAAGCCAAGCCAGCTTCAGCTAAAGGCATTTATTTAAAGAAGATTACGCTTTCTACGACTATGGGTCCTGGAATTGCGATTGATCAGGCTTCATTAGAGATTTAAGTTTTGGAGGTTCGAGGGTTATTTCGATAATCCTTGGGGCCGTCAAAAACCGTAGGAGTTCGTCCGCTTCGGTGGATGGGCTTAATGTCCTACGCAGATGGTGAGTTGCTGCAAAACAGCAACAGATGAGAAATCCAAGACTAAACGAGTTGTGTCGGGCTAACGCCTAGCGCAAGGCGCTTAGTCGCAGAGGATCATTGTCTCCGAGTCGCGAGAGTGTCAGCTTTAAAGTTGTCTATTCTATCAGCGGAAGAGATTCGCCCGAAACGAGACCGTTGTAATGGCGGTGTTCGATAAACGATCAGCAGTGATGCTGATTAACTAGGAGAAGCACGTGGCGTTAAGACTCGAACAAAAGCAACAAATTGTTGCCGAGGTTAATGAAGTTGCCGCATCTGCTTTGTCGGCAGTAATTGCAGACTACCGTGGACTGACTGTAGCGGAGATGACTCAGATGCGCGTTAAAGCGCGTGAATCAGGTGTCTACCTTCGTGTAGTTAGAAATACGCTAGCAAAGCGCGCCCTTGAAGGTACTGAGTACGAGTGCCTGAACGACGCCTTTGTTGGACCAACGCTCTTGGCATTTTCGCAAGAAGAACCAGGTGCCGCGGCTAGACTGATTAAAGAATACGCAAAAGACTACGCAGAGTTAGAGGTTAAGGCCCTATCTATTGGTGGAGCATTGCTCGGCGCCGATCAACTTGATCGTGTTGCTAAGTTGCCCACATTAGATCAGGCAAGATCCATGCTCATGAGTGTCATGCAGGCGCCGGTTGTGAAACTGGCCAGAACCTTGAACGAGGTGCCTGGGAAGTTGGTGCGTACAATTGCAGCCGTAAGAGATCAGAAACAAGCGGAAGGCTAAAAGCCTCAAACAGAATCGCTAAGTAATTTAGGAGATAACGAAATGGCATTATCGAAAGATGATATTTTAAATGCTATCGCAGAGATGAGTGTAATGGAGGTTGTTGAACTAATCTCCGATATGGAAGAGAAGTTTGGCGTATCAGCGGCTGCCGCCGTTGCTGCAGCTCCTGCCGCCGCAGAAGGTGGCGCCGCTGTTGCTGAAGAACAGACAGAATTTGATGTCGTTCTACAAGCTGCCGGCGACAAGAAAGTAAACGTCATTAAAGCTGTTCGCGCAGCTACTGGCCTTGGTCTGAAAGAAGCCAAAGCATTGGTTGACGAAGCTCCTTCTGCAGTTAAAGAAGGCGTTAGTAAAGACGAAGCCGAAGACGTTAAGAAGCAGCTCGAAGAAGCTGGCGCAACGGTTGAACTCAAGTAGTTTGATCGCTGTAAGCGTTTATAGGTAAGCGATTGGCCGGACTTGTAGTCGGTTTCTTTGAAACAACTACAAGCTCTGGCCTTTTCTGCTTGGGGCGAAAAGACCCCATTGGTTTGGTAATAAATTTAAGATTGTAGGAGGCTCGCATGGCGTATAGCTTTACTGAGAGGAAACGCATACGGAAAGATTTCGGTAAGTTATCTGAAAAGATGGAATTGCCTTACCTCCTGGCCATTCAGGTCGACTCATACAACAAGTTTTTGCAAGTTGGGACCGACGCTGAAGAGCGTGCGGAGTCCGGACTGCATGCTGCGTTTAAGTCAGTGTTTCCAATTGCCAGTTATTCAGGCAGTGCTGCACTAGAATACGTAGACTATCGCCTCGGCGAACCGGTCTTTGATGTGAAGGAGTGTGTCCTTCGAAGCATCACTTACGCCGCACCATTGCGCGTAAAAGTTCGTTTGATTATTTATGATAAAGAAACATCAAACAAAACTGTTAAGGATGTTAAAGAGCAAGAAGTATACATGGGTGAAATCCCGTTAATGACAGGTAATGGTACCTTCGTTATTAATGGTACTGAGCGTGTTGTCGTTTCACAGCTGCACCGTTCGCCTGGCGTATTCTTCGACCATGATAAAGGTAAGACTCATAGCTCAGGTAAGTTACTCTATAACGCCCGTGTTATTCCTTACCGTGGTTCATGGTTAGATTTTGAATTTGACCCCAAAGATTCGGTTTTTGTCCGTATCGACCGTCGCCGCAAGTTGCCAGCAACAATTATTTTGCGCGCGTTAGAATTTTCCAGTGAAGAAATATTGGCCACCTTCTTCGATACGAATACTGTATTGATTGATGGCGATAATGTTTCCCAGAAGCTAATCGCTGAACGACTACGTGGTGACGTTGCTACTTTCGACATCACCGGGCCAGACGGTAAGGTAATCGTTGAAAGCGGTCGCCGGATCACCGCTCGCCACGTTCGCCTCTTAGAAGACAGTGGTATGACAAGTCTTGAAGTGCCTAAGGAATACTTGCTAGAGCAAGTAACGGCCAAAGATATTGTTGATGAATCGACCGGTGAAGTTGCTATTCCATGTAACTCCATAATTTCGGACGAAATTCTTGAGAAACTGTTCGAACTGAAAGTGACAAGCTTCGAGACGATCTACACAAATGAACTAGACTGCGGTCCGTTTATTTCTGACACCATGAGAGTCGATCCTTCAAGCAACAAGATGGAAGCCTTGGTCGAGATCTATCGCATGATGCGTCCTGGCGAGCCACCGACTAAAGAATCTGCTGAGAATCTATTTAGCAACCTGTTCTTCTCCGGTGAGCGCTACGATCTTTCTGCTGTTGGTCGAATGAAGTTCAACCGTCGTTTAGGTCGCGAAGAGATTGAAGGCGAAGGCATTCTTTCTAGTAGTGATATCGTTGACGTGCTGAAGACTTTGCTCGATATTCGTAATGGTAAAGGCGCAGTGGACGATATTGACCACTTGGGTAACCGTCGTGTTCGCTCTGTGGGCGAAATGGCTGAAAACCAATTCCGCGTTGGCCTAATTCGTGTCGAACGAGCCGTTAAGGAACGTTTGAGCTTGGCCGAATCTGAAGGCTTGATGCCCCAGGATATGATCAACGCCAAGCCTGTTGCTGCTGCCGTGAAAGAATTTTTTGGTTCCTCACAGCTGTCGCAGTTTATGGACCAAAACAACCCTCTTTCTGAAGTAACTCATAAACGTCGAGTTTCTGCATTAGGGCCGGGTGGTTTGACGCGTGAACGAGCTGGTTTTGAAGTGCGAGACGTGCACCCAACTCATTATGGTCGTGTATGTCCTATTGAAACGCCTGAAGGACCGAACATTGGTTTGATCAATAGTTTGGCAACCTATGCGCGTACTAACAACTATGGTTTCTTGGAATCCCCTTATCACAAAGTGGTAGATGGCGTGGTTACCAAGGAAGTTGAGTATTTGTCCGCAATTGACGAAGCGCAATATGTTATCGCTCAGGCTAGTGCGCCTTTGGATAGCAATGACCGTTTTGAAACTGATTTGGTAGAAGTACGTCACCAAAACGAGTTCACCAAGACTGCGAAAGAGAACGTCGACTTCATGGACGTATCACCAAAACAGGTGGTATCTGTGGCGGCTTCGCTAATTCCTTTCCTTGAGCATGACGATGCTAACCGAGCGCTTATGGGCTCGAACATGCAACGTCAAGCCGTACCAACACTAAGAGCTGAGAAGCCTTTGGTAGGTACGGGTATGGAGCGTAATGTGGCTCGGGACTCTGGCGTCTGTGTAACTGCATTGCGCGGCGGCGTAGTCGACAGTGTCGATGCTGGTCGTATTGTTGTTCGTGCTGCAGATGATGAAACAGCGGCGGGTGACGCAGGCGTTGATATTTATAGCCTGACTAAGTTTACTCGTTCAAATCAGAATACATGTATCAATCAACGGCCGCTGGTTAAGCCTGGTGACAAGATTGCCGCGAAAGATATCCTAGCTGATGGCCCCTCTATCGATATGGGTGAGTTAGCACTGGGGCAAAATATGCGTATCGCATTTATGCCTTGGAATGGTTACAACTTCGAAGACTCTATCTTGGTTTCTGAGCGCGTTGTAAAAGAAGACCGTTTCACCAGTATTCATATTCAAGAACTTACTTGTATCGCTCGTGATACCAAGTTGGGACCAGAAGAGATTACTTGCGACATTCCAAACGTCGGTGAGGGCGCGCTGTCCAAGCTAGACGAATCTGGCATTGTTTATATTGGTGCTGAAGTCGGCGCTGGTGATATTTTGGTTGGTAAGGTGACACCTAAGGGTGAAACCCAATTAACTCCAGAAGAAAAACTTCTTCGGGCCATTTTTGGTGAAAAAGCGTCGGATGTGAAAGACACATCCCAGCGTGTGCCGACCAGTGTTAAAGGTACCGTCATCGACGTTCAAGTCTTCACTAGAGACGGCGTAGAAAAAGACGAGCGCGCGCGTGATATCGAACAAGCTCAGCTCGCCAAAGTCCGTAAAGACTTGGATGATGAGTTCCGCATTATTGAAATTGCTACTTTTGAGCGCTTGCAGCGTGCATTGGATGGCAAAGAGGTAGCAAGTGCGCCTGGGTTAGGTAAAGGCAAAAATGTCGAAGCCACCTATTTGGCTGAATTACCTAAAGATGATTGGTTCCGTATCCGTATGAAGGATGACGCGCTTAACGAGCAGCTAGAAAAAGCTGAAGCGCACATGGTTGAACGTAAAGAAGCTTTAGACGCTATCTATGCAGATCAACGCGGTAAGTTCGAAAGTGGTGATGATTTAGCACCTGGTGTGCTGAAAATTGTCAAAGTCTATTTGGCAATCAAACGCCGTATTCAGCCTGGCGATAAGATGGCCGGACGTCACGGTAACAAAGGTGTTATCTCTGTGATTATGCCGGTCGAAGATATGCCTTTTGACGAACATGGCGAACCGGTAGATATCGTCTTGAACCCGTTGGGCGTACCGTCGCGAATGAACGTTGGACAGGTGTTAGAGACCCACTTAGGTTGGGCCGCTAGAGGCATTGGCGATAAGATTAACCTGATGCTGGAAGAGCAGCGCAAGACTGTGGAAATCCGCAAGTTCTTGGAACAGGTCTATAACGAAGTTGGCGGCACGCCTGCGGATATTAAGGGCCTCAACGATGTAGAAGTTTTGGATTTGGCAAAGAACCTTTGTAAGGGTCTGCCATTTGCTACGCCAGCGTTTGATGGTGCATCGGAAGCAGAGATCAAAAGGATGCTAGAGCTTGCAGATTTGCCAGTTACCGGCCAGACCACCCTTTATGATGGACGTACCGGTGACGCGTTTGCGCGCGAAACCACAGTAGGTTACATGTATATGCTCAAGCTCAACCACTTGGTTGATGACAAGATGCATGCTCGTAGTACGGGCTCTTATAGCCTAGTTACTCAGCAGCCATTGGGTGGTAAAGCCCAGTTTGGTGGTCAACGCTTCGGAGAAATGGAAGTCTGGGCATTGGAAGCATATGGTGCGGCGTATACCCTGCAAGAGATGTTAACTGTTAAGTCAGATGACGTAGCTGGTAGAACTAAGATGTACAAGAACATCGTTGACGGCGACTTTAAGATGGAGCCAGGTATGCCCGAGTCCTTTAACGTGTTGGTTAAAGAGATCCGATCTCTTGGAATCAACATTGAATTGGAAGCGGAATAATATCCTTGAGCGTATTGAGTGGGCGTGACCCACTCGAACGAGACGCGCCTTGCTTAGGCAAGGCGTCTCCAACAGAAAATGAGGAAAGATCGTGAAAGACTTACTTAATTTGCTAAAAGCCCAGGGTAGTGTTGATGAATTCGACGCTCTGAGAATCGGTTTGGCATCCCCAGAAATGATACGTTCTTGGTCCTTTGGCGAAGTTAAAAAGCCAGAGACCATTAACTACCGAACTTTTAAGCCAGAGCGCGACGGCCTATTTTGCGCGCGTATTTTTGGTCCAGTAAAAGATTACGAGTGCCTGTGTGGCAAATATAAGCGCTTAAAGCACCGCGGTGTAATTTGCGAAAAGTGTGGCGTGGAAGTCACGCTCACTAAGGTTCGTCGCGAGCGTATGGGGCACATTGAGTTAGCGTGTCCTACTGCGCATATTTGGTTTTTAAAGTCACTGCCCTCGCGTATTGGCTTACTCCTAGATATGACCCTACGAGATATCGAACGAGTGCTTTATTTCGAATCATTTGTTGTTATCGACGCAGGCCTTACGGATCTTGAAGTAGGACAACTGTTAAACGACGAAGAGTACTACCAAACTCTAGAGCAGTATGGTGATGAGTTTGATGCGCGCATGGGCGCAGAAGCAGTACAGCAACTGCTACTAAATTTGGATATGGAAGGCGACATTGCGCAGCTTCGTGAAGAGATTCCAGCTACTAATTCAGAAACTAAGATTAAGAAGTTTTCTAAGCGTTTAAAGCTTATGGAAGCATTTACCAAGTCGGGCAATAAGCCTGAATGGATGGTAATGACAGTGCTGCCGGTTCTGCCGCCAGATTTGCGCCCCTTGGTGCCATTGGACGGTGGTCGTTTTGCTACCTCTGATTTGAATGATTTATATCGTCGCGTTATTAACCGTAATAACCGCCTTAAGCGCTTGTTAGACCTGTCAGCGCCAGACATTATTGTGCGTAACGAAAAGCGTATGCTGCAAGAGTCTGTCGATGCTTTATTAGACAATGGGCGTCGCGGTAGAGCTATTACTGGATCTAACAAGCGTCCGCTTAAATCTTTGGCAGACATGATCAAAGGTAAGCAAGGTCGTTTCCGTCAAAACTTGCTGGGTAAGCGAGTAGACTACTCTGGCCGTTCGGTAATTGTGGTTGGTCCTACACTGCGTTTGCATCAATGTGGTTTGCCTAAGAAGATGGCCTTAGAGCTGTTTAAGCCATTCATCTTCGGTAAGCTCGAAGATCGCCAATTAGCAACTACCATTAAAGCTGCTAAGAAGATGGTCGAGCGCGAAACTGCTGAGGTTTGGGATATTCTCGCCGATGTGATTCGTGAGCATCCGGTGATGTTGAATCGAGCGCCAACTTTGCACAGATTGGGTATTCAGGCTTTTGAACCAGTACTGATTGAAGGTAAGGCTATTCAGCTTCACCCGTTGGTTTGTAGTGCTTATAACGCCGACTTTGACGGCGACCAAATGGCCGTTCACGTGCCTCTTACATTAGAAGCTCAGCTGGAAAGCCGCGCTTTGATGATGTCTACCAACAATATTTTATCGCCAGCTAGTGGTGAGCCTATTATCGTTCCTTCACAGGACGTTGTATTAGGCATCTACTACATGACCCGAGACAAAGTTAATGTCCTTGGTGAAGGTTCGGTCTTTGCAAACTTGGATGAAGTTCATCGTGCGTTTTATGCACAACAGGTGAATCTGCACGCTAAAGTTAGAGTGCGTATCGAAGAGCATGTAGCTAATGAGGCTGGCGAGTTGGTTCCTCAGACTACTCTTTATGACACAACCGTTGGTCGTACTTTGTTGTATGGCATTGTGCCTAAGGCGATGCCATTCGAAATGGTCAATCGCGCCATGGACAAGAAAGCCATTTCAAACCTTATAAATGATTGCTACAGACGTTGCGGCCTGAAAGACACAGTCGTCTTTGCCGACCAATTGATGTACGCCGGGTTTGCTCATTCAACAGCTTCAGGCTCCTCTATTGGGGTAGAAGATTTTGTTATTCCTCTAGCTAAGAATCAGATTATTGGTGAAGCAGAAGCGGAAGTTGCAGAGATTGAATCTCAGTATGCATCTGGTCTGGTAACTCAAGGTGAGAAGTATAATAAGGTTGTAGATATTTGGTTGCGAGCTAATGACTTAGTCGCGCGGTCGATGATGGACGGTATTTCTAAAGAAACGGTAGTCAATCGTGACGGTGAAGATGAAGAACAAGCTTCTTTTAACTCAGTGTTCATGTATGCGGACTCCGGTGCTCGTGGTTCGCCTGCCCAGATCCGTCAGCTAGCGGGTATGCGTGGTTTGATGACTCGTCCAGACGGCAGCATTATTGAGAACGCTATTACTGCTAACTTTAGAGAAGGTTTGACAGTAAATGACTACTTTATTTCGACCCACGGGGCTCGAAAAGGCCTAGCTGACACAGCTTTGAAGACCGCTAACTCAGGATATTTGACTCGTCGCTTGGTCGACGTAGCTCAGGATGTTGTGATTACCGACGAAGATTGCGGCACTACAGCAGGACTCTTCACTACTTCCGTTATTGAAGGCGGTGACGTTGTATTACCTTTGGGCGCTCGCGTTTTAGGCCGTACCGTTGCTGAAGACATTCTCGATGTAGATGGTAAGACCTTGCTTATCGCGCGTGGCACATTGATTGATGAAGCTTGGGTTGATCAGTTAGACGCCCTCGGTGTCGATACTATGACTGTGCGTTCTGCCATCACCTGCGAAACATTCCACGGTGTATGTCGTGCATGTTACGGACGTGACCTTGCTCGTGGCCACTTCATTAACGTAGGCGAGGCAGTTGGCGTTATTGCTGCCCAGTCTATTGGTGAACCAGGTACTCAGCTCACCATGCGTACGTTCCACATTGGCGGCGCGGCTTCTAGAGCGACAGCGGTTGATAATATTCAAGTGAAGCACGGTGGAACAATTCGCCTGCATAACTTAAAAACTGTAAAACGCGAATCTGGCGAGCTGGTAGCGGTATCTAGATCTGGCGCAATAGCAGTTGCTGATGACCATGGTCGTGAGCGAGAAAGATATAAACTTCCATACGGTGCTGTAATATCCGTAGCAGATGAAGACAAAGTCGAAGCCGGGCAGATTATTGCTCAGTGGGACCCACACACCCACCCAATCGTTTCTGAGGTGAGTGGTAACGTTGAATTCTTCGAAATGGAAGAAGGCTTGTCGATGAATCGTCAGACTGACGAATTAACCGGCTTGACTAACATTACGGTACTAGATCCTAAAGATCGTCCAAGTGCTGCGAAAGATTTGCGTCCAGCTGTTCGTCTAACAGATGCCAAAGGCGGCGCGGTAATGCTACCTGGTAGTGAAGTTCCAGCGAATTACTTCATGCCTAGCAACGCTATTTTGAACATGGAACACGGTGTAAAAATTGGCATCGGCGACATTATCGCTAGAATCCCACAAGAAGGGTCTAAAACAAGAGACATTACCGGTGGTTTGCCACGGGTAGCTGACCTGTTTGAGGCGAGAAAGCCTAAGGAACCTGCTATTTTGGCCGAAGCTTCAGGCTCTGTGTCGTTCGGTAAAGAAACTAAAGGTAAGCGCCGTTTGGTGATTACTCCGGCTAATGCAGATCCCGTAGAAACGCTCATTCCGAAGTGGCGCACCATCGGTGTGTTCGACGGAGAGCAGGTAGAGCGTGGTGAAACCGTTTGTGATGGACCATTTAGTGCCCATGACATTCTGCGCATTAAAGGCGTTGAAGAACTTGCTAAGTATATTGTTATGGAAATCCAAGAGGTTTATCGACTTCAGGGTGTAACAATTAACGATAAGCACATCGAGGTGATTTGCCGACAGATGTTGCGCAAAGTAGAAGTTGTGCACGCTGGCGATTCAAACCTTATTAGGGGTGAGCAAGTTGAGTTTGCGCAAATTCGTAGAATAAATGCAGAGTTGCGAGAAGAAGGTAAGGCCGAAGCGGAATTCCAGCGCTTGTTGTTAGGTATTACTAAAGCTTCTTTGGCAACAGAATCGTTTATTTCGGCGGCTTCTTTCCAGGAAACTACTCGTGTGCTTACAGAGGCAGCTGTTACGGGTAAGCAAGATTTCTTGCGCGGTTTGAAAGAAAACGTAGTAGTAGGTCGACTAATACCAGCAGGTACTGGTCTTACTTATCACGCGGACCGCAAGCGTCAACGCGAAGAAGAGCGCGCTGGTATTAATAAAGACAGCGTAACAGCAGATGATATCGAACAGGCGTTGAGCGAGGCATTGTCCGCGCGCAGCTCCGACTAGGTAGCGGTTTTCGGTGTGCTTTGTTTAGCGCACCGAAAACTAAAGAAAATTAAAGGTCCTATTGGGCCTTGTTAAAACTTTGGGTCGCGATTAGAATGCCGGCCCGGATTCTGGGCTGTGAAGGCCCAACGTATGGAGATCTAAGTAAGTTATGGCAACCATCAGCCAATTAGTTCGAAAGCCGCGTAAGCGTAAAGTAGTTAAAAACATAGTGCCTGCACTACAAGCTTGCCCGCAGAAGCGTGGTGTATGTACCCGTGTATATACAACGACACCAAAGAAGCCAAACTCAGCATTACGTAAAGTATGTAGAGTGCGCCTAACCAATGGTTATGAAGTAACTTCATACATTGGCGGTGAAGGTCACAACCTACAGGAGCACTCAGTTGTTCTAATTCGTGGTGGCCGAGTAAAGGATTTGCCTGGTGTTCGATATCACACAATACGTGGAACACTAGACACCTCAGGTGTTACTGATCGCCGTCAAGGACGATCCAAGTACGGCGCTAAACGCCCTAAGTAACCCCTCACAATAAAATTTATTCTCAGTAAGGCCTCAGATTTTCTGAGGATTTACCTGAAGCAAGGAGAAAGCAATGCCAAGACGTCGCGTAGTCGCAAAAAGAGATATCCTTCCAGATCCTAAGTACCACAACCAAGTGGTCGCCAAGTTTATGAACCACGTTATGGTTAGCGGCAAAAAAGCTGTAGCCGAGCGTATTGTTTATGGCGCATTAGAGCGTGTTCAGCAGAAAGATGGCGCTGACCCAATCGAAGTTTTCGAAAAAGCCCTAGAAGCTATCGCACCGATGGTAGAGGTTAAGTCTCGCCGTGTAGGTGGCGCAACGTATCAAGTGCCTGTTGAGGTTCGACCTTCCAGACGTAATGCACTGGCTATGCGTTGGTTAGTAGACAGCTCGCGCAAGCGCAGTGAAAAATCTATGGCCGCCCGATTAGCTGGCGAACTGATGGACGCCGCTGATGGACGTGGAAGCGCAGTTAAGAAGCGTGAAGACACACACAGAATGGCTGATGCTAACAGAGCGTTCGCGCATTATCGCTACTAGTCGGACCTAGCGCCTGGCTGTTAGTTGATAGCAGCCTTTATTTACTACACTACGAAGTAAACTGTCATGCCCCGCACCACGCCTATAAGCAGGTATCGAAATATAGGCATAGTGGCCCATGTGGACGCGGGCAAAACAACTACCACCGAACGCGTTCTCTTTTACACCGGTCTCTCTCATAAGATCGGTGAGGTTCATGACGGCGCCGCTGTCATGGATTGGATGGAGCAAGAACAAGAGCGTGGCATCACCATAACGTCCGCTGCTACTACCTGCTATTGGGCAGGCATGAACAAGCAGTACGACGACCATCAAATCAATATCATAGACACTCCGGGTCACGTGGACTTCACTATTGAGGTCGAGCGCAGTTTGCGTGTACTCGATGGCGCAGTCGTTGTGTTCTGCGGCACTTCCGGTGTAGAGCCTCAGTCGGAAACAGTATGGCGACAAGCCGATAAGTACGCTGTTCCACGCCTAGTGTTTGTTAACAAAATGGATCGACAAGGCGCTGACTTCCCCCGCGTGGTTGCGCAAATAAGCGAACGCCTAGGTGCCCACGTTGTACAGATACAGATGGCCCTTGGCTTTGAAGAGAATTTTGCCGGCGTAATTGACCTGATCGATATGCAGGCCATTCATTGGGGTGAAGACGATCAAGGTCTAACCCATCAACGCTCCGCTATTCCCGAAGAGTACCAAGCAGAAGCAGAGAGCCTGCGCGAAGTCTTGATAGAGGCTGCTGCCGAGGCTAACGATGAGTTGACCGAGAAATATCTCGAGGATGGCGAGTTAAGCGTAGAAGAAATAAAGCTCGGTTTGCGCCTAAGAACATTGGCTAACGAAATTGTTTTAGCAACCTGCGGATCTGCGTTCAAGAATAAGGGCGTTCAATGCGTGCTAGATGCGGTAGTGGATTTTTTACCTGCACCCACGGAAGTAAAAGCGATAGAGGGCGAATTGTCTGACGGCAGTGTTGGCCAGCGACGCTCGGACGACGCTGCACCGTTTGCAGCATTGGCCTTTAAAATTGCTACCGACCCCTTTGTAGGAACCCTTACCTTCTTCCGCGTTTACTCCGGTGTACTGAAAACAGGCGATCAAGTATTTAACCCAATCAAAGGCAAGCGCGAACGTATTGGTCGTATGGTGCAAATGCATGCTAACAATCGTAACGAGATTAACGAAGTACGAGCGGGCGATATCGCAGCGGCTATCGGTTTCAAAGACGTCACCACTGGTGAGACTCTGTGCGCTAAAGAACACTCCATAATATTAGAGCGTATGGATTTCCCAGAGCCGGTAATCTCGGTCGCGGTGGAGCCTCGCTCAGTAGCAGATCAAGACAAGTTAGCCGTTGCCCTTGGCAAGCTCGCGCAGGAAGATCCTTCGTTCAAGGTCGAAACAGATAAAGAAACCGGTCAGACAGTGATCTCCGGTATGGGTGAACTACACTTAGATATTATTGTCGATCGGATGCGCCGCGAATTTAACGTGGTCGCAAATATTGGTAAGCCTCAAGTTTCCTACCGCGAGACTATACGCGGTGTGGTTGAGCAAGAAGGTAAATTTATTCGTGAGGCCGGTGGGCGTGGCCAGTATGGCCATGTGAAAATACGCCTAGAGCCTCTTAAAGATCCAGAAGGTGAATTTGCCTACGAGTTTGTTGACGCGATCAGTGACGGTGTTATTCCCAAAGAGTTCATCCCTGCCGTTGATCAGGGTATACAAGATCAAATGCGCAATGGCGTTATCGCCGGGCATCGACTCATTGGCGTGAAAGCGACCTTGTTAGGTGGTTCCTCTCACGATGTTGACTCTTCTGAAATGGCGTTTAAGATCGCCGCCGCGATGGCATTTCGCGAAGGTGCAATGAATGCAAATCCTGTCTTGCTTGAACCGGTCATGATTGTCGAAGTTGTTACGCCAGAAGAATATATGGGCGATGTGGTCGGCGACTTGAATCGACGCCGGGGCATGATTGTTGGTATGGAAGAAACCCCGTCCGGCAAAGTGGTGAAGGCAGAAGTCGCTTTATCGGAAATGTTTGGTTACTCCACTGATCTAAGGAGTAGTACCCAGGGGCGCGCAACATACACAATGGCTTTTGCAAAGTATGCTGATGTGCCCGACTCAGTGATGGACAGAATTCGGTCGCGATAATTACAACCTTAAGGAAGGAAAATGGC
>Ga0115004_10002017_pt1 | contig 16795 bp, 17 predicted proteins | sample ArcticOcean_MG_C_10_FD_88737 | JGI IMG/M metagenome (GOLD analysis project Ga0115004, IMG submission 88737) | Marine microbial communities from western Arctic Ocean - ArcticOcean_MG_CB11_90 | ecosystem: Environmental > Aquatic > Marine > Oceanic | place: Arctic Ocean: Canada Basin | collected...
AAAATCACCTAGAGTCATGGAGCCAAAACTATCAACCACATAAAAAGCACAAACTTTCAATGCATTTGCTTTCTTTATAAGTATAGTAAATTCATTACTATCGTAATTTTTAGTTACCATTGGCTGAAGGAAAAGTTTATATCCTAAATCTATTATTTTCCTTGATGCCTCTAACGCATCATTAATATCTTTCTTATGGAATGCTAATCTAATCCCGTCAATTTTTGTATTCATCTTCAATGGCAAGCCATCCAAATTGAATGAAAACAAATCAATCATTACAACCTTTGTTGAGGTGTTAGGCATATTATTCAAAACCATGTCGACTGAACGAACAGAATCGAATAGTGTGGAATTCTCTTCTCTACCTTTTTTATCATCCAAATAGCCTAATTCAACAATGTCTATTTTGGACTTTTCAAGAGAATTATTTATTCTATAAAGTTGAGATTTTGAAAAACCCCAATTATTAATATAGCCTCCGTCACGAAGAGTGCAATCTAATATATTTATATTAAAAATAAAAAATCTCCATTAATTAAGTATCCTTAAGTTATCATCAAACAGTCAATTATTGAGATACATCGATATCAGACTTTAGCAAAGAATATATATTTTCTACCTTTTCTAGCAGGATTAGATATTTCTGAGATAAATTATTTTTATATTTTTTTAGGAAGGCATCATAACCTAGAATATCAACACTTTCTCTTGGTAAGGACAGTTTTTTCATGATGTCATCAAAACGATCTCGCCTGGATGTATTAAGAATACTACTTATTTTATCTATGTATGGTTCTGGTCGCACTGCAAACTCTTCAAATTCAATTACAAGGGTCTTTACCAAATCAGTTTTCGATAGAGAGTTATACATTTTTTTCACACTAGAATAGTAATTAAACACAGTCAATATAGATTTCTCTAGTTCATTTGCTGATAAATATTCTTTTGAGTAGTTTGTTGCAAACCACGGTACAGTTCCTTCATCACATTCACAACATATTGTAAATTCTCGTGATTTTTCACACAAATTACGTGGGAACTCGCTATTGAACCAAGTATCAATCAAGAAAAAAGGATCCCTTATCACAGTCAAATATAACTTTAAGTTTTTATCAAAACCTTTGTACAGTATATCCGTTTTCCCAAATAGATAGTGAACATGCAAAGGTAGGATCAATCCTTTATTGTCTTCTCTATTTAAAACATGATCCCCTTCCGTTTGCTCAATTCGAGATAAATATAATTCTTCCAAACCATCATAATAAGGGGAAGAACTATCAGTTTTACGAAAATTAACATTCCGACCAATCATTAAGTCATAGAGGTGCCTATCAGCTTGTAGCTGCAATAAAGCTGATGCAGATTGGGTTGATATCTCACCAACAAGATGTAGGATGGATAGATATTCATATTCATAATGTAATTGCCATTGCTCAGTCTTTTCAAGGTATCCAAGAATAGGAGCTACCAAGCTTTTTCCTGAACTAGAAAATCCGTCAATGATAACAATGTTAGAAGCTATATGTTGTACAGCTCTTGTTATGGATACGGCTGCTAACTTAGAATCCATGTTCACCACAAATTTGTCCAGTATTCACATTAAAAGAAATCCAAAATGTTAAGAGTGTCGTTTGTTCTGTTTTAATTCTCCATGAAAAAAATTGAGCATTAGATAAATCTACATCCAATTCAGAAACCTTGATACAAATTGCAGACTCAGCAGGAACAACAAAATTTTTTTCATACTCCACATTATTATTAAATATTGTTAAAGTTGCTAACGAAGAAAGGGTGGCACGAAAATTATGTGAGTGATTAGTAACAAAAATGTATGTTTCAAAATTATTTACATGAAAACCAGCTCCCCAATGAGATTCTTTTGGCGAATAGAAATGTGACATAAAGCCTCTTGCAATATCAGTTGGGTGATCACTATTAGGTAAGGAATAATTGTAACTAACATTCAACCTGCTTGGTGATGAGTCAACAAAATGCCAGCAACTAAAAGCATCTCCTTCTAACTTAATCTTGAAGATAGAGCCATGCTCTCCACCTGTACAAACTTTCATTTGTTGGCCAGTTGCCTCTAAACAACCTCCCAGCACAGTAGAACGTTCAAATAAAGTTAACTTTGATTTTGCATTAGTAGGGTATGAAACTGCTTCAACTGAAAGCGGACCTGCACAAGGGATTGGTAAAAAGCAAGACGTATCAAGATTATCGGGCTTGTCAGTAAAATCGGAATTATCTGGATTAATATGGCTAAAACTATGTGTAACAAAAAAAGCGTCAATTTTTTTATTATAATTACCCACCACAAACCTTCCAAATGCTCCGATTAAGTTGGACTTGACTACTAAGTAAAACTTTTTGCCTGATAAATTTGCAATCTCTTGATCGGTACATACACTTTTTAACTTTACGATTTCTGACTGAAACGCTTGGTCAAAAACATGCTCAATAGTTTTTTTAAACAAAACTATATTGTCTTCACTTTTGACTAATAATTCAATTTGTTGATTTGTATCTACATAAGAGCCAGAAAATATATGGATAAAAGGCTCAAAAGTATCATCTAAAATACATAAAAAATTCGACTCAGCTACTTCTGTTTGGCTTGTAGCTTCATTAGAATTTAAAATCCTACCAGCTGAATGTAAGACACTAATGGCGTTAATATTTCTATAAAAACATAGAATTGCAGGAAAAGGAAAACCGATATTAGAGAGAGAAATAATTTCACAATCAATTGTTCCTACAAAATCTTCTACATTAAATAATTGCTTTATAGAAATTTCATTATGACTTTGTATAGAAACTTCCTTGATATCATAAATAGAACCATCCTTATGATACAACCTAACAACACATGCAACAGTATCAATATGACTTTTCCAATGCCAATAATTTTGGAATACCAGAACATTGTCATTCACTTTATTTATATAGCACATAAATAAAGTGCTAGCTCTATTATTGTGCCATTTTTCCCGTTGCGCAAACATTGAGGCTAATTTTTCCATATATATCTCATAATAATAAGTTTAATACAAGAGCAGCATTTAAAGTCGATTGAAGTTTAAATCTGTATATTTATTTCTTCTCTATAAAATACGGTGTATTTGGAAAAATAGGCTTTTGGATCTCAACATCCTTCCCCTTAAAATACTCATTTACAGCATTTGTCTCGCCTGGAAACGTCCCATAATCATCGAGTATCATTATTCCTCCAGAGGATATTAATGGGTACAAATATTCTAAAATAGTTACGGTAGGTTCATATATATCAACATCAAGATTTAATAAAGATATTTTTATATTTGGATTATTAGAAACAAATTTGGGAACTGTTGTAGTTATATCACCACCAATAAGCTCAATATTTTTATCACATTTCTTATTCAACAAGACTCTTTTTAATTGTTCCTCTGAAATGCTTTGACTCCCAGCATCAAAAATAAACTCTTCTCTTAGCTTCTGGTCATCGCTGTAGTTCGACTTGGGGAATGCCCCAAATGAATCAAACCCAATCATTCTTTTATTTTCAAGATTGTTCATTTTTCTATACATACCAAATCTAGAAAACGATGTTCCTTTAAAAACCCCACATTCAACTATATCACCTTCAATTTTCAGTGTTTTTTCAAATAATTTATATTGAGAAATTACCTTCCCCATCCTCATACCATCACATGTAAGATAATAATTGTTCTCATGATCAAATGCCTCATCGAATCTTGGTAAATCTATCATTTTATTTTTTATTCTCCATTCTTCGTAAGTTTAATTTGGTCTGCATTCGTCTTCTTATTAATGAAAAATCCGGATAACTCAGAAGCGTGCTTTATATTCCAGGCTGCCAAATTAATCTCTTGTTCTCTCAGAAAATCTCTAGCCTTCTGAAGTCCATCACCTATAAAATTAAATAAATTTGCTGTAGCTACAGCATCCACCCTATCATCTGAAAGTCCTTCATCAAGATGTTTATACTTACCTGCACCTCCTGCAAGTATTACAGGAATGTTAAAAGATTTAGGAATAGATGACAGCAACTCAAGTTCATATCCCTGACCTGTTCCATCTCGATCCATTGAATTAAGGTAAACCTCACCTATAGGAAGGCTGGAAATCTCATTTAGCCATTGCTCTAGATTTATTTTTAATTCTAATGTTCCATTATCAATCCAGACTGAATAGTTATCGCCATTCTTTTTCGCATCTACTGTTGCAACCACACACTGCCTCCCAAATTCTTCAGCAATTTTTCTAATAACTTGAGGGTTTTTGTAGATTAAAGTATTGACAACAACTTTATCACTACCAGAGTGGAGTAAATTTTGTGCTTGCTCCAATGTACGAATCCCCCCGCCAGCAGCAATTGGAACAAAACACTCTTCAGTTAATGAATATATGTGTTTTTGGAATTTTTTCTCATCTCGATTCCCTCTAGTCACATCTAATATAATTAACTCGTCAATAGAAAATGCAATTTTAGAAAAATCATAATTCTTCTTCAGCCAGTTTAAATTGCCAACCTTTTGCAATCGAAAGTTTCTACTTAACATAAATGAACCACTATCATATAATAAAGTAAAAATTACGCGTTTTTTAAGCAAAGCTACCCTTTCTGTAAAAAATTTCTTAAGAAAATTAAACCATTTGTCTGACTCTTCTCTGGATGAAACTGAGCTCCGCAAATATTACCCATCTCAAATGCAGAAAGAAACTCAATGCCATGATTACATGTTGCATATTGGCCCTCTAGACCTTCTACAAGCATACGATATGAGTGTGTAAAGTAAAAGTCTGCCAATTTCGGCAGCCCATCAAATAGTCCTTTACCCTCATTGAACGAAATAGAATTAAACCCCACGTGAGGTATCTTTTTAACTTTTAATTCGTCTTGAGTAAATAACTCCACTCCATTGGAAATAAGACCGAGACCTGCAGTTCTTCCATTTTCAGTTCCATATGAACCCATTAATTGCATTCCTAAGCAAATTCCTAATATTTTTGCATTGTTATTTTGTAAGGCAGACATAATAGCTTGGTCAATTCCTCTACTTTTTAATTCTCTCATACCTTTTGAAAATGACCCTACTCCGGGTAAAATTAGGAACTTAGATTCCTCTATTTTTTTTGGGCTAGAGACAAATTCAGTTTCAACTCCGAGATATTTTAATGCGCTAATTACAGACCAAATATTCCCCATGCCATAATCAATAACAGAAACCTTAGGAACTTGCATCATTGCACCTCAAATTTAGCTTCCCATCTTCCATTTTTTTTCATAAATAGTTCCTTGTTTGCCCATTTATCTATAACAGCGTCAAAGTCGTCCATTGACATCTGATAATATTCCAAATATGTTTCAATAAACTCCTCTGGATAATGCCCATCATAAACTTGAACTAGATTAACAGCCTGACTGCGAGTTAAAGCCCCTCGTCTAATCTCTATTCCAGCGTCCTGAGTTGCACGGCCAAATCCAAATTTTAAATACATAATATAAGTATGGAGAGAATATAGTGCTTGATCATTTTGAGAAAAATTTGTAAATGTACCACTATTATTACTATCATTTTCTTGGAGACCACAATGCTCTTTAGCAACTAAATAATTTCGATATGAATCCCAATTTTCAAAATATGACCAATGAGTAATATTTAAGCCTTTGTCTTTCAGTTCATGCTCATCAGGGAATTGAAAAAAATAAAGTTGAGAATCAGTTAGACCAGAAGAATTTAACACTTTATTATATCCACCCTCAAGGTAAATTCTTCGCATGTAGTCAATATCATACATTGCTATATTTTTCGACTCCGTTGAACCTCCATACTCAACCTCTCCATCTTCGCCAAAAAAAATAAGCGGGATGCCTAAATTAACAGCTGTCCGAACCACAGCTGCCTGAACTGATATTAACCAACCATAGTAAGGGAAGCCTTTTTCTAGGAATCCAATTCTATTTAAAATGCGCATTGCTTCAGGATCAGGACTAATTTGCAAATGATTATAACCACTGCCAATAAAATTACGAAGATTTAGATCACCTAGGTCTAGCGATAATGGTGGAGTAACTGTTACAGTGAGTATGTTCATTCCGAAATCATTTTTAAGCTTATATGCAACATACGATCCATCTTTTCCCCCACTAACAGGGACAATACAATCAAATCCCCCGTTATTATTTCGATGAATTTCTAGAATTTCTTTCAACTCTTTTTGTCTGACACTCCAGTCTAATCTATTTTTTTCTTCCATCCATTGACATGAATTACACCAACCTCGTTGATCAAATTCAATTCGTGGCCTTGTTGACATATTCAGACAATTTTTACACCAAAATACTTTATTATTCACTTGAAACTTCCTATGTAATTTACCGTGCTCATTACACCACCCTCTTTTACAAATTCTATTCGAGATCGCGTTGACATACTTATCTGATTTGTCCCCCAGTGTAAACTATCTAATTTCGTACTCATAAATCTCCTATCTTTTTTAAATATTAAGAAGTATATTCTTATTTACAACAAAGATTTTTTCACCTCTATCCGTGTATCTTTCACATCCTTAATTTCAACCAAATAAGCATCTATATTAGGATGCAACATTGGAAGAGTTGTGTTTAATGTCGAGCCAAAAGAACAGATAGTGGTTGGTATCATTTTGGACTTAGCCTCTATCAAAGCAAGCTCTAGCGGTAAATCAAAAAAAACAACAGGTATAGATTTTTCCTCAATATGCTTCATTTTATTTTCAGATGGCGTGCCTCTGGTTACACGCTTCCCTACATATATCATTTTTTTTCCTTTCTTCGCCCAATAGTCATTTACCTTCACTATTAATTGGATCTCTTCCTCCATTGTCAATATATCTTTCTCTGCCATTCTTGAACCTGCAAAATATATCAATGTATCTGAGTAATTTAGCATTGCATTTTCAGAAAGTTTACGAACAAAACTCAAAGCATTATATGAATCGGCACTCACCCCCAATTCTCTTGCATATATTGTAAAGAGGTCAATCTTTTTATGCAGAAGGTGGTTAAAATCAGACCCGAAATGAAAAAACTTATTAATACTCCCTAGAAAGCCTTTGTACTGGTTATAAGGTAAGAAGTAACCATCTTTTATGTAACTATGATAAGCCTCATATGTAGCGAAACCATCATCAATAAGAATAAATCTAGAATCAGGAAACAATCTTCTCAAAAAGTGCATAAAAGTATTTCTAAAGTGTAATATAACAAATGTTGTCAACTGACTCTTATATTTATAAAACAAGGAATAAGCAAACATAAATTTTCTAATTGTTTGAAAAACCTTTGTTTTTGGTAATACAACTTCACGGACATTATCCAAATTCAACAACTCAATAGTACGTCTAACTTGCCTATATTCAGCATCACGGCGGTCTTGCACAAAGCAATACGTGACAAAGTGATCCTTCTTATGAAGAAAAGCCAACTCTTTTATACATATAAGGTGCAATGGTGATGTCGCAAAACAAACATATATCATATAAATCTTCTATAAATTTTATCTTGCTTTATAAATGTGATTAATAAAATCAGAAAGCCTCTCTCCCATTACCTTCAAGGAAAAATTCTTTACAGCATATTCACGGCCTTTTTTACCACTTTTGAACCTCTCTAGAGGTCTGTCTGCAAGCTTCATAACCAATTCTGCAAGCTCTTCACTGTCATTTTTATTAGATATAAAATAAGCTCCTGACCCCTGCAGAAAAAACTCATTCAAAGATGCGGTATTTGTTAGTATGACAGGATTTCCGCTAAATAAATACTCAGATACTCTTGATGGGTAGAGAAATTCGGTCTCCTGACTTGGTTTTCTTAACATTATAAAAATATCAGTTTTACGTAATATATTATCTTTTTCATTATTTGATACATATCCCGTTATGTTTACATCATTTCGGATATAAGAATTACGAGTTAATTTTCTGTGCCAGAACCCCTCCAACCACCCGCCCCTTATAGATCCAACAATATTTAGTTTGAAGTTTAATTTATTTTGTTTGCATATCTTTAGTGCCTTAATGATTATAGATGGTAGTTCCCTTCCAGAAAATTTTCCCATGAAAGTAATTTGCAACTTTTTTGACCTAAGACTTACATTATTTCTGTAAGAATCATTTGGGTCTAGAAATCCTGGAATAATAGTTGCAGGTATATTTGCAATTTTAGTTTCAACTAACCATCTTGAACTCGAAACAATTGCACCATTAAGCTTCTTCATTTGAAATTTTCTGAATAAAAATTGCTGATAAATAATTCCGTTCAATAAATTTTTAAATGATAATGAATAATTTTCACCACAATCTCCGATTATAAAAACTTTATTTTTTTTACATGTAGTTAAAATAGGTGAGATAAGTTGATATTGTGGTGAATAGACTATAACCCCTGTTATACCAAGATTCGGTATAATTTCATCCAAATGTTTTTTATAAAATTTAGCTGCGGTTCCAGTAATTCTCATTGCATTACAATGTCTTCTAACATTAAACAAACGCTTGTCATACAAGATATATTTTTGCTCTTGATTCTTTTGGTATTTCCAAGCTTTCCCTTGTAAACCCCGATGCCCTGAACCTAATGAAATTATTGACTTAATACCATTTTGCTCTAGAGCTTTTGACATTTTAGTAAGTCGATTTAAGCCAGCACAAGGGATATCAATATCAAATACTGTACAAATTAAAATTTTCATTTTTTAATCATTTTAATGGCACACTCATCTATTGAATTAAGAGCGTTTAAATAAATATTCCTAGCCTCGTATACTTTATCAATAACTAGATTATTAATATCAAATGTATCTAATTCATTTAAATCCCACGACAGCGGAATATAGGATTTATTAGTAAAAATATTTGGCCATGTATCTACATGCGACATATCTGGTTTAATTAAAACAGCTCCTCCAATTACAGCTTCAAAATCTCTATAGCATATCTCTCCCCATCCAAATGGAGATAACATTCCGCGTGATGAAAATGATTCCTGGGTAAATCTCCATCTATCCACTGTTCCAGTTAAAAAGATATTTTTCTTTTTTATTTTTTCTTGCATCAATACTCTTTGATGTCCAATAGAATTACGATAAATAGAACTCTCAAATCGACTTGAAATACTATTTTTTTTGAGCTTAAAGTTAATATCTTTTTCTAACTCATTCCTCATGGCATTAATATATTGCCTAATAGCCACTCTAACAAGGGCAATTGACGGCAAAGCGGACAACCCAGTAATTAATTTTCGCACTTTGGCATACTCTTTATTTAGTATGTTATTTTTTGCAATCGGAAATGCTCCAATTCCAATATTCCATGCAATTTTTAACTTTGTTAGGTCAGCTCCATCAGATGTTTGGTTTATAAAAAAATCTTTTCCGTCATGAATATTATATTTACTATGATAATAATCACTAAATAGATGTCCGCCATAAAACTTTTTTTTATAAAGATCTAAATTTTTAAAAATTGATCTCTTCCAATACTCATCAACAAACTCAAAAGTATTAAATAATATTACTGATGTTGCAGCAGAATCATCAAAATATATCACCTTTGTAAAGTTTTTCTTTAATAAAGAAAGTTCTTTTTTAACTTGCTCATCACTTCTCTTTCCATCATGATATCTTCTTACAAGGATTAACAAATCTCCCTGTATTTTAAAAATATTGAAGATCCTATAATCCACAAATTTCCAACTCCATTCATCACCTGTTTTTTCAGAAGCAAGTATTAATGGAGTCAAACTATGAAAAACTTCTAGAGATGTATGCCCATGAGCTATAACTATTCTATTCATTTTTTTATTTATTCATTTATTAATTTTATTCAAATTATCGAACACCGCTTGATGATAATTTAATTCATACTTATTTTATCTAAGCAGTAAATTATATACTTTATATTAAAATCACTTAGGGAGGGAGAGGACGGAAGAGACAAGCCTTGTTTGGAAATATTAATACTATTTTCAAGAGAGCTGGACTTCATGAAATGTTTGTAAGGTGGCATCGTATGCAAAGGATAAAAAACTGGCCTAGTTTCTACGCCAAGCTCCAGTAATTCTTTCATTACTTTCTCACGATTGAATTTCTTGTTCAATAAAAAAGAAAATATCCAGTATGAGTTTTGAATATCTTTATGTCTTTTTGGTGTTTGCTCTGCTATTTTATGATCTTTTAATAAATCACTATAGGACTCTCCAATATTAATTTTTTTACTAACTATTTCGTCTAGCCTTTCAATTTGCGCAACACCAATAGCAGCTTGAACATTAGTAAGTCTAAAATTATAACCAATCACATCATGCCAATACTTTTTTGTAGGGTTCATACCATGATCACGAAGAATTCTTGCTCTTTCTGAGGTTTTTTTACTTTTAAATAGAACCATCCCCCCTTCACCTGTAGTAATAGTTTTATTCCCAAAAAAACTAAATGTTGATGCGTCTCCGAATGTGCCCACATTCTCGTTCTTCCACTTTGTACCTATCGCCTCTGCACAGTCTTCAACCACATAAAGATTATGTTCATTTGATAGCTTTATAATTTCATCCATTTGAGCTGCTTGACCATATAAATGGACAGGCATAATGGCTTTTGTTCGGGAATTGATTAATTTTTTAATCTCTGCGGGATCAATACACCAAGTTTCTGAATCTACTTCGCACATTACTGGGGTCGCACCACAATGTATTATTGTGTTAATGGTTGCTGCGAAAGTAATATCTGGCACTATAACTTCATCATCTTTTCCAATGCCAATTGCTAGCATTGCTAACTGCAATGCTACCGTTCCGTTTGATACCGCTACGGCAAACATTCCTGCATGAAGCTTTTCAAATTCTTGTTCAAACTGATGTACGAATTTTCCCTGGGATGAAATCCATCCAGTATCTAAACAGTGGTTTACGTATTCCTTTTCTTTTTTTGAAATGTACGGTTCCATTAATGGAATCGCATGAGTTTTTCTAATATTAGAAACATCAACTATTAATCCAGCAGAATTAACAAGAGGAATAACTCTTATATGATTAGAAATTTTTTCTCTAATCTCTTTCGCGGGAGTGTCAACATGCATTGAAATAAAATTGATGTTCATAGCTTTATCCACACAATCATCTAATTTTATACTTTTAATTAAAGCTCTTCGTATATCACCATCTGTTACCACTCCTACTAACTTTTTATCTAAAACTACAAAACATATGCCATATGAATTCTTATTGATTACAGTCAAGGCTTCCTTAATAGTTGAATTACTTTTAACTATAAAATCTTCTACAGTATTCATGATTTTAAAACCTTAGCTTCCGCCAGCTCACTCTGCTCATGCAAAACATTTAATGATGGTGTATACACTTCTAAACTATAGTAGTCTAATCCATTGGTTATATGAGTCCAAAACCATGAATTACTATCAAATGATTTATTTTCATCCTCAAGTCCATTATTATCACTGAGATGATAAGCTTTAATCCACTTTTTACACTGAGCCAAAAATAATGTTCCATCAAGTCCTAATGATTTTGACGAAACCTTTAAATGGGCAACGTCAACAAGCAGATTTACATTATCTGGAGTGTTCTCCATAACATAAATACATTCACTTTTGCTGGTCATAAGAAGTGGGTCTCCAGAAAACTTCTTATAATTGCTATTCGAAACGACATTATTCTCAATTAATAGGGAAATTTTTTTTGAAAATGCGTATTTAGAAAGATCATTCACTCTTTCAATGAATGCCTTCATTGCCTCGGTTCGATCATATAAGCTTCTACTTGATATTGTCTTGCCTAGTTCAGAAACTCCGGGGTCTAGTAAAAAACCAGCATGAAAACTATATACATCACCCCCTAATTCTGATGAATAATCAATTGCATTCATAGCATGTTGAATACTTAACTCTGCAATATTTTTATTCAAAGATGCCAAATTAAATACAAACGGCGTCACAGGTGGGGGAAAGTAATTATGTACTTTAAAATTTATTCCATACTCCGCTTGTAAATTTTTTAGCTTTTGTAATTGATTTTTTTCATAGATACCTCCTGAAAGCTCAATTGCCAAAAAACCATCTTTGGCTAAAGACTTAACTGTATCTGATGCGGGTTGATGTTTAAAGCCACCTGTTGAAATATAAATCATATTTTTTTTGCTGGAACTCCTACAAATGTCTCACCAGAATTTTCAATGCTTTTAATTACAACTGCGCCAGCACCAATTATAGTTTTGTCAGCAACTTCTAAACTGTCTACTATAGTCGAATTTGCTCCTAAGAATACTAAATTACCAATAATTGATCTACCACACAAAACAGAAGAAGGTGCCAATTGATTATAATCACCAATTTTTGACTCATGATCAAGATTCGCTAAAGTATTTATAATATTTCCATTTCCAACCTTAACATCAGGACCTAAATTCGCTCCAGGACCAATGAAATTGGCATACCCTAAAGTTACATCCTGATCTATAGTTGAATTCGAATGAATTAAATTTGGAATTTTAAATCCTTTGTTAATAATCAAACCAATCATATCTCTTCTTAAGAAATTATCACCTATTGCAATAAAAATATCAGTAATACTAATATCTACCGTATTAAGAAATTTCATTCCTCCTACAACAGGTACAGTGAGTATTTTCTCAGAACTTCCACTATATTGTGTATCAATAATTGAAACCTTTCTCCATTTTTTCGACGCCTTCACTATCGAAATAACAGATCTTGAGTGCCCACCAGAACCAATGATAATAATATCTCTCATGAGAAATCAGAAAATTTAACTATTGAGTCTTTTGTAACAAATGAATTTACCTTTCTTCCCAATATATGGTGCAGCAGTGTTATATAAAGACCACTCCCCGGCCGCTTCAATACAATATCTTCTTTCTTTACTACTTCACCTGCAACCATATCTCTAGAAAAATGCATGCTTTTTCTTGATACTTTCGCCATTTGCAATTCTTCTTTCTGAATTTTTTTTTCCGAGTTTCCGATCATACTTTCCGCTTTACGAATAGAGTGTGCAAGTGTGGAGAATTCGTTTGGGGTTGATGATGCCAAATGGTCAGGGCCATCTAAACTTTTATTGATTGTAAAATGTTTTTCAATTACTTTTGCTTTGTAAGCTATAGATAGAATGGATGCCTCTGGACCAACACTATGATCGGAATATCCTACAGGAATATGAAATGCTTGAGCTAATGTATTCATAACTTCCATATTAATACTTTCATTTTCACATGGGTAATTAGAAACACAATGTAATAAAACAATATTATTACTTTTATAGCTTTGATAAATCTTTGTAACCTCCTCTATTTCTCCTAAACTAGCCATACCAACTGAAATTATTACCGGTTTACGAGTAGATGCAATATAGTTATGTAAAGGAAGGTCGACTATATCTGCTGAAGCTGTTTTAAATAGCTCAACATTTATCTCATCTTTAAGAAATTTTGCACTTTCAATATCATAAGGCGTAGACAGAAACATTATATCTAATTTTTTACAAAAATCATTCAACATAAAATGATCTAATTTAGTCAACTCAAGTCTTTTGAGCATTTCATAATGCGATTCATCACCGGGTGTTAGCTTTTTCTGATAATCAACTTTTGGAGTTTCTTCTGAAGCTAATGACTTAGCGTTAAAACTTTGAAATTTTACAGCATCAGCACCAGCATGCTTCGCCTCAGTAATCATATTTTTTGCAAGCGCCATGTCTCCATTATGATTAACACCTATTTCAGCAATTAATAAACATTTTTTCAGTTTGTTAAAGTAATTTTGTGATTTATTCATAGTAAAATTCTTTTAAAAAAATTATTACAAACTCCAGCCATCATCAACAACTATATTTTGGCCAGTGACATATCTTGATAAATCTGAAAGAAGAAAAATAAAAGCGCCAACAACATCTTCTGCATCCAGCATACCCTTATCATTACACGTCTTTTTATATTCCTTTAAAAATGTTTCAGGCTGATCATCTAAAATTCCACCTGGACTAACACAATTTACTCTAATATTATTTCCTTTATAGTATTTTGCAAGATAGCGTGTAATTCCAAGCAATGAATGTTTGGCGGCAGTGTACTCAATTGGAGATGTCATATTAGTATCTTTATAATGCTCAAATTTTGGTGCCATAAATCCTTGAATAGATGAGACAAATATTAAATTTCCCCTTTGATTTTTGTGAAAATATTCCAATACCTTTTGTGAGAATAAAATTGAATCTCCGATTTGAAATGAGAGATCTTGGTATAAATACTTCTTTTTAATGTCCTCGAACTTATTTCCCCACTGGGGAGAGCGAGGGTATGCTGAATGAATTACAGAGTCAATGTGCCCAAATTTTAAAACTGCTTTTTCAATGACTAAATTAGAACCTTCTTCACTACCCACATCTATGTTTAATCCAAGACACAGATTATTACCGAACTCTTTTTTAAGGAGGTTTAATTTTTTATTATCTACATCTACCAAAACAACTCGGCCACCACACTCAATTATTTTACGAGAAATTGCTGATCCGATACGACCAGCACCACCAGTAACAATAACAACATTATCGTTCAACATAGAATGCCTCTATCAGCCATTAATAATTTAGCAACTCTAAAATCTAACTCCGTATCAACATCAATCGCCCGCTCAGCAGGGATGATAACACCCTTTGATTTGCCATCCCAAATTGATTTATTATTCATAATAAAATCAGGGCGAGCTACGTAAGCAACGGTTGTTAAATCATAAGATACAGGTGCATCTTGCCTTCTAGTCGGGTTATTTTTATCCTCAATTATCAATTGTAAGTTTTCATCAACATTTTTACTAACCATGTTAAACCATGGACTTCGATGAGATTCTGACATTGTGAGTACAATATCTGTTTCACTATCAAGCCTACTAAGACATTTTTTAACATCCTCTGGGAGTCTTAATGGTGCAGTTGTGGGTAAACTAATGAATTTATCAAAATCACTAATATTATTTCTAACCCAATTTATAGAATGTTGCCAGGATAACCATTCCGGACTATTATCATGACACAACTCAGCTGGGCGATGAATGACTGTTGCACCATAATTTTTGGCAATCTCAGCAATTTCATCGGAATCAGTCGAAACAAAGCATTTTTGTATTTCATTTATCGATTGAGCAATATTAATAGAGTATGCTAACAAAGGAATGCCATTAATTTTTAAAATATTTTTTCCAGGTAGTCCTTTAGATCCACCCCGAGCAAAAACAAAGGCATATGTTTTCATCTTAAATGCTGCTCCTAATATTGCCTGCTTTTATGGAATCTATTAATTTAAGAACATTAATGCCATCTTCAATTGTTACTTTTGGTTTACCATCAGCCTCTATACATTCAAAAAAATGGTTTAGTTGGTTTATATACATTTCATCTCCGTCCTCTTGAAACTTCCAAGTATTAATTGTTCTATTTTCATCCGTCCATGTGACATTGTTTTTAATAAGATCCCATTTTAACTCTCCCTTGTCCGTCTTGACAGAACAGAATCTTGAGGAAATTTGACTACAAAAATCTAAATGGATATAAACTGGCTTATTGTTATGTGTTTCAAAAAAAATATCCACCATGTCTTCAACATCTACATCTAATGTTTTGCTATTAATTAACATTGAACTTACTGACTTAAAAGGGCCAAAAAACCAGTTTGCATAATCAATTTCATGGCTAAGCTCGAGCAATGCACCGCCACCAAGCTCCTTTCTTGCTGAAACAGTATTACGGTAATCTTGTTCAGGCCTCCATTTTGGTAAATAAGACTCACACTTTATTGTTACGGATAAAATATTTCCTATAATGCTGTCTTGTATTTTTTTGTGAAAAAATGAGGCTGCAGAGGTATGCCTGAGACAATAACCCAATAACACTAAAGTCTTTTCCTCCAACCAAGCTTTATACAAGCTTTCTGCTAAAGCTACCTTATGAGACAATGGCTTTTCTACTAGAATTGGAATTCCATGCTCTATAAGCTTTAAAGCATCAGAAACATGAAAAACAACCGGTGTTGCGATAATGGCAGCATCAATTCCAATTGATATTGCTTCAGATAATGTATGAACAACAGCATCGGCTAACTGCTCCTCCGGCCATTTTTTTCCTTGTCCAGATCTAACCAGTATAACCTGCATACCTGGTCTAACCTCTCTTACTAATCGTAAGTGACGCCTGCCAATACTTCCTAAACCAACAACAGCTATTTGTTTTATTTTTTTTCCCACAGTCATCTTTTTTTACTAAAGTAGAATACTTCAAAAGAAAATAAATATAATTTATAACTCTCACACATATAAGTTTGTTGCCTGTTTCTTGTATAAAACTAAACTCACAAACCTAACTTTTTCTTTTATCAAGATCTGCATATAATCCACTCCAATTAACTTGTCCTTGATCAAGCTCATAAATTAAATCACAATTTTTCATTGTAGATATTCGGTGACTAACCATTATGATGGTTATATTTTTATTTATTTTGTAAATTTCATTCATCACTAAATTTTCTGTTTTTTCATCTAATGCACTGGTCGCTTCATCAAGTATAATTACATCAGCTTGTTTATAGAGTGCTCGAGCAATTCCAATACGCTGACGCTGGCCACCTGATAGTCGAGTGCCCCTTTCTCCAACAATTGTTTCATATTTAAAATCTAATGATTCAATAGTATTCGATATCCCTGCTTGTTTAGCAGACAAAGCTACCCT
>Ga0115004_10002019_pt1 | contig 16789 bp, 19 predicted proteins | sample ArcticOcean_MG_C_10_FD_88737 | JGI IMG/M metagenome (GOLD analysis project Ga0115004, IMG submission 88737) | Marine microbial communities from western Arctic Ocean - ArcticOcean_MG_CB11_90 | ecosystem: Environmental > Aquatic > Marine > Oceanic | place: Arctic Ocean: Canada Basin | collected...
GTTTTTTCTTAGCCACTGGTTTTTTCTTAGCCACTGGTTTTTTCTTAGCCACTGGTTTTTTCTTAGCCACTGGTTTTCTAGTTGGCGTTACTTTCGGTGCAGCAGTTTTCCCAAATAAAGCATCAAAGAATTTCTGTAACATATATATCCCCCCGGTATGATTTAGAACTATTTGTTTTACAAGTTATTGGATTATATACTCTAAAAAATAATTTTTTTCATATATTTTTATCAATTAGCATTGTCATAACCGCCATTCTTATTGCTATACCAAAGGTTACTTGAGCTAATATAACTGACTGGGATGAGTCTGCAACTTCTGTTTGTATCTCTACTCCCCTGTTAATTGGCCCTGGGTGCATTACAATTGCATCTTTTTTTGCATATTTTAATAGTTTTGTTGATAGTCCAAAAGACTCAAAGTATTTTTTTTCTGACGGAATAATCTCCTGTTGCATTCTTTCTTTTTGAATACGTAGCATCATCACCACATCAACATCACTAATTCCTTCTTTCATATCATTAAATTCCTGAAATTTAGTTTGGTCAATATCGTCCGGCATAAATATTTTTGGTCCAACTAATCTGATTTCTGATACTCCTAATATCGATAGTGTATGTATTTCAGACCTAGCAACTCTCGAGTGTTTTATGTCACCAACTATTGCTATCTTTAGCCCATTAAAATCTTTTTTGTACTTTCTAATAGTGAAAGCATCAAGAAGTCCTTGTGTTGGATGGGAATTATTTCCATCTCCAGCATTAATTATATGAACATCTTTACTCACATTGTTTGCAATGTATTTAGGCATTCCAGATTCGGGGTGACGGATAACAAATATATTTGCACTCATGGCTACAAGATTATTGACCGTATCAATAATTGACTCACCCTTTGATTGAGATGAGGATGATATATCAAGATTCAAAACGTCCGCAGACAATCTTTTCGCTGCAATTTCAAATGTTGTTCTTGTTCTAGTGCTGTTCTCAAAAAAAAGATTGCATACAGTCTTCCCTCTAAGCAGTGGAACTTTTTTCACATCATGCTTACCAATTTTAAGAAATGTTTCTGCAATATCAAAAATTTTAATAATTAATTCTTTGTTCATACCTTCTGTGGTGAGAAGATGTTGTAAATTACCCTCTTTTGTAATTTGAATATTTGACATTAAATCTCTCTTGACCTAAAAATTAGCTTCCCATCTTCATGAATTAAGTCGATATACTTATGGTAAGGAATATTAATTTTGTATGATGAAAAGTCTGGCTTAATTGGAAGTTCATTCATTTCCCTATTAATCAGAACAAATAATTTAATTTCTTTAGGCCTCCCAAAGTCAAATAATTCATTCATTGCTGCACGAATTGTTCTGCCGGTATAGAAAATATCATCGATTAGGATAATTTTTTTCCCTTCTATATTAAAATTTATTGACGTAGAGTTTTCTCTTACCTTTAAGCCTGATGCTTCAAGATCATCTCTGTAGAAAGAGCAATCGATTAATCCATAATTAATATCAAGTTTAATTTTTTTCTTTAACTCGTTTAATATAAGATGCCCTCCATTCGGAATGCCAATCAAACAGGTGTTGCTGTCAATATCTTTAATAATTTCTTCGTAAAGTTGATCTATAAGAAATATTGGTTCAGGAAGTGACATTTAAATTTCTTTCAAAATATGATTCTAAAATAATTTGAGCTGCAACCTGATCAATAACACCATTTTTATTTTTATACTTTCCATTTGATGCAAATAATAGTGATTCAGCCTCAACTGATGTATATCTCTCATCAACTAGTACTGTTGGAATGCTAAATTTATTAATAATTTTCTTTGAGAATTTCTTCACAAGTAACGTTAACCTACTTTCACTTCCATTCTCGTTAAGAGGTAACCCGATAACAATTAATCCTGGAGACCATTCAGTTATAAGCTCTTCTATTGCTTTGAAGCGCTCAGTTTTTTTTGATGAAATAATAGCTTTTAATGGGTGCGATGTTTTTGTAATATGATTACCGATTGCAAAACCAATTTTAGTTTCACCAAAGTCCAATGAGAGAACATTGCTTTTACTGCTTAAATCTATTATTGGTTTTAAGCTCATATTATTCATGTATGTAAAAAGAATAAGAAAAAATAGTAGCTTATTTTATTATAAGCAAGTTACTAAGTTTTTAGTATCAATTTCCACTAAAAAGATAGTAACATAATTCCACCTTTAATTATTTATTTTCAATAAATTCAATCACTTGAAGACCATATCCGGTCATGCTTGGCATTTTTCTTGGCGATCCGAGCAACCTCATTTTTGATATTCCAATATCAACTAGTATTTGTGAGCCAATTCCATAATTTCTCAAATCGTTCTTATTGTTAACCTTAGGGCTCTCTTCGTGCAATAGACTTCTAATTTCTGATTGTGACTCATGATAGTTAAGGAAAATAATTACCCCTCTCTCTTCATTATTAATTAATTCTAATGCTTTTAAAGGAGGCCAGGAGTGGTTGTTTTCTTTTTCAATAAAATCAAATATAGATAGAGGCTCATGAACTCTTACGAGAACTTCATCATCTTTTCTTATCTTGCCCTTTACGAGTGCAATATGTGTATTTTTTGAAAGTAAGTCAGAATAAGCTATTAGTCGCATTTGACCATAATCAGTTTCTATTGGTTTTTCGCTAATTTTTTTAATAAGTTTTTCGGACTTACTTCTGAATTCAATTAGATCTGCAATTGTTCCTATCTTTATTTTATGCTCAGCAGAGAATTTAATTAAGTCTGGTAAGCGAGCCATATTTCCATCGTCGTTGAGAATCTCGCAAATGACGGAGGCTGATTGAAGTCCTGCTAAGCCAGAAAGATCACACCCAGCTTCAGTATGTCCGGCTCTGTAAAGTACGCCGCCTGAATGAGCAAGCAACGGAAATATATGCCCCGGCCTAGTTATACTGGTGTGGTCTGCATTTATATTAATTGCTGCCTTAATTGTATTAGCTCTGTCTGTAGCAGAAATACCTGTGCTTATTCCTTTTGCTGCATCAATTGAAACGGTAAAATTGGTGCCTAATTGACCTTCATTGTCCTTGACCATTAAGGGTAGCTTTAGCTGATTACATTTTTTTTCGGTTAGAGTTAGGCATATTAGCCCTCTCCCATACTTCGCCATAAAGTTTATGTGGTCAGATGAAATAAAGTCAGCTGCGATTACTAAATCACCCTCATTTTCACGGTCTTCGTCATCCACTAAAATTACCATCTTGCCATTTTGTAGGTCTTTAATAATTTCTTTAGTTGTGTGCATTTTAATTTTTGGCCAAAATAGTTTCTACATACCTTGCAAGCATATCTATCTCAATATTTAATAAATCATTAATTTTATTAAACTTAAATGACGTATGTTCCAATGTGAAGGGAATAAGATTAATTTTAAATATACCATTATTTATCTCGTTGACTGTTAGGCTTACTCCGTTAATTGAAATTGAACCCTTTTTTGCTATATATTTTATTAGTGAATTTGGTACCTTTATTACCCACACTTCGCAACCATCTTTTTTATTGATATCATATAATTCGGCAACACCGTCAACATGACCAAATACAAAATGCCCGGATATTTTTCCGTTAAACCTTAATGATGTCTCTAAGTTAACATGGTCTTTGACTCTAAAAGGATTAATCATTGCTAATGATTCACTTGAAATATCAAACTTAAGATTGGTTTCATCAAAATCTACCAGAGTAAGACAAATTCCGTTAACTGAAATACTTTCGCCAAGCTCTAATTTATTTAATTTATTATTATCATATTGAACAGATATATGAATATCGCCCCCATTGTTACTTAAGGACTCGATTTTTCCAATTGATTCAATAATTCCAGTAAACATGCCATAATTCTAGCAGAATGAATAACCTCAATACTAATTAATAATGCTCATTAAAAACCTTATTAAAAAAAATTTCTATGAACTATGGGTGGCCTCTCGGTATACGCGCTTAAAAAATAAAAATAATTTTATATCATTTATATCATTGACAAGCGTAATTGGAATTACGCTTGGTGTAATGTCTTTAATTGTAGTGCTCTCAGTTATGAATGGATTTCAATCTGAACTTAAATCACGAATTATTAGTGTTTCATCCGACGTAGAAATTACCAGCTCTAAGTTTGTGATCAATGACTGGCAGAAAATAAGCAAATTAATTAAGGGGTCAGAGAACGTTGCAGCTTCTGCACCATATACTCAAAACCAAGCTATGATTGCGATGGGAAGATTTAATAGGGGGGTAATTGTTAGGGGCATTTCTCCTCACATTGAATTAGGTGTGAGCGATCTTCAGAATAAAATAACTAAAGGTTCCTTCAAATTAGTGCCAAAAAAGTTTCAAATAATAATTGGATCAGATCTGGCAAGGTACTTTGGATTAGATATTGGAGATAAGATATCAATGATTTCTTCCCAGGCTAATTATTCTCCATTAGGAATGCTCCCTAGATTAAAGCAATTTAAGATTTCGGGTATTTTTGACGTAGGAATGTATGAATATGATGCTGGCCTTGTTTTAATTCACCTAAATGATGCGCAAAAATTTTTTCAGTTGAATCAAGATGTATCAGGAATCCGCGTTAAATTGGAGGATTTAGATAAAACTGAATCAACCACTGAAAATATCGGTAGATTGATAAATCAAGATAACAGTTATTTTGTTTCAGACTGGACAAAGCAACATTCTAATTTGTTTGCTGCAATACAGATGGAGAAGCGAATAATGTTTATTATACTGACATTAATTATTGCGGTAGCTGCCTTTAATATTGTATCTACGCTAGTTATGGGCGTAACAGAAAAAAAATCTGATATTGCAATTTTAAGGACCCTAGGGGCTTCACAGAAGAGTATATTAATGATTTTTATATCTCAGGGACTTATGATTGGATTAGTCGGTACTTTTCTAGGAATTCTATTCGGAGTAATTATTTCAATTAATATAAGTACAATAGTCCCCTTTATTGAGAGTTTATTTGGGGTACAATTTTTATCCCCAGATGTATATTATATCTCTGATCTTCCCTCAAAGCTGATCTTAAAAGATATTTTATATATTGGAATTATGGGAATATTTTTATCATTTGTTGCAACAATTTACCCAAGTATAAAAGCAACTAAAATAGATCCAGCAACTGCATTAAAATATGAGTAAATCATTTTTACTGAAACTTACAGACGTCTCCAAATCATTTGAAGGGTTAGAAACTCCTGTGCTCGATAAAATTAACTTCTTAATTTCATCGGGTGAGAATATAGCAATTACTGGGGTCTCTGGATCAGGTAAAAGTACCCTTCTTCATTTGATGGCAGGCCTAGAAAAGCCAGACGATGGAATAATTGAATTATGGGATCACCCTATAAATAACCTAAGCCAAGACAAAATTTCTTCTATTCGTAATAAGCACTTTGGTTTTATTTATCAATTCCATCATCTTCTCCCAGATTTTTCTGCAATTGAAAATGTTGTTATGCCACTTATAATAAGAGGAGGCGATCCATTGGTTAATTTAAAAGCAGGGAAAAAATTGCTTAATATTTTAGGGCTTGAAAATAGAATAAATCATATGCCGCATGAGCTTTCTGGAGGAGAGAGACAAAGAATTGCAATTGCTAGAGCAATTATTACTAAGCCAGATATAATTTTGGCTGATGAGCCCACAGGTAATCTAGATTACAAAAATGCAGAATTAGTATTTGATATGTTTCTTGAGATTACAAGAGAGATAAAAACTACAATAATTTTAGTGACTCATGATAATAAATTAGCAAAAAAAATGAGTAAAATCTATTGCTTAACTGAAGGAAAAATTCATACAAGGTAGTATACTTTTCATAATATTTTTAAATTTGGGAGTAAGAGAATCGTGTGGGAAATTATTGAAGCAGCAGGTTGGCCAATATGGCCGCTAATCATTACATCAATTGTAGGCTTTGCTATTGTCATTGAGCGTGCATGGTCCTTGAGGGAAAGTTTTATTATCCCAAGAGATCTAATAGATAATGTTCATAAAATGATTAGTAAAGGTAATATCAGAAAAGATGAGATTCAATCACTTCAAAAACATTCTATGCTGGGCGAAATATATGCAACAGTATTAAAGAACCAAGGCAAGCCGTCTGATATTATTAAAACTGCTGTAGAGCAAACTGGTGAATCAGTCAGTTATCGGTTAGAAAAGTATTTAGGGGTATTAGGCACAATTTCGACCGTTGCACCATTATTGGGTTTATTTGGGACAATTATAGGTATGGTTGAACTATTTAGCTCATTCACTAGCAGTGGTCATGATGTGGCAATATTCGCAAGAGGCATCTCTATAGCTCTCTATAACACTGCTGGCGGTATTGTTGTTGCAGTACCTGCAATGATAGCTTATCGTTTTTATCGGTCTAAGGTAGATCATTTTATTAATGAAATGGAAATGCAAGCATTAGATTTAATAGAGACCTTACAGGGGAATTCTTAATTAAATAATTATGAACTTTAGAAAAAAACTTCAGCAAGATCAACCAGAGTTAAATTTTATTCCACTAATCGATGTGCTGCTCGTAATTATTATTTTTTTAGTGGTAAGCACTACTTTTTCTAAATTTAGTGAGCTGAAGATAAATTTACCAGTTGCCGAGGCAAATCCTATAGAAAACAAAAATATTCCTATAAATGTTTCAATAACCGAGGATGGAAAATATACTATTAATGAAGATGTATTATCTGATATTACAATCGAAGCGATACAGGAAAGACTGATGGAAATATCAAAAAAAAATCAAGATAAAATGCCGGTTATTATTAATGCTGATGCCAAGACAAATCACCAGTCAGTTGTTAATGTTATGGAAGCATCTAGAAGAGCAGGTCTTACTAAAATTACCTTCTCTACAAAGGTAAACTAATATTTTAAGTATCATTAAAAATATCTATGTCGAAAAATACGGCAAAAACTAATCCCAACTCATTTAAAACAATATATTTAAGGTTACTAAAATATACCTTTAGATATAAATGGGCACTAATTCTAAGTATTTCTTTTTTATTAGTTCTTGCTGCAACAAACACAGGATTTTTAGCGCTTATTAAAAAAATTACTGACGATGGCCTAGTTCAGCAATCTGCAGAAGCTTCAGTCTTTCTCCCGCTTGCATTAATAGCTCTTATGACAATTAGGGCGTTATCTGGATTCATTGCAAGCTATTCGATGAGATGGCTTTCAAGAAAAATTGTCGAAGATATGCGTTACGATATATTCAAAAAATTAATGTTGCTTCCCGTTCAATTTTTTGATTCCCAGGCGGCTGGAAATATAGTTTCAAAGCTAACCTATGAAACTGAGCAGCTCTCCACTATTGTCACAAAAGTTGCACTTGATGCTGTAAGAGATATTTTTACAGTTATCGCTATCCTTAGCTATATGATTTATTTGGATTGGCTTTTAACGCTGACATTCCTAGTAATGGCACCAATCATGGGATTTTACTTAAAAGTAGTATCCCCTAAATTAAGAAAGGCGGGTGCGGAGGTGCAGCTATCAATGGGAGATATGACAAGCGCCTCTGAAGAAGCAATCTCGGCGCAAAGGATTGTAAAAATATTTGGTGCTGAAAAATTTGAGCTATCTCGTTTCTCAGCAATCAATATTCGTAATCGAAAAATGCATACTAAGTTAGCAAGATTATCGGGAGTTAATAGCTTTGTAATTGAAATATTATCAGCATTGGCATTGGCATTAGTTGTCTATTATTCTGTTGGTCATTTCAGTGCTGGCGAATTTGCAGCATTTATAGGTGCTTTATTAATGTTAATTTCTCCAATAAAAAAACTTACTGCAATTAATGAACAGATCCAGATTGGATATGCTGCTGCAATAAGTATTTTCTCAATTATTGATGAACCAAAAGAAGAAGATCACGGAACAAAAATACTAGGTAGAGTTCGAGGAAAAATTGAATTTAAAAATGTATCATTTAATTATACTAAAAATACAAAGAATGTACTAAAAGATATAAATATAAAAATAAACTCTGGCGATAAGATAGCTTTAGTTGGAATGTCTGGTGGAGGTAAAAGTACTCTACTAAATTTAATCCCAAAATTTTATGATTTAAAATCTGGCGAGATATTAATTGATAATAAGAATATTTCTGAAATAAAATTATCAAACCTAAGAGAACAAATATCATTAGTCAGTCAAGATACTATACTTTTTAACGATACTATTTACAATAATATTGTATATGGTAGTCGCTCCAAAAGTAAAGCGCAGATAATAAAAGCGGCTAAAGCAGCAAATGCATTAGAATTTATTGAGAAATTACCAAATAAATTTGAACATATTATTGGAGATAGGGGCGTAAAGTTATCAGGCGGCCAGAAACAAAGAATTGCAATTGCAAGAGCAATTCTTAAAAATGCACCAATTTTACTTCTAGACGAAGCAACATCTTCTTTAGATTCAGAATCAGAAAAATATGTTCAGAAAGCACTAGATTTATTAACCAAGGGCAGAACTTCACTTGTTATTGCTCATCGACTTAGTACTGTTATAAATGCAGATAGAATTATTGTTATAAGTAATGGTGAGGTTGTGGAGGAAGGAACCCATAATCTATTAATAAAAGCAAACAAATATTACACAAAGCTATACAAGAAGGGGTTCGATTAAATAATGTCTCTTCACGAGCAATTCAATCAACAGTTTTACGTAAGGTCAACTTGGATAAAACTCTTAATTCCGATTAGTTACCTGTACTTATGCATCATAATCCTTAAAAATTTTTTATATTCCATTGGTCTTTTAGAAATAAAAAAAGTTTCAGTTCCAGTTATTGTCATAGGAAATATTACAGTGGGCGGGACAGGTAAAACCCCTTTATTGATTGCAATTACATCTCACTTTTTAAGTATTGGTCTTAAGCCAGGAATTATTTCAAGAGGTTATAAATCTTCAAATAAAAACACAAGAGAGGTTACAAATAATTCAAAATTTGTTGATGTAGGCGATGAACCATTTATGCTCAAAAGACAACTTGGAATTCCAGTTTTTGTTGGTAAAAAAAGATTTTCTAACGCCGAACTATTACTTAAACACTATCCCGAGGTTGATGTTATCCTATCGGACGATGGTCTTCAGCATTCAGAGCTAGCTAGAGACTATGAGATTATTGTTGTAGATCAGACACGGGAATTTGGAAATAAATATTTATTACCTGCGGGCCCCTTAAGAGAGCCGATTAAAAGATTAAGTAGCGCTCATGCAATAGTAGCTAATGGGGGCAAGAAAACTCATAAAAATTTATTTTTTATGAACTACAATGCAAGTGATAGTATTCGATCAGTGCTTGGCAATAAATATTTAAAAATTAATAATTTAATGAGTGCTCGGTTATACGCTGCGACGGGTATTGGTAATCCAGAAAGATTTTTCTCTCTATTAAAAGATTCTGGATTAACTTTTGAGAGATTAATATTCGATGATCACCATAATTTTTCTAATGAGGACTTTAGACAGTGTGGAAATGAAATTATAATTATGACTGAGAAGGACTCAGTAAGGTGCCTCCATTTAAAAAATAAAAACATGTGGTATCTTCCTATTACGGCAATTGTTGATAAAAAATTATTTACTGATATAAAAAACAAAATAGGACTTTAATATTATGGATCAAAAATTACTAAATATCCTTGTTTGCCCAGTAACAAAGGGACCCTTAATCTATGACAAAAAGAATAATGAGTTAATTTCAAGCTCAGCTAAATTAGCATATCCAATTAAGGACAACATACCTATTCTTTTAGAAAGTGAAGCGCGAGTAATTGAGGGCGATAAGTAAATGGCTTTTAAAGTAGTTATTCCTGCCCGCTATAAGAGCACTCGCCTTCCAGGTAAACCACTAATTGAAATTAATGGCATTCCAATGATAATTCATGTTGCTAAAAAAGCCAGAATGAGTGGAGCAGAGGAAGTTATAATTGCGACAGATGACGAAAGAATTATTGATGTGGCTACTAAATATGACTTTGAAGCTTTAATGACTAGTGAAAACCATATTTCTGGCACTGACCGTGTGCTTGAAGTTGTGACAAAAAAAAAATGGTCAGATAATGAATTGATTATAAATGTTCAGGGTGACGAGCCCTTAATTGATCCACAGTTAATAAAATTACTATACGAAGGAATGAGTGAAGAGGATTTGAATTACGCAACAGCTGCATCAAAATTTAAAAGTTATGAAGATTATGATGATTCAAATAACGTAAAAGTTATCCTTGGGAAGGACAATTTTGCAATATACTTCAGCCGCTCAAAAATTCCTCATTTTATGAGCAATGAGAGTAATTTTTGGAACCCCAATATTTCCTTTCATCATATAGGTCTTTATGGGTATACCCCAAAATTGTTAAGATCTTTTTGTAATCTTCCTGAATCAAAACACGAAGCTGCCGAAAAATTGGAGCAATTAAGAGCAATAGATAATAATCTTAGGATTAAGGTTTTTGAATACCGTGGAAATCACATAAAAGGAGTGGATACGTTAGATGATTTGGCCGCAATAAAGAAATATCTAGAGGGTAGTTCTAGATAGCTTTATCACCTCGCTCCCCAGTCCTAATTCTCACTGCGTCCTCAACGTTTAATATAAAAATTTTACCATCGCCAATTTTACCTGTGTGAGCAATTTTTACAATTGTATCAACTACCTTATCAGACATTTCATCTGAAATTAGAAGGTCTAGCTTTACTTTTGGAAGGAAATCAACAATATATTCTGCTCCTCGATAAAGCTCTGTGTGACCTTTTTGCCTACCGAATCCTTTTACTTCTGTTGCCGTCATTCCCATTACCCCAATTTCTGAAAGCGCTTCACGCACTTCATCGAGCTTAAAAGGTTTAATTATTGCCTCTATTTTCTTCATTAAAAATTTCCTTTTGTTGTTATTCTAAAATTATTAGTTATAGGGTAACGCCTTTCTCTTCCAAATGCTTTATTTGTTACTTTGGGTCCTGGAGCAGATTGGCGCCTTTTAAATTCGCTACTGTGAATTAATTTTACAACTTTTTTAACTTCAATTGCTGAGTAACCTTTTTTTATTATTGCAGAGAGACTTTGACCTTTTTCTAGGTACAAATCAATTATCCCATCAAGTATTTCATAGTCAGGAAGGTTGTCTTGGTCGGATTGATTATCTTTTAATTCTGCTGAAGGCGCTCTAGTGATAATCCTGTTAGGAATAATTATTTTCTTCTCATTTATATATTCAGCTAATTTGTATACCCATGTTTTTGGTACATCTTTTAAGACAGAAAATCCACCAACCATATCACCATAAAGCGTAGCATAACCTACTGCAGTTTCACTTTTATTACTGGTTGCTAGAACAACGCCCTTGAATTTATTTGCATAGGTCATTAAAAGTAAACCTCTAATTCTTGCTTGAATATTTTCTTCTGTGATATCTGGTGTGTAACCAGAAAAGTCCACTTCAAACATTTTATTAATTTTATTATTTAATGAATCGATGCGTTTTATCGTATATTTAACCCCAATATTATTAGCAAGCTTTTTAGCATCATCAAGGCTCATTTTTAAAGTATATTTTGACGGCATCATGATTGTTTGAATACCAATTTTTCTGCATGCTTTTGCTGCAATACATAGTACAACGGCTGAGTCTATACCTCCAGAAAGTCCAAGAAAAACTTTATTTATTGAGTTTTTTCGTAAATAATCTTTAAGTGCAAGAACCAGCCCGTCAAAAAGTATATTGGCATTACTTAATTGCTCATTACTTTCTTCATGATTTAGTAATGTAAGGTCAACTATTTTATTGGTAGTTTTAAATTGCGGTAATGCTAAGACTAATCCTAGTTTTGGATCTAATATAAATGACCCTCCATCAAATAATAAATCATCCTGACCACCAACTGCATTTACATAGATTAACTTTGTATTTGACCCCTTAATTTTTCTTTGGATATTTTTTATTCGATATTCATTTTTATTAATTTCATAAGGTGATGCATTGATACAAATTATAAAGTCTACATCTTTTTTAATTAAATCTTTTATTGGTAATTCATCCCATATATCTTCACAAATCAATACACCGATTTTATATTTTTTGTGATTAAAAATTAGACTCGTATCTCCTGGAACAAAATATCTCTTTTCGTCAAAAACGCCATAGTTTGGGAGCACCTGTTTTTCATAGCTCTTAAAAATCTTACCCTTATATAAAACTGATGCTACATTAAATAGCCTTTTACCCTGTAATAAAGGGTGCCCAATAATAATCATTATTTGAGGATTTTCTTTTGCTATTAATAATAATTTTTTTCTAACCTCCTCTAAAAAATCACTATTTAATAAAAGATCCTCTGGGGGGTAACCTGTTAGACTGAGCTCGGGTGTGATTAATATAGAAGCATTTTTCTCTAATGCTTCTTTGGCAGCACGAGAAATAAGGGAATAGTTATAGTCTAAATCCCCGACAGTGCTATTAATTTGAGCTAATGATATTTTCATTTAGTTTAATATCTGCCACCAGCAGACTTGATCATATCAATTATTATTATTTTTTTTGCTTTAAGAGCATATACAAGTGGGGTTAGCCCATATTGGTCTTTAACTTTTAGATTTACCCCGGAACTTATAAATAACTCTATAATTTTTTCACTTTCACTAAAAACTGCATAATGCATTAGTGAAGTCCCTTCATTATCCTTGTAATTTATATCTGCTCCACCGTCGATAAGAACCTTCGCAATATCATATTGTTTTTTTTGTATTGCCCATGTTAGGGCAGTCCACTTATTTTTATCATAATCATCAATTTTGGAAGATTTTTCAATTAAAAAATTTGTAGCCTCAACATTTCCATTTATCGTTGCATACATTAATGCTGTTTTTCCATAATTGTCTTTTAAGTTAATAATTGCACTATTTTCTAATAAGGTCTTAATAGTTTTAATATTTCCACTTTTACTTGCAAGCATTAATACAGTAAGCCCAGAATTATTTCTTGTATTTGGATCAATTCCATATTGGATTAGCAGGTTAATAGTCTCATGAAAACCTGAGCTTGCTGCGAGACCGTAAGCAGACCAGCCATCTGGGTCTGTCAATTTTGGATCTGCCCCATTAGATAAAAGCACCGAAACTATCTCAGTATAATTTTTTTTAGCAGCAAACATAAGAGCTGTCCACCCATCTCTCTCAGCTTTATTTATAATTGCTCCATGATTAATTAGGTACTTAACTATCTCAACTTGATTTTTTCTTGAGGCATACATTAGAGCCGTAATATTGTCCTTGTCTCTTGTGTTTGGACTTCCTCCGCTCTCTATAATAGCCTTTACCGTATCAATGTCTCCTTTAGAAGAAGCCGTTAATAGATAAGGTATTTCTTCTGCCCTAGAAAATGATGATAAAGATATTGATATTAATATTAAATAAATAAATATTCTTATATTTTTACTCATTATTTTTTTAGAGCTTTTAAGAGTGTAATTCCCATATCAGCAGGTGATTCTGATATCCATACTCCAGCTCTTTCAAGGGATTTAATTTTATCTTCAGCATTGCCTGTTCCACCAGATATAATTGCACCTGCATGCCCCATACGCTTGCCTTTGGGGGCTGTTCTACCAGCAATATAGGCAACCACTGGCTTTGAGATATTTCTTGAAATATATTCCGCAGCCATCTCTTCATCGGAGCCACCAATTTCACCAACCATAATTATTCCATTAGTTTTAGGGTCATTCTCAAACATTTCTAAACATTCGATAAAGTTAAGACCTTTAATTGGGTCTCCACCAATACCTATACATGTTGATTGCCCAAGACCAATTTCTGAGGTTTGTTGAACAGCCTCATATGTTAAAGTCCCTGATCTTGAAATAATACCTATTGAACCTGGCTTGTGGATGCTTCCAGGCATAATACCAATTTTACATTCATCTGGCGTTATAATTCCAGGACAGTTAGGCCCAATTAAATTTGATCCATTTGATTTGATAATAGATTTTATATTTAACATTTCTAGGACTGGCACTCCTTCAGTAATACAAACAATTAAATCAATACCAGCCTCGCTTGCTTCAATGATTGCATTACCTGCATAAGGAGGAGGGACATAGATCATTGTTGCATTTGCTTTTGTTTTTAACACAGCCTCTTTTACATTATTAAATACAGGAAGATCCAAATGAGTTTTTCCACCTTTACCGGGAGTCACACCACCAACAATTTGTGTGCCATATTTAATTGATTGCTCACTGTGAAATGAACCTTGTTTACCTGTAAATCCTTGGCATAAGACTTTAGTATTTTTATTGATTAAAACTGACATTTAATTATTTACCATTAGCTATTTCAACAGCCTTATTGGCCGCATCAGTTAAACTGTCTGCTGAAATAATATTCAATTTACTGTTATTTAGAATCTCTTTTCCAAGCTCAACATTGGTTCCTTCGAGCCTTACTACTATTGGAATTTTTATTCCCACTTCCTGGACTGCGTTAATTATTCCATCTGCAATAATATCGCACCGCATGATGCCTCCAAAAATATTAACTAATACAACCCTCACATTATTATCTGAGATTAATATTTTTAGTGCCTTACTAACAGTTTCGGAAGTGGCCCCACCTCCAACATCTAGAAAATTAGCTGGACTACCACCAGACAATTTAATAAGATCCATAGTTGCCATTGCAAGCCCAGCACCATTCACCATACAACCAATACTTCCATCAAGAGCGATGTAATTTAATCCTGCATAATGAGCTTCTTTTTCTTTCGAGTCGGACTGAGTCCAGTCATGTAGCTCCTTAATTTCTGTATGTTTGAAAAGTGCATTATCATCAACTGACATTTTACAGTCGAGGGCGATCAATTCATTATTATTAGTAACTACGAGGGGATTTATTTCTAAAAGTGAAAGATCGTTATCAGTAAATAACTTGTATGACAAAAATAATAAATCATTAAATTGTTGAGCAACCTCGTCGTTAAGATTTAGAGAGTTTATAATCTTTTTTATATTTTTTGGGTTAAGAGGCTTATTAATTTCACATGTTTCAGTAAAGATTAACTCAGGCTTATTTTTTGAAATTTCTTCAATCTCCATTCCACCTGCAGATGAACATATTATTGTCACTGCCTCAGTTTGCCTATCAATAAGGATAGAGAAGTATAGCTCTCGGCTAATTGATACAGTTTCTTCTATTAAAATACTGTTAACCATCTGTCCATGAGGTTCATTTTGGTAAGTAACCAGATTTGTACCTAATAATTTATCCGCAAAAGCACTTGCTTCCTCAGCAGAAGAAATTATTTTTACTCCTCCCGACAAGCCTCTCCCACCTGCATGTATTTGAGCCTTTACTGCAAAATTAATGCCTTTATTAGCTTTTACAAAAGAATTAGCCTCTTGTGATGAAGTTACTACCCTTCCAGCAGGGACCTTTATTTTAGAGGAGGTAAGTATTTTTTTTGCCTGATATTCGTGAAGGTTCATCAAAAATTTTTATAAAGTTGATTAAGTTCTAATGATATCAGAATGCTGTTGGAGATGGTGCCAACCATATGGTGGTGATGCAAAAAAGCCTACTAAGTGTAGACAATCTTAAAAAAAATAGTTACGAATAATACATTCCGAGATATTAACTCTGGTTATTTTAATATTCCTATTAATCTCATAAAATATACAATTTTAGAATTTTATTTGATTGAAATTAGAGTAACCGTGCCACCTTTCATGTCTGGAACAATTAAAGTTTTTTTATCGCGACTCAAAGCAATATCTGCAGCAGCCTCATAATTATCATCAATAATCTTCGTTTCCCCATTTTTATGGCTGTACACAATCCCTTTTTTCCAGCTACTTATGTAGATCACACCATTGTTATAAGCTAAACCATCTCCACCATCAAAGCCATCTGCAATTTTTTTAATCTTATTATTTTTAAGATTAGCCTCTAGTAAATCTCCACCCCAATCAACTATCAATAATTTTGAATCACCTATGGGGAGAATACCATTCGGTGCTTTTATTTTAGAATTTCCCTCGAACATAACGTTAACCTTTCCCGATTTTTCAATTAAAAATATAAATCCACTTGAATCAAAGTCCCCTGTATCAGTAACATATAAATCACCATTTTCTGATACATCTATATCATTCAAAAATACAGGCGTCTTTGGAAAACTCATCGTCCCTGCATAAACACCCCATGAGCCATCTAAGTTAACTTCTAAGACTGCATCACGGTCAGTAACATAAAGCTTATCATTATAAAAAACTATCCCTTTAGGGTCGTATAGTCCCTCGGCAACAGTGGACACGTTTCCATTTTTATCAATCTTAGTTATTTTGCCATCTTTATCTTTGTCTCTCTCCCCAATTTCTGAAAGATAAATTGATCCATCAGTACCTTCTGCGACTGATTCAGGCATCTTGAAGCCAGAAATTATTTCATTTGAATAACTTGTATTAAAAATTATAGTTAGTAAAAGTCCGAAAATAATTTTTCCCATTTATTTTTTCCTTATTTAAAAAGTTATTTGTTTACTTATCTTTGCTTAGTTTCCATATATAGGATTTTTTGCTATCACTAACAAGGTAAATACTACCTTGGGCATCAATTTCAAAATCACGAATACGTCCGATTTTATTCATAAAAATAATCTCTTCTCCTACGATAACATTATTTTCATAATCTAATCTA
>Ga0115004_10002029_pt1 | contig 16751 bp, 19 predicted proteins | sample ArcticOcean_MG_C_10_FD_88737 | JGI IMG/M metagenome (GOLD analysis project Ga0115004, IMG submission 88737) | Marine microbial communities from western Arctic Ocean - ArcticOcean_MG_CB11_90 | ecosystem: Environmental > Aquatic > Marine > Oceanic | place: Arctic Ocean: Canada Basin | collected...
GGGGACGTATTCGCCCGGGAGCGGGAACGAGGGGAAGGTCGTCACCGCGAGCTCGGAGAAGTACGCGGCGAAGCTAGCGGCGGAGGAACCGGAAACAACGTTCGCGGAACCTCCGCTGGCGCCTCCGTTACCGAAACCGTCCGTCCCATCGCGCACGACGCGGCGTGTCTCTGTTGCGGTGTCTCCTCCACACGCAACACAGAGCAACGTGGTGACTCCATCCCCCGCGCCGCCTGCGACGGAACCGCAAATGCCGTCGGCGCCGCCCATGCCCGCGGGTACCGAAAACGCTTCCGGAGTCTTACCCGCGCAGGTCGCGTCCACGCTTTCGCACATCGTCAATCAACTAGACGTCCTGACCCGAACCATGAGCTTGTTAGAGCAACGCCTGCAAATGAACGAAGACAAGACGAACAAGGTTGTGCAGATCATCGGCGCCGCGGCGGCGAGGAGCGACGAGTAGGTGCGTGTCGACGTTGGGTTTAAGGAACGTTAGGCTGCGTTAACCTTTAGGTGCGCATCGTGAGATACTTGAAGACGATACTTTTTAAGGCTCACTACGATAAATACGATGTACATATCATACTTACAAACCGTGTCAATCCTTTGAATCGAACGAGTACGTGACGACGCCGTTGTCGGTCAGACGCGATTCGTCTATTTTTGCGAGTGAGATATATCCGTCGTACGTATCATCGTCGCCGTCGGACTGTTTGCTCATACAAGTCGTACCCGTCGCATCATTCAGCGCCTTCGTCTCGGAAACCCCGCCTCGGTCTAGTTGGGAGTCAGCCGCGCGAATCGCCGCGGCGGCGGGAAGAAAACCAACCCTTACCCACGTCAAAAACCGGGGCGGCGACGAAAACCCGAACGTTTTCTTCCGAAACAAAACCGGCTCCGGGTTTTTGTGTCTCGTCCTGACTACCCGCCACCGCGCGAGATTGAACCAGGGAAGAAACCCCGAACGGTTCACCCACGGATTGATGGTACCCGTTTTGCGCATAGACCTAGCACCACCCTTACCACCTCTACTTCCCGCAATACCCTGACTACCACTACGACCACCTATACCATTACGACCACCTATACCACTAACACCAGACTGACTACCCCTATGATGCCCGAACCCTACCCAGCGAAACGCCACCACGAACTCGTGTTCGCGTTTCATTTTCGCGCACAGTTTTCCCATTGTTAAAATGAACAGCGAGCCGAACAGCACTGGGTACACGACGTACACGAACCCCAAGTTCTGCCACACCGCGTCGTCCATGCACGCCATCACCGCGGCTGCGGCGGGGGGGTGTACGGACCCGGTCCACATCATGAACCCTAATGACGTTGCCAGGGCTAGCGCTCGGGTGTACCAGTGGCTTCCCCAAAGAATGATCACGCCGGCGACCAGAAAAGTCGAAAAAACAGTCGCCACAAAACAGTTGTACCACCGCGCCGCCGGGTTTTCGATCGTACCGAAGGCTAAAATTGAAATCGTGCCCCACGCGCCGGACATGAAAGGCAGGCCGTACGTACTGGCGATGTGCTGGTCTAACAAACCCAGCACCGCGATCGTGAGGAAACAGAAAACAACGCCCCACCAAATGTCGCTGGTGGGTCTTTTTTGAACCTCCCGGTTGCCGTTTCGATCGGGTAACGACATGCGCGAATACGGATCGAGGGCTAGGCTCAACTTTGTGCGACTTAGGGGGTAATCCGTCAGCGGGGGCTTTCGCCATTCAGAAGGTGGTGTGTCGTTTTCGTCGTGCGGTACGACAGCGCTGACACGAGCCACGGCCACGCGAACCGCCAACACCCGGGCTTTCCAGGGTGCCTTTCGGAACAAGGGTGCCCTTTCGATTGGAGAACCACGGGAACGATGACCGGAGGTGGTGGTGGCGCGCGACAGGTCACCACGCGTCGGCGGCGCCGTCGGGGGGGTCACGCGTGCTATCACCCACGCCATATGTCGTGTTGGGGGACACGACGTCGTCACTCGTCGTCGGGAGTCGGCCGTGATGGCGCGTGCGCCGCGAGCAGTGGGGTACCAAACGTCGTCGGAAGGAACGACGAACTGCAGAGATGATGAAGCAAGTCGGCCAAAAAGACAAAAAGCAAAACAAATGGATAACTGCGAGCACGACGACGCGCTTGTGCTCACACCGACCACGCGCGCCACCGGGTTCGCCCAAACGCGCCGCTCGTCCATGCGCCTGGCCCTCGCGAGTTTACTAGGCTCACACTTATCCCGCGCTTTGTTGACACGCGCGCGACGACCAAGCCCTTGCCAATCGCAAGCCGCCGCCGCGTTTCTTAGAACGTCCCAAATGGCCGCCGGTCCATTGACGATGCGCCCTGGACGGGCTTTCTTGACCGCACGAAGTGCCACCAAGGACTTCACGAAACCCGCGGCGCGGTTCACCCCGGTGCCAAAACGAGTAGTAGGAAAAGTCACACGAGGCGTCGTGGGAAGAGGATTAGTTACTACCAACGCGAGTGGTGATGCTAAGTCGGATTCGTCCTCCTCCTCCTCCTCCCAAATCCTACCCGAGCGCCTGACATGGCCGGCGCGCAGTCACGGCGCGGGCACGTTACGGTCCGCCAAAATCGGCCAGACAATAACTCTTTGCGGCTGGATAGACAAGCAACGGGACATGGGGGGTTTGACTTTTTGCGACGTCCGGGATCACACCGGGTTGGCGCAGATTGTGGGCGATGACGATACCCCGGCCGAGGCGAGAAATTTATTAAGCGCCGTTCGCGCAGAGTGGGTCGTCGCGGTGACCGGCGTAGTTCGCGAACGAAAAGACAAGAACTCGCGAATACCCACCGGGGACGTCGAGTTACTGGTAACCAATGTTCAGGTTTTGAATACGGTCGGTAAGTCGTTGCCGTTTCAAATTAGCGGTGACGGAGACGATGACAAAACCTCCGAGGAGGTGCGTTTGAAAAACCGGGTGTTGGATTTGCGGCGCCCGTCAATGACCGCCAACCTGAAGCTTCGGGCGAAAACAATAAGGAACCTGCGGAACGTGTTGGAGAAGAACAATTGGGACTTCATGGAAGTAGAGACGCCGATTCTGACACGGTCAACCCCGGAAGGCGCCCGGGACTACCTGGTGCCGAGCCGATTACAACCCGGATCGTGCTACGCCCTTCCCCAGTCGCCGCAGTTGTTCAAACAAATGCTGATGGTCGCGGGCGTGGATCGGTATTACCAGGTAGCGCGGTGTTTCCGTGACGAGGACTTAAGGTCCGATCGCCAACCCGAGTTCACGCAGCTCGACATCGAAATGGCGTTTACGGATATGGATGGCATTTTGGAACTTGGCGAGGATTTGATGTGCGCCGCGTTCGAGGGCGGCATCGGCGTCGAGTTACCTCGGCCGTTTTTAAGGATGACGTACGCGGACGCGATGACGAAATACGGCAGCGATAAACCCGATTTACGGTACGGGCTTGAGATGTGCGTGCTTAACGAGTTGTTGCGGGGGAGCGAGTTCAAGCTATTCGCGGACGCGATTGAATCGGGGGGGGTGGTCAAAGCCTTGGCCGTTCCGGAGGGCGACAAGATATCGAACTCGAAGCTGAAACCCAAAGGCGACGTGTTCAACGAAGCCGTGAAGGGCGGCGCGGGTGGGTTGGCCTTCGTGCGGGTCGGGGCTGACGGGTTGACCCTGGATGGGGGCAAGGCGCTTTGCGAGGCGCTTCAGCCGGTGAGTGAACAGTTGGTGAAAAACGTCCCCGACGCCGGCCCGGGGTCGCTGATTCTGTTCGGGGTCGGTGACGAGCCCAGCACGAACAAAGCCCTGGATCGAGTCCGGCAGTACATCGCGAAAGAGGTTCTGCATCTGGTGCCGTGCGCTTCTGAGGACAAAGCCGGCCACGAGGACGGCGGCAACCGAAACCACCACGCGGCGCTTTGGATCACGGAGTTTCCCATGTTCGAAACGAACCACGACGAAAACCGACTGGAAGCGCTGCACCATCCCTTCACCGCGCCGAACCAGGACGACGTCGTGGACGGGGGGGACATCACCAAGGCGCGGGCGGTGGCGTACGATCTGGTGTACAACGGCGTTGAAGTGGGTGGCGGGTCGTTGCGGATTTACCGGAGGGACGTCCAGGAGAAAGTGTTCGACGCAATCGGGTTGTCGAAAAAGGACGCGGAGGAAAAGTTTGGGTACCTGATGGACGCGTTCCAGTTCGGCGCGCCGCCGCACGGGGGGATGGCGTTCGGGGTTGACCGGCTGGTTATGTTGTTAGCAGGTGCCAAATCCATCAGAGACGTCATCGCGTTCCCGAAAACCGCGACGGCTACCTGTTTGTTGACTCAAGCGCCCGGCACGGTGACCGACGCGCAGCTCAAGGATTTGCACGTGGCGAAACTGAAAAGTGAAAAAAATCCTTTAGCAGAGGATGAGAAGTAACGCGTACAACGTGTTTTAATTTATTCACACTACAAGCGGCACAACTCAGCTCCCGTCGCGCGCGTAAACACCGTCGGTACTTCGCGTACTCGCTCCTTAGAGTTACCACTATCGGTAAATAGTCTAATTGAGAGCGAGTCGGTCACGGGTCGACGGTGGGGCGCGGAATCCATTTGTTGTTTTGTCTTTTCTCGTTTTTTTTTTAAGAGAAAAAGTGTACCCACCCAATCGTAGTCGTCTTCGTCAACAGACGACATACCTACAACGGCAACGCGCAGTACGCCGCGGTTATAGCAGCGACTGCGAGGTTACTTTTAAGGTTGAATTGGTTAACTTTCTTCCGTATCTTCGTGGCTAGTTTTTTATCCTCAATTGTTTTAAGACCGGTCCCGTCGACGTCCCACACGCCTGCTTGCGCGATGTTTCACAATCCCTCTTTTTCGCTCCCCAAAAAACCAAGCGCGAAGAAAAGAGGAAGCGCTACCAAGGATCGAACCTCCGCGGGCTGGTGCGTGACTAACTGCGCCGCTACAAGGGCAACCGTGACACCAACAAACACCCTACCCACCAGCCCCCGTTTGGTTCGCTCGTCCAAGTCGATGTTCGTCAGCGCAAGCGCCGCCGCCGCTCGCAACGACGCGGATTGCTCGTCCGAAAACTTTGCACCACCCTCGTTTTCATCCACGTCTTCCGTGAACACCCCCCACTTGATTCGTTTCCCAGGCGTGGCGTACATGGCTTTGAACTGCGTGGCGAGCGGGTCGGTGAAGTCGTCCAATACGGATGGTGTTTCAGCGGTCTCATCGCTGGCCTTGTCTTTCGCGAAAGGAACCACGACGCGCGCGCGTCGTCTCGTGGACGATATCGCCGAGGCGTGGAAACGAATCCACGTGGACTCCCGAGACGACGCGCGCGAAACGAGGTGTCGTCGGGAAGGCGGGCCAGACGCGCACGTGAGCCGCAACGGTACGGCACGTGCAACCACGAGCGCCATCGCGGCGAACGCGGGTGACTCCTGTACGCAAGAGCACCGCGGAGTGACCGCAAAAGAAGCGCTCGCGACGTCTAGAAGGCAACGGCAGAAGTGATGATTGATGACGTGTGTGGCTATAGTAGAACGATTTCAGAAACCGTTTCTTTCCAGAAAGTTTCGACGCTCATTTTCTTTTCTTTTCTGTGCGGTGTTAATACCCGTATGCAACCCGTATTAACATACATGACAAACTACACTACCCACAACCTCCGCGATACTAACTACCCATAGAACCCATCCAACCCCTCGCCCACGTACGCGCGCAGTTCAACCAAGGCGGTTTCGTGTTTCCCGTCCTTTGCTCCAAAAAGACTTCTTTGCGGGTTTTCGTCGTTTTGATACTCCCCTAACCGACTCTTAACTTCCTTAATTTCCTTACCCCCCCCACCGAGCGAATTCCCACTGAACTGCGCGTAGCTGCTGCCCATGGACGGCGCCTGGCCCAACGGGATCTTCAAAGCGCTGGTGCCGAAAATGGGCCCTTCCGCGCCGAAGTCGAAAATGCTAGGACCGCCGCCGGTTTGGGGTAAAAAAATTGGAGCCTCCTTCGTGGAATTGACCTTCGGCCACTTCACGAGGAACGCGCCGAAACACTCGCGGTAGTCCTCTCGTGATGCGACGCCTATTGGGTTGTAAGCTCCAAAATACCCCCCGCCTTTTGTTTTCGCGATTAGTATACTTGGGCCTTGGTTGTCGCACTTGGAGTGGAACGAGTTGGCGGTCCATCCGTGTTGTTTGGCGTCGTACGCGAGACGAAGCTTTCGGGAAAAAAGCACCGTGTCCTGTAAAACCACCTCGCGAAGCATCGCGGACTCGACGGATTCGTCCCCCTGCCATTTAACGGAAGCGGAAGACGACCCACCACCGGTAGGTGGCACACCGAGCTCGCCGGTAAACAGCCGGCGGAAGAAACCGTTTGGGCCTTCCGCTGCAACGACAACAGTGGTCCCGCGTGCAGATGCTTTTGGATTGACGTGTCGTTGCTGACCTGGCCGAAGATACGCATGAGTATTCGCGAAACTTGAGACGCGACTCGAACGGCGTGACGTGCGGCGCGCGGATGCGACAGGACAATTACCCACCCGCGAACCACCCGCGCACGGCAACACCAGCGAAGTCACCAAACCGGACATCGCGCCACTGTGTGCGCGCCAGTGTGGTCTGGACAAGGGGAGGAGGTTTCGGGAAATCGGGGTGTCGTGATGAGCAAAAATCTCGCGGCTCGGCCGTTGCGAAAAACCGTCGTTGCTTTTAGAGGAGAAACGCGAAAGCGTCGGGGCTTAGTCTTTGTTAGGGGGTATCTTTAATGTAACCGGACGCGTGCCACAACGCAACCTCACTCGAACGCGTCTCGCCTTTCGATTGAGGTCGCGGTGTGGATATAGGATACGTTTGCCTATCTACTCACTTTGATGACAAAAATACGACCGCCGTAGAAATAAAATGACTCAGTACTTCCACTTGTATTCCGTGTTCATAACCGCATCGTTCACCCCCGTGGTTTCCCACCGCCCCGCGCCGTGCCAGTCATCGAGCCCGCCCCGGATTTCCCCCAAAACGCGTGCGCCGCAGGTATCGGCGGCCATCGCTAGAAACCATTTTTCGGTAAGCGGCCTTTTCTCGAAAACGCCGTCCCACCCAAAGTACGTCGGCAAGATCCGTTCCATGAATATCCACGTGGGAAACAACGCGGCGTCCGCGAAACAGGGTTCGGGGCCGCATATGAACGGGCCGTCGGTGGTGTCGTCGTCGTCGTGGTCGTTCTCTGTGTGGGCATTTAGTCTCAATCGTTTCGCGTCTGCGAATATTTTTTCAACCGCATCCATCTGTTTCGCAATCGTCGCGATATCCTCGGCTCTTTTCGCGACTCCCATCGGTCCGCGGTACATACACCCCTGCACCGGCGCTATGTACAAATCGTGCACCCGAGTGGCTAACATCGCCAGGGCGTGTTGGTGCAAATCGCCTGGGATCAATTCCGGGCCGATTTGTGAATATTTCTCCAGAAGGAACTGCGCTATGACTTCCGATTCAGGAAGCGCCAATCCATGAGGTAGTGCGTCTTCATCCGGAGTCATAACCAACAACGGCATCTTCCCTTGTGGGTTCAGTGCCAAGTAGGTCTCGCTCTTCAATCCCCCTAGTTCTGATGGGTTTTTAACACTCACCAAGTGTTCCATGTCCTTCCAGTACAGAATCAAACGCACCCTCGCGCCGTTGTTGGACACCGGGACGTCGTACAGAGTGGGGAGACCATCAGAAGCCGCAGCGGTGGCGTGAGGCATGAATCGTACTGCACGACGCTTTTCGCTTTTCCGATGAGGGAAACCTCGGTGCGACGTTCCACTGGCTCGGCGGAACACAAGACGACGCGCGGTACCGGAACACGCGTTCGACGAGGTCGCGTACTGGGGGTGCATCACAGCGTGCATGCGGATCGTGGCGGGGGGGCGAAGGTGCAGGCGCGAGTGATTTTGACACGTGGAATCGTCTTTTTCGGTGCTAGTTTTCGGAATCGCGTTTCGTGCCGAGGGTGCCGAGCCACTTCACCAGACTGCAGCACACGCGGTCCACCCCGGGGCGCTACCGCGTTTTTTTCGTGGACACGGCCTTGACACGGTTACGTCACGAGCCCCACCACCGCGTTCGACATCCCGCCATGTCCACCCTATCCGGTCTCGCCGGTGTACCCGGTTCTCGGCGTTCTTGTTGCTTGAGAAATCATCGAGTCACAAAGCGCGTTTCCCATTTCGTGGTTCGCGCGTCTACCCGCGAGGGACGCACCACACACGACGACTCGGCCAACGACACCTACACCAACAACCAAACGTCACCCGGTGAAATCACCGAGCTGCAAAACGAACGCATTCGCGCGGAACGCATGGCGGTACGTTTGAAGCTGCGAAGCGTGGTGGCACGAGGTGTGGGTCCGAAAGGCCCGAATGCGAAAAACCAACGAAACAAAGAAACGCCAAAAGCCATGACCCTGGACGCCGCCATCGTGGAGACCAAGAAAAGTAACGCCGTTGGAGACGGTTCTTTCCGTAACGATTCCACACGTAGTAGCGCATCGAACGTATCGGTATCAATCGACAACGAACGCAACGCGGTGCGCACGCGCTTGGAGCGATTCAGCATGACTCGCTACGCTTTCGTGGAGCGCGGCGACATGAAAGGCAGAGTCGTGGACCGTGTGACCGGCCACGAAGCGATTGACGACGACGACACCAAGTCCAACTCGTTGGACGACCGCGTGGATTTGGCCCGGGAACGGGTGAAACAGGCGCAGCAGGTGTTGTCGCACGCCGTGGCTACCGCGAATTCCGCGGTACGTACGTCTCTTGTATTTCCCAAATCCCACGACTGTTTGCGCGTACGCGACTGACACTTTTCGTTCACAAATACAGGCCGCCGTGGCGAAACAAAACGTGGTCGACGCCGAGGTACTCCTCGCGGAGAAAGAAAAAAAACTCGTTTCGCTCGCCAAGGAAGCGAGGGAAGATACGAGTTCCGGGATTGACGGAAAATCGGGGGCGCGACGCGCGGTGCTTAAAACGCTCGGCGTGATGCTTGATGCGAGTCTTAAAACTGGCGTCGTTCCAGGCGCGGGCGCCCGAAAATCCGCCACGGTCTCGACGCCGATCGAGGCTTCAAACTCCGAAGCACACGATCACGCCGACTCTGAACTGAAACCAATCACCGACGCGAAGACTCGCGCTAAAAACGCGATTCGCAAACAGGCGAGCTCTTCCCTGTCCCGGCTGCGTAGTCAGCGGAAGATTTCTCGTGCCGGGTCCGCGTGGAAGCAAACCAGCGCGTCCACTACGAACAGCCACGTGGACGGCAAATCCGTCGATACAATCGAGACGCTGGGGGGCGTGGGGAGCTGTGAATTGACCGAGACCTGCGACGCGAAGTACGACCGGACACACGAGCCGTCACGCGAGCCGTCACCCGGCCGTCCTTCCACGTCCCAACACGAAGCACGGCCGGGTGACGGTTCCCAAACCCAAACCCAAGAGATGCTGCCGAAACCGATCTTCGTGTTGAGCGACTGCACGGGCGAAAGCGCGGCGAACACGTGCCGAGCGGCGCTTAACCAGGTACGGCGCCTGGGGCTTTCCCAAATCAGGCGGCACGCCGTGGAGGCGCAATTACGGGTGACTGTTTACGCATGCCACGAGGCCTGGCAAGACTACAGCACATACGCCCTGTTTTACCGAAGCTGGTGACTGTTGTCCATACATCGCGATATACGTCAAGACTCTCCGACTGACCTTTTTCCTTCCCAACCCCAGTTCGCGGAGGTTATGAACTTAAGCGCGCCTACTAACTTGTACGTGTTCCGGTTCCTTTCCGAGGGAAGCGACGTGTACAAAATCGTCAAGCAAGCGTCCGAGGACGACGCCCTCGTGGTGTACACGTTATCGGACGCGGACATGGCCACCGCGGTGCAAACCGCGTGTAAGGTGTTCCACGTGAACAGTGTTAACCTCTGGGGGCCGTTGTTGGTGGCGATGGAGAACCATCTGGAGATGCAGCGCATCGGGGTCCCGATGAGTTTCGGCCGGGGGCTGACCAGCACTTCCATCGTTGGCGAGATACCAAGAGCAGCGACGACTCGAAGCAAACACAGTGACAGCGACGTCCTCTCCACGGATTACTACAAGATGATCGAAGCCGTGGAGTTTACGCGGCGGTACGTATTGGCTTTCCCAAATCCAGGCACACTGTTTGCCCATACAAGACTGACACTTTTCTGTTTCAATAAATGAATAAAAGGATGGACGACGGCGCCAACCCGAAGGAGTGGGTAAACGCGGATATTTTAATCGTCGGGGTTTCGCGCACGGGCAAGACGCCGCTGAGCATTTATCTCGGGCAGCGGGGGTACAAGGTGGCTAACTTGCCTTTAGTGTTGAGGGACGGCGCGTTAATGGTGCCGACGCAAATAAACGAGATTGACTCGAAAAGGGTATTCGGTTTGCTAATAGCTCCGGGTACGTCTCGGGGCTTTCCCAAATCAGGCGGCACGCTGTTTGCCGATTGTCCGCCCGTATTACTCACGCAAGTCACGGTCCCGACTGACCCTTTTCTTTCATTCGTGTCAGACGTGCTGCACGTCATCCGAAAGAACCGGCTTTCCAATCTCGGTGTGGGCAAACAATTCGCGTACGACGGCGCCAAGAGTTACGCAGCGAGTCGACAGGTGACGGAGGAGCTTTCGTTAGCAAAAGCTTTGTACGCAGAAAACAGTGACTGGCAGGTACTGGACGTGACGCACAAAGGCGTGGAGGAAACCGCGGCGCGGATCATGAAACTGATGTACCGAAACGAAAAACAGAACGAAGACGCGCGTATACACAGATGAAAGCGACGTAGGAGTATTATCCGAGGTGTTCGAAACACGACTCAGTGAGGTTCGGAATATCTCAAACCGTTTGTCTCGGTGTTTTGAATATCTCAAACTGTTTAAAGGGCGTTTCCCCGGCGCGCGCGCGGAACGACGTACGTTTGACGGTCGGTCCCACGCCTTTGTTTTTGTTTTTGTCGGTTCGTATGACTAAACAGTCTGAGCCAGGCGGCGCGCGGTGGAGGTTTAAAAATACGGTGCCACCACGCGACTTACTGCTGCGCGCACTGCACCTTCTGTCCCCCCATCTCGTCCTCCTCGTCGTCTTCGTCACACGCGCTTCGCCCTGCGCCGCCGCGGTTGCGTTTCATTTCCTGTTCCATGTTCACGTCGTGCATCGAGCACTCTTCGTGCGAATCGGTATCCACGTCCACCACGGGTCGCGGCGGTAAGATCTTCTCGAGGGACGCGATGTCCTCGTCGGAAAGGTCGCCGGGGGCGGGAAACACGACGTTGAAATGCACGAAGAGTTTCCCTTTGTTGAACGGCTGGCCGTACGTGGGCATGCCTGAGATTAAGGAAAGAAAGGATCGGTCAGTCTTGAGTAATTACGGGCTCCCCAATCGGCAAACAGGGTGCCGCCTGATTTGGGAAGGGCAAAAATACAACACGTACCTTCGTCGAACACGGCTTTGAAGGATGACGGTTTAATAACGTCGCCTTCGTTCGTGCTGACCAGGAGTTGTCTTTTATCCAGGTGCGTCACCGTGGTTTTGAACCCGCAAAGCGCTTCGGTGAGGGAGATGTCCTTCTCCAGAAATAAGTCGCTCCCCTTGCGCTTGAAAACCGCGTGCTCCTTTTCCTGCACCACGAAGACGATATCGCCCGGAACCGTGCCGGGCGCTTCGTCCGCCTCGCCTCGGAACACGATTTTCTGGTTGTTCACCATGCCTTTCTCGATGTGCACCTCCAGGACCTTCTTTTCCTGGACAACCTTCTGGGCATGGCACTGGCCGCACTTGTCTTTTTCGGAAATCACCTGGCCCGTTCCGCGGCACTCGTTGCACACGGTTTGCATCTGCTGCACCATGCCTGGCGCAATTTGCCGCACCACCAAACGCACGCCGCTGCCCTTGCACGAACCGCAGTGCCCCGACGCGCCGCTCTTGCTGCCCTTGCCGTCGCACTTGGGGCAAAGCACGTTCTTCGCGAGGGACAGCTTCTTCGTCACGCCGTTGTACAGTTCCTCCAAGCTCACCTTCAACCCGTGCACCACGTCTTCGCCTTTTCGTTGGCGCTGCCTTTGGCCGCCCCCGCCGCGGCTGCCCCCGAACGGGTTCCCTCCGAACATCTGTTCGAAGATGTCGAACGGTGAGCCTCCGCCCCCTCCCCCCCCCCCCCCGCCATCCTTCAGCCCGTCCTCGCCGTAGGTGTCGTAGATCTGGCGCTTCTCCGGATCCGAAAGCACTTCGTACGCCGCGGTGACCTCTTTGAACTTTTCGGGGTCGCCGCCCTTATCGGGGTGGTTCTTCATCGCGTTCTTGCGGTACGCTTTCTTGATCTCCGCCGCGTCCGCGGACTTGCTGATCCCGAGCGCGTCGTAGAACTTGGTGGAGTCCCCCTGTGTACGCGTGGATGGAACGGTGTGTGATGATTGTCAGAAGAGGCGCGAAAACGTGTTTTCTCTTTTGGCAAAAAAATCTTTTGGCAAACATCTGTATGGGCTTTTAGTCACCGCCCACCGAGTTTCCGGAAAGACGTCTCGTCTTGGCGAGGCGTCGGCGCGGGCGGGAACGATCGACCGACAACAGGGGTCCGACCGCCACCGATCCTCCGATGGTTGCGCGTCGAAACCACGTTTGGGCAACGCACAACCCGGCGCTTCACGACATATCACGACCACTCGCACAAGGTGTCCCTCGCGTGGTTTGGGACGCCACGTGTCCGCGAGAGACGTCTCGAACGACGGAATGCGGCGGGCCGCGAGACACGATTTCGGCAGGCGAGTTGACCGCGTCTCGCGCGCGTGCGTGACGAACGGTGTGCACACGCGCGTCGTACATGGTCACCACGAGCCGTGCACCCCATCATGCGCGCATGTAGCGGTATCGCAGAAACAACGCAGGGGGTATTTAGTCCGGGGGAAACGCGCGCTCACCTTGGGCGGTCTCATGCCTCCAAAGTGCATGGCTGCTGCTGCGGATCGGCGAAGTTTCGGTTGTTTTTGGCGGGACACACGATCTGTGTAGGCGACTGAAGTGTCACTGACACGTGTTCCGTAACCGCTTTGCGAGCTTGTCGGACGGCGTGCGCGCGTGAGCGGCGACGCGCGGTGTGGTGTGAACTTGCTGCCGTGCTGTTACTCCTGGCAGCAAGATCTCACCGGTCGCCGATTGGATCGGCGAAAACCAAAAAGGTTCGACAGCCTTCGTTCGTGGCCGGCGGCGTTGGCACGCTGCGAAAAACTGAGCGACGGGGTGTCGCAAACATTTCAAAGGGCGCGCAATCGGTGACACCAAACGATCAAACGAATTCATCGACATTACTCACCCATCTCGGCGATGAAAACGCCAACGCAAACCAGTGCGCAATCAGTCGTGCTCGTCATCCGAAAGTTTTCTCCGGTTTGACGCAACGCCACCTCGCCCTCGTCACACCCGGACGCGCGCTTCCCTCACGCGTCGTCGTCTTCACGCCGCGTGTTCGAGCCCCCGCGTTGCGACAATGTCCGGAACGATGTCCGTGGGCAGGCACGTCGCGCTTTTCGCGACGCGAGGCGCCGTTTGCCGCGCGCGCGGTGTCGTTGTGTCGCAACGAACACCACATGGGGCTACCGGCCCACCAAACGCCCCGGGTGGTGCTAATGCTTCTCGCTCGCTAACCATCGCGCACGGCAAGAAGAAAGGCTTCGCGGAGATGCTCGGTGACCTAGCGGCTCCCAAGAAAGAAGCGCTCGATTTCCAGGGAAGGCCGAGGCTCGCGAAAGGCAAAGTCAGCGCGAAGCAACACGTCCCTCCCGAAATCGCAAAACCGCCTTACGCGGATTCGGGTTTTTTACCCGACATGAACGAACGCATTCAAACCCATAACGAGGAACAGATTGCGAAGATGAGAAAGGCGGGCAGGTTAGCCGCGGAGGTGCTTGATTTCGCGGAATCCATCGCGAAACCTGGCGTCACGACGGACTACATCGACCAGAAGGTACACAAGATGATTATTGAACACGGCGCGTATCCGAGCCCGTTAAACTACGGCGGGTTCCCCAAATCCGTCTGCACCTCCCTGAACGAGTGCATCTGCCACGGCATCCCCGACGACACGGTTTTGATGGACGGGGATATCGTGAACATCGACGTTACCGTTTTTCTTGACGGGCACCACGGGGACACGTCACGGACGGTTCTGGTAGGGAACGTTTCGGACGAAGTCAGAGCGCTTTGCAAAGCCACCGACGTACGTATCGCCTTTCCCAAATCCAGGCACCTACGTTTACCGCCCCTACCTGACTGTTTTACGTCCATGGCGGTCGTTGAAAGGAAATGCACTACTGGTAACTCTTTCCAGTACAGTACTCGCGGCTCTTACAAATATATCACAAGTGCCCTGTTTTACCTTTAACGCTGGTGACTGTTCAGACCGATTACCCTGACTGTTGTCCATACATCGTCCAATACACGCCCAATACGGTACACCCACACTCGCCGACTCGCGACTGACCTTTTTCTTTTATAAACCCAGGATTCCCTGAAAGCCGCGATCGATATCTGCGCTCCTGGTACGCCGATCCGCAAAATAGGCGCCACGATTCACGCGATTGCGGATCAGCGAAAGTTCGGGGTGGTGGAGAAGTTCGTGGGGCACGGCGTTGGACGGGAGTTCCACAGCGGGCCCACGGTGCGGCACCACCGGAACAACGACTCCGGGGTGCTGGTTTTAGGTAAGTATTTCCCAATCACCACATTCCGCCTCCCTGATTGTCCATACCATACCATTCCCTGTTTACTGAAACACATTACGAGATACCCTTCCCTGTTTACTCAAACACACCACGACCGACTGACACTTTCTTTTTCATCTCAGGCCAAACCTTCACCATAGAGCCCATGTTGACCATCGGCAACACGGACGACGTGATGTGGCGCGACGGGTGGACCGCGGTTACGCGGGACGGGAAGTGGACCGCGCAGTGCGAGCACACGCTGCTCGTGGTGGAGGGGGGGGTGGAGATTCTCACCGCGTCCCCGAAAGGGCTGTGGGGACCGCTCGAAGCGGTGGCGTGAGAGGGGATCGTTTTGTTTACAATACAATACATTCTTTTGGTATTACTGAGGGTTCTCGTTCCCGTGTTACTTTGTCCGAGGGTTCTCGTTCCCGTGTTACTCGCGGTCCAGGGTGACTGCGTCACAACCCCCCTCGTTGATCACGTACGGCGCCGCGCTCGTTACTGAACGCGTTTCTCCCATTCGCGCGTGACACACGCCGCCATCCGCTCCACGGTTTCCTTAACCTCGGTTCCGTACGGTTTCGGGGTTGACGCCCCCCACACCGGCGCGGGCCACAGCATGTCGTGTGTGAATCTACCAAGCACGTGTACGTGCAGTTGTCTACACACGCATCCGAGAGCGCCGACGTTCATCTTGTCGACGTTCCACTCGGTGTGAATCGCGCGACTGCATGTCGATATCTCCCGCACCAACTCAACCTGTTGCGTATCACTCAAGTCGTGAATCTCCACCGCCCCAGCCCGCCGTGGTACCAAAATCACCCAAGGCCACGTTTTGTCGTCGTTTAACAGGACGTCGCACAGGGGCAAGGAACAGACCTGTGGAGACGAGGAGAGGGAAGAGGGTCAGAGGGAAGAAAAAGTGAGCTGTTTCCCCGGAGTGTTGTTAATTTCGAGAGGTAACGTCGAGTCCAGGTTCCGTCGAGTTCAGAGCTGTGACATCGGCGAGAGCAACACACGTACCTTGTGCGTGCTCGCCGTGAGCTGCGGTGAGATCTGGAACGTCTCGACAGGGGCCGCGATTTTCGCGGCGGACATGTTCGCGTCCCGAGGGCGCCCAGACGAGTGATAAAGACGGTGCATCAAAATTTTATTCCAGTTTCGTTTTTTGAGGGCAAATCCGCTCCACTCAAGGATGCCCTCCCACTCCGCACCCGCGCTTCCTGGTGAGATGTCCATGGGCGGCGGCCGCGGCGGCAGGGGCGGCCGCGGTGGTAGAGGCGGCGCCGGGTCAGCGCCAATCACTTTCGACGACGACGGAAACGCGGTGACCGGTGTTCTCGTTGACGGCCCGCCCGCGCTTTTCCCCGCGATGCGACGTGCGCCACCGCCGCCGGAGCTTTCCGCGAGGGACGAATCCCTGCTGCGCTACCGCCGAAGCCTGCAAACGAGTTGGAGGAACTCGTTGTTTTTTCTGGACCCCGAGCCGGAGGCGCAGCAGTTTCCGGAGGTGACGTTCGTGAAGTACAGCGACCGAGTTGGGTGGTCCTCTTCTGGGAAAAACGCGAGCGCGAGTTCGGGAAGAGACGCGCTCGCGAAACTGGCGAAGAAAAACAAGAAATGGTTGCCGAAGGAATTGACGCGCGGAGGCGACTGCCATTTGCGACAAGGCAGTGGCAACAAGTCTAAAAATCGCAGTGGCAACAAGTCGGAATGCGAAAACGCAACACTCGACGACGCCCTCGACGGCGACGACGACCCGAACGTGAACGACCCGAACGTGACGATTTGGCGAGCGCCCGCGCGGCGAGACGTGAGCCGGTTGGACCGGTTGGCGCGGATGGAGGAAAACGATCGCGACGCCCACGATCCGCTAAACGACAAAACCTCCCCGGAAGCCAGAGGAAAGCGAAGAAGGCTTTCTTCCGATGTCAACGGCGACGAGCACGAAAAACACACCGAAACCCAGAACGACGAGGATTTGAGGGAGGAGTTGAA
>Ga0115004_10002033_pt1 | contig 16731 bp, 33 predicted proteins | sample ArcticOcean_MG_C_10_FD_88737 | JGI IMG/M metagenome (GOLD analysis project Ga0115004, IMG submission 88737) | Marine microbial communities from western Arctic Ocean - ArcticOcean_MG_CB11_90 | ecosystem: Environmental > Aquatic > Marine > Oceanic | place: Arctic Ocean: Canada Basin | collected...
ATCTCAATGTTCTGCGCTTCATCTACGATAATGAATGCATCATCAAAGCTACGCCCACGCATGAGCGCCAGTGTTGCTACTTCAATGTTACCTGCCTTCAGTCCTGTATCAACAGCACCTCGCCCTAGATGTTTAACCAGTACGTCTAACACAGGCAGTGCCCAAGGCTGAGCCTTCTCTTCAAGCGTTCCCGGCAGGAACCCAATGTCTTTACCTACAGCTACGTGAGGGCGTGTGATAACAATCTTGTCAATCTCTTTGAGAGTATACAAGTCTGCAGCACATGTAGCTGTAACGTAGGTCTTGCCAGTACCAGCGGGACCAAGTATCAACACCTGCTTGCTACTAGCAATGGCATCAATTAGCCTACCTTGGTTAACTGTCTTTGGTACTATACCTGATACAGGCTTAGAAGAGGCTCCCTTGTAGGTTGTCTTCCTTCTTGTGCGTGTCTGCTTTTTTGGTGGCTCTAACGTGTCGGTGTTCATTCAAGTTATCCAGTATTGTTATTGCTTCTTCTACGCTAAGCTTAAACCACTCATAGTTGTTTTGACTAGCAACTAAACGCGCCCTTAAGTGGGCCTCTGCCTCTGCCTTTCTATTATCAGTAGAATGTACAGAGTGTTCTAGCGTGAAGTCCCTGTAGGGGCTACTGGTTTGATACTGACTTAGGCGTTTGTTAGGGTCATCAGCCATACCTATTTTAACCCATCCTTCATGAGCTTTACTGGTTATAACATACACGTACCCTTCCTTAGAAGATGTTGTCCTTTCAAATGAAACCACACCATTCAAGTCACTAGAGAAGTGGTGTCCAGGTCTTAGGAGGTTATATAAAGGGTCATGCTTTTTGATGTAATCACCATCAAGATAAATACGTGTTTTATTAACTACACGGTTATCTCGCTTAAAGCATGTCTTACACTTGTATATGCATTTGGCAGCATTAGTAGCATACCAATTTAATGCATTCAAAGGTGTACTGCAACTGTTACATGTATGTGCTGACATTATATTTCACTTTCTATTTTACCCATTAGTTGTTTTAACTCAGTGTAACCTCCAATGTATGTGCCATCAGAAGAAAAGATCTGTGGTACAGTCTTGTGTCCTGCTTGCTTTATGAGTGCTAGTACCCATCTGGAACTGTCTGACTGCACGTTGTACTCTGTGTAGCCCTGCTTAGCTGCTTTGAGAAGCTCCTTAGCAGAGTCACAGAAGTTACATTGATCTCTTGTAATAATAGTGTACATGCTGTATCCTTATGAGAGCAGTTTATTCACATGCTCAGGTGGTTTAACTAAAACAATGCTGTAACAAATGGAATTAGTGCTTCTGTTGTTACTTCATAAGCTATGATGATTACCATATTTAAAGCAATAAACTCAAACATACTTCTCTCCTTTCTATACTAGATCTACTATTTCACAGGCATCACCAGAACACGCAAGCGTTTGGCTTCCTGCAGTATTATCTTCACTCTCATACTCTGAAAGCTTACTCCAGTCAATAGACTTTGGCATACAAGATAGAAGTGTCTTGTAGTCCGACTTACCACACTCCTGATAAGGAGCTTGCTGGTACGTATGATCATTGTATGGCAGGAAAGATACCCCTGACATCTCATCAAAGTGTTTGTACACAAAGGCACCCACTTCAAACCATTCGTCATTCTTCACGTTGATAGTTACGGATGGTTTATGCTCACACCAGTGTCGCTGATATGCCAACCACATTTCTAACTGTTCAATGGCAGACATGTCAGCAGTACACACTGCGCCATCAGGTGCCTTCATTGGAAAGCTAAACACTGTGGTCTGGTCAGGCTTAAATACCTCAGGCGCATTAGGTATACCCTGATCCTTCATAAACTGTGTTAGGGGGTCTTTATTGTCTCCACGCACCGTGCGAATGTAATAAGGGCTGTGACGTGCGTGAATACCACTAGCGGAGTCAACAAGTTGAGATACGGTTCCCGAAGGTTTAACACAATTGATAGCAGCAGCAACAGGGATACCAAGGCGCTCAGCCCACTCAGCATTAGTAGTGATAGCAATTTGTTTGAGATGTTTAAGGGTCTTATCCAATCCTTTATTTTTAAGTGTCATCAGTGGGTTATCCATGATGCCTGTCAGGGAAACGCCTAACAACCGCTCTTCTTCCGTGTTTGTTGCCCATATCTTACGCAGATAGGGAAACTTAGTGTAGCTTGACTGAATTGTACCCATTATAGTAGCAAGGCGTACCTTCTCAGATAGTGTATCAATATTATCAGTAGCACGTACTACAATTTCACTGAGGTTGCAAAATTCGTATGGGCGTAAAATTATTTCGCTGCAAGGATTTGTCCCGAAGTCGTGGTTAGGATCACGGCGACCATTCTTTGCTGCTTGCTTCTTAGATGCTTCACGATTGAAGATGCCACGCTCACCAGAGCCAGACTCTACAAGCGACATCCACTCACGCATAAACGACAGGCTATCAGGCTTCTCAGTATAGGATACAGAGTTATTAGCTAAGGCGCGTTGTGGATTGTTCTCCCACCATGAGCCAGACTTAGCAGTACGCATACGATCATCAGATAAATTACTCAATGAAATCATGGCGCTGCGGCGTACTCCACCAACTACCACTACCTCGCCAATCTTACACATGATGTCATGGCACTCAATGGATGAAAGCTTACGTCCCTCTGATTTCTTGAATGCATTGACAGTGAAGTTAAACAGATCCACCAATGGTGCTGGGCCTGATGCCCTACCGCCAAACGTCTTAAGGGGTGCTCCAGAAGGGCGTACCTTAGACACATCCCACGTTGGGATTTCACCAGCATACAGGAGTGCAATCAATTGACGCAACGACTTAGCCCACCCCTCCTTACTGTCCCTGACAACGATATTAGTCTCGCTCTGGAAGAGTTGCGGCACATCTGGGAGCTTAGTGATGAACTGGCGCTCGACGCTGAAGCCAACGCCAGTGCCGCAGAGGAGGATAAACATAGCCTCATCGAAGGACTTAAGGTCATCTACGGGTAAGAAGCTACAATTATACATGCAGGTATTGTCACGCGATGCTGCAGGGCCGCTTGTCATGAGCGCTCTCATAGATGGCATAACTTCTAGGCCTAAGATGGCCTGCTCTAGCTGATTCTTTGTTTTGGTATCAAGCTCTGGTCTATCAATAAATGCCATAAGGCGGGATACTGTATCACCCCATGATTCACGTCCCTTACCGTCAAAGTATTTAGCATAGCGTGACTTGTGGATAAATGACTGATAGTCTGTTGGTAGTTGGTTGCTCATTGCTTAGCCTCATAAAATAGTTTCATCATACTCATACCAGATCACTTAAGTCTGGTGCTCTATAGTTAGGCCCTTTAAGAACCTTACCGTCTTCACGGAAGATAGGCTTACCGTCAGTGCCTAGCTTGGACATATTACTCTGGTGTACAAGCTGGAAGGCATCAAACACAATGCCGTGGCTGTAGTAGTGTTCAGCACTCTCAACTTCGTCATTGGCATCAGACATCAAGTCCATCCAAATGCTGCTTTCTACTTCCCCCAAAAGCTCTATAAAGTTACCGCTAGTAACAGTATCAAAGCCCTCAATTACGTAAAGAAGATCAGCTATCTCTTTAAGGTGTGCAGCCGTACCAATAGTCTCTGCCTGAGCCTCTCCTAGCTCTTCTTTAATAAGCTTTAACCATAACCGTGGGTCAAGTGATGCTTTAAATGTGTATATAAATTCATGTAAGCACTCTTCCTGTGACTTAACTCTGAAAGCCTCAATATCTACTTCGCTAATCATAGTCTCTCCTTTACTAATAAGTTTTTTACTTCAACGTCATCTACGTCATAGAACGTATCAACAATCATATCCCTTACATCATCCTCGTGTGCATCCTCATAGGAGGATAAGATGTTGTTATTCTCTTCTACCGTGACTAGCATTGTCACCCCAAACTGCTTAACACTCATTTGTGCTTCTCCGCAAGTGCTTCATTCATCTTATTAAGATACCACCCTGCCTTCTTCATATCTTCCACGGGGTTAGCCTTATAGCGATACCTGTGTTGATACTTAACGAAGTTACCATGACAGTACGCAATGTAACCGTCTAGACCTAGCACCTGCTTGATGTAGTCAATGCATTCAATGCCACCCATGTTGTAGTGTACTGGACGCTCAACTGGATCAAATTGTTTTAGCTCAGGGTGTTGATCTCCTATGTATTCAGTGTGTGGTAGAGGTTCTCTTGTTAATGGTGGCTCTTGTCTCATGCGTTACCCTCTGTCTTAGTCCATCTGTTTAGTCTTATTACGTTGTCACCCTCAGGCGGCTCTGGCCCATCATCTAACGACCAACCATCTACTTCGTCCAGTAAGCCATCACGATAAGCAACGACTTCATCAAGCGCCTTAGGGTTATCGTTAGCCCAAGATAGGAAAGCAGCCATAAGAGTTATATAGTGGACCATAGTACTCTGTGTAGCGTCATCTATGCTTGACTCAGAGCATGCAGCAATACCTGTCTCAATGTGACCCGTCCACTCATCATCCTGCATTACAGGCCTAACGATCAGAGCCATCTCATCATCTGATAACGTATAACTCATCAGTCTTTCCTTTTTGTTTTAAGTACAACTACATCTGTAGTAGCCCTTGATCCTGGCTCAGTCAACCAAGCCTCAGGAATAACTCTGTGTGACCACAAAAAACCATTCCTGTCGCACCACTCAAAGTAGCGGCTCTTAGCACCCTTGTACAACTTAGCATTCGCGTTACTAAATACAAACCTTATGTCTAACTCTGGGTGCTGTTGCTTTATTGCAACATGCTTCCTGCGATCTTCATTATCAAATATGCCCTTTGTCTCAACTATGATGCCGTTGTCTAACTCAAAGTCAGGTGTGTACTTGCGGTAGCGTAGGTCTTCCCACTCTATCTTTAGTAGCTCGTACTTAACTAACTTCTGTCTTGCCGTTAAAAAAGCAGCGGCCTCCTTTTCGAGACCACTGCGATAACGGCGAGAGTTGTGTACTCTTGCAGTTGTTCTTTTAGCCATCCTAATTGTATTCCTCCGCTACAAACGTATAGTCTACTTCAGGTGGGTTCTTAGCCTTGCTCATAATGCTTGGCCTTGGTGTCAGGTTAGTGTGACACTTGTGTTTAAAGCTACAGAACTTACATCCTGATGGCAGTACCCAGTTACCTGTATCCTTACGGTAGAACGTTTCCTTGATTGGCTCAAAGCAACGCTCGAAGGGTTCATCATTATCAATGAAGTCTACGGTAGCCTGTATGTCAGCTAAGACTTTCTCACGATCAACCACAGAGGCGTCTACATACTTAAACTCTCCGTTGCCTTTGTTGACTACCCACCAGCCACCTACATCAACTCCTGCAGCCTCTGCGTAGCCTACAAGCTGTGACACATAGCCGAAGCCATCTCCATCAGCTAAGCTATCAAAGGAAGCAAACTTATTAGTGTAGGACCAAGGTGAGGCAGACTTAACATCGTCAAGCTTTCCATCCATGATCATGTCATACTCACCGTTGATCTTACGACCATTGGCTAACTCAAGTGTAACCTTTTCATTGTCTTGGAAGTCCACACCAGCCTCATTGAGGATGCCTTTGAATACTGCTTCAACAATATCACCAAGCATCATGTTCATCATGAAGTGGGGTGGAAATGGTGTCTTATCCGCTGGGTCATTCTTATCAAACCATAGCTGACACTTAGGGCGACCTATGTTAGACATACGCAAACGAAACTCATCACGTGGTCCACTATCAAACTGCTTAAGTAGTGCAGCCTTCACATCGGAGGCGACCTTATCAGCCACCTCCTCTGAGAATGAAGTCTTCCCTGCAACAGCCCTCTGAAAGAAGCTATAAACTTTAAGTTCTGCAGGGTGTTCCATTAGAATGGTGCCTCATCTACATCAATGATGGAACCAACAAGGCTGGCGTCAGCTTTACTAAGGCCACGATCAGACCGCTCATTGTAGAGGTCTAACACCTTACCGTTACTATACTCAATAAGACTCAAGAAGTCTTTTAGCGTATCATTGTCTGGCTCAGTCAGATCAACCTTATCGCCTACCCTAGCAGTACTGTATCCGTAGGTAGCACCAGTAGGGATGGAGCCTTCGTCCCCTGCTAAGAGGATAGTAGACATAATAGGCAGAAGGTTCTTACGCTTAAGAGAAGACAAGGCAGTATCAATGTTCTTCATGCTATCACGGTTCTTAACGTCCATGACAAATGGTACATCTACGCACTGAGTAGTGCTAGGCTCACCATTCTCATCCATAGGCAATTTAACAGTGAGTAGACCCATAAAGATCTTGACGCGCTTAACTGAGCGCATGACCTCCTTAGTTGCCTCAGGTAGAGCGGCGAAGTCTTCGATGTAGCCAGAGGGGCGACCTAAGTTAAAACCACCTACGCTGTCCTGCATGTCGCCATTGAGCGAGTTAGCCATTACTGACTTCTCCATCTCATTAGTTGATGCATTCCAGCGCTGCCACTGCTGCCGTTGGGCGAAGATACGAATAGATACATTCTCTGCATAGAATACATCGTCACCTAGCGTGATCTTGTATGCTCCTACAGGTATAACATCTGTCTTGATCTTCTTGCCACCGACTTCGATCTCGCCCTTCAGTGCTGTGCTAACTACGTTCACACGAGCCAGTGCAGCCTTACCTTGCGATGCGTTTTCAGATACACCCATCAGTGTAGCCATTGAAGCATTATCCATGCTAGTTATTGATAGTTCTGTACTCATATTGTACCTCATGAGGTTTGTGTTAAAGAGACTAAGTTATACCGCTAAACGTCCTTCACGTCAAGCCAATTTGGCCCTATTTTAGATTCTAATAGTAGCGGTACATTCATTTTTACGTTGTAGGCTTTTTCTATTAGGTCAGTCAACCCACCATTCATATCTTCTATTATCTGTAGTACTTTCTCCTTCTCCTCTGGGTGGATGTCTATAACCGTTGAGTCATGAACAGTGTTCACTAGGCATGACTGTAGGTGTTCCATCCTTCTCTCCATTTCAATCAACACAACAGGTACAACATCACCAGTAGCAAAGCCCTGTACGGGGTAGTTCTTGATCATGGTGAAGTGTGATACTCCTCCTCTTGCGTTGCGCTTCACGTCAGGGAAAGCATACTGCCTACCTGATACGTTAGTAATCTTGTTGAACCTGATTGCCTCGTTAGCCAAGCTCTTATGCCAAGCGGCTACACCCTTATACTTCTCAGTGAAGTGAATGTAGTAGGCCTCTTCAGCCTTACTTCTGCCATAACCTGTAGCGCCAAATAGGGGTGCGAAGGTATGTTCCTTTGCTCCTTGTCTGGTAGTGGGCTGACCTGCATCAGAGATAACCTTTGCAGTGTAGTTGTGTACGTCAAACCCTGTGCGTATCTCTTCCATAGCAATCTCATCCTGGGCAAGGAATGCTGCAGCACGAAACTCAAGCTGAGCAAAGTCGGCCTCACAAATGTAGCCACCCTCCCAACGAGATATAAATACACGCTTTACTGGGAATGTTCCCCCTCTTGGCATGTTTTGCATATTGGGATTTCTTCCACTGAAACGTCCTGTTGCAGTAACGTGCTGGGTGAGTCCCACATGCAGGAAACCGTCTGGCTTTGTATATCTGTCGATACCCTCCACAAAAGAAGAGAGGTAGCTGCTAACAGCAGAAAGGCGCTTAAGGTCAGTAAGAAACTCAACAGCAGCATCCATGTTGTGCGTTTTAGCAGTGCCAATAAGTACATCTAAGTTATCCTTTCCTGTGCTGAAGCCATTGGCGCTCACCCACTTCTTGCTGGGTGCACCTAGTCCTAGTCCAGCAATATGGTTTGTCTCTTTAAGGCCATAGCCACGTGCGTCACAGTCCTTACACTTGTTAGGTCTAGTAAATTTAGTGCCATCCTTCTTAGTCTTGTAAGTCTTGCCTTGACCATCACACGTAGGACAGGTGAATGCCTTAGTACGTTTGATGATAGTGCTGTTAGCTTCAACTGCTTGCTTGAACTCTTTCTTGTCACGTACAAACTCAAATAGGTCTGCCCACTCTTTCTTGTTGTTTAGCCTGCGAGAGAACACAACCTCAGACATCTGTGGCTTTGAGCTAAGGTTGATAGGGGTATCACCCATGATCTCACGCACCTTGCGCTGCAACCTATCCTCAATGTCAGCCTTCTCCCGCTCAAACAAAACACGCACACCATCTAGGGCATTACGATCCACCCTGATTCCTGACATGTACATTCTGGTAAGGGTTTTACATGTTTTAAAGGTAACGTCTCTAACGGTATGTAGGGAGGTGCTTTCTGGCTGGGAGTAGTCTCTCTCTTGAGCGTGGAACAACTCACTAGTTGTGAGAAGATCAGCCCTAAGATAAAGGCTAAGCTTACTGAGATCCGTTTCATTGGTGTTAATTCCCTGCTTGAGGCAAGTCTTAAGGTAATCCTCCTTTTGCTCACCTAGGTTACGTCTTTCAGCACATGCAGCTAGGCTTACTAAGTCACGCTGCCCACGGTTTAGGATGTACTCTGCCAACATGGTATCGTATATATCACCGTTGTAATTGTACCCACACTCCCATAACCACATCAAGTCGTGTCTAGCGTTATGCATTATTAGTAGTGTAGTCATGTTAAGTATATCTTGAACAAGCTTACGCCCAGCGCCTGACGTATCCTTGGCTTCATTGTGGTCTATGTTAACGATAAACAACTCATCAACATTATCGGCATTGACCATACCAACCTGAGTTAAAGTATTAGATTGCTCAAAGGGGTCATTGTGTATTACGCCACCCCTCCAAGTAACACTGTTCTCAACGTCTAATACTAGCCTCATGTCTCTCTCCTTATGCTGTATACAATGACCGTGCACCGTCTAACTCGCAGTGCACTACACCATGCCAACCGCCTTTAAGCTTGTTCTTAGCAATGTTCAAGTGCCTTTGTGTGTCTTCCTCATCTGCACCCTCAACAATAGGGTTCTTAGAGATCAAGACCATGAGGTCTGCTTCAGCAGCCTTGCCTGTCTTAGAGCCTTCCATCATTGACTGATCAACGTAGACCTTACCCTCTGCTACTGCACTCAACTGTGACATCCATACAACACAACAGTTGTACTGTTTAGCAATGTTACGCGCATAGATAGCTGCATCCTTTAGGTACACATCAGACTTCTCGCTGTTCTTAGTTGCGAACTTGTCACCCATATCCAGGATTAGAATGTCTGGACGTTCCTGCTTAACGATGGACTCAACCCACTGCATATCTTTGTTAGTGCTGTCCTTGATGCGGATGTTCTTCCTAACAGGGTCATAGCGGCTACGTGCAAGGGCTACGTTAGCCTTGACCTCATCCATTGACATGTTGGTGGCTGCGCTAAGATAACGTGCTCCTACACGCTCATATGCTTCCTCGTTACAGAGTACTACACACTTGGCACCCTGATGTGCCCAGCCACCCTCACCAGCAATTAGTGAAGCATGAAAGGAAGTCTTGCCTGTGTTAGGACGTGCGCCCACAAGTAACAGGTGACCACCACTAACACCCTCAACCTTACGGCCTAGACTTGGTATGTTAAACTTCCACTGTGTCTGTAGATCGTTAGCCTTAAGTAACGTGTCGATAGAGATGTCCTCCCAGTCAATACGGATATTGGGTGTGAAGTCATCCTTATAGTCTGCCAGTAGCCGCCTCAGTGGCTCTAGTGATGTCTGTGTACCATTAACAAAGTCAAAGCCAAGGTTTGCAACCTTCTCACCTACAAAGTTCTGGAACATAGTACCTAGAACAGTGTCAGCAATATCTTCTTTTATTACATCCTCTTTGTTCATCTTACGAAACAGGTCAGCATATGCTGCCTTGGTTGCCGTAGTCATTGTTTGGTTCTGACTATAGAACAGCGCCTCAAGGTCTGAAGTGTTTAAGTCACCATCATACTCACGCATTGCGCTGTCTAATGTTTGCTTGATCTTCTGTACATCCTTAGTGAAGATCTTATCTGGGCAGCGGATGCCCTTATGTTGTTCATAGAAGTCACGTTTAAGTAACGTCTTAACTAGTGCCAGTTCCATCATCGTCTTTCTCTCCTACAAGAATACTATATATTACTTCCATAGCCACTACAGGCCACATGAAGGCAAACTTAATTGGGCCTCTGTTATCTTCTTCTTCATCATCAGGCTCGACCATGTGATACAGAAGTGGTAAAGCTAACACGTACATTAAAAATATACCACCTAAAAAACCTTGACCTAGTTCATTAATCATCAACCCAAGTCCTATTAACTAATTTAAACATACCCTCTGGTGATTTCATTGCAGCAAACAAGTCAGTTAACTGCTGGAAACTTAAGTATAATAAGTCGTGGTTGTTTGCTCCTTCATTCCATTGTCTCATAAATACAACACCATCATCACTAATGATGCACTCTACATCTTCAAACTCATCACGCTGATCCATTGTAGTAATCACCGTAGCGTCATGCTCCATCTCAACTGTAAACATTACTCTTCCTCCAAACAAAACCCACAGAAGTCTGACTTACTTTTATTACCGCATGACACACACTTGCGCCAACCATTTGCAGCCTCTCGCTCTATGGATGCTTTACGTTCTTTATTCGTCATAGGACTTATGTCACTTAAGTCAGACTCTAAGGGCCATTCATTGTCCGTCATCTGCTTCCATACCTTTCTTTATAAGTTGTATGAAGCCGTACTCAAAGATATCATGGTATGTCTCTGCATCCATGTCTAGAATAACACGGGCTGATCCATCTTCGTTATCCTCTATTTCAGTGATCTTAATATTACCTGCAATCATCAGTCTTCTCCTTGTTGTGTTTACGAAACCTTTTGTTATAGGCACGTTTGATTTTCTTTAACTGTCCAGCTTTCCAAAGGTAGAACCTACGTGCCTTAGTAAGTCCATCATACTCATCACCGCCCTTCATGGGTATACGCTTGGTCATTTGATCATCTCCTACTACTACTGGGGTGTTAGTACTGGCAAGTATTGCCTCTTAACTGATACAATGGTATCACTAGTCATCTCCATACACTAAGGCCTCCCATGACACAGGGAATAGACCTAACATGATCTGATCAATCTGTTGTGCAACTAACTGTGTCTCGTACTGAGTGTCAGTCTTCAATCGTAGGTTACACATGTCAGCAAAGGCATCCAAGCTACCTGACCAGTACCATTCTGTCATAGTAGACTGTGGCAGTACCATACGTGCTTGTTCAGGGGCTACGTCACTGTTAATCATAGCGTTGTAAAGGTCTAGCGCCTGCGTGTTTACATAGGCTGACCATCTGTGAGGGTTATCACTTACATTGTCATACTCTGTATGCCCCTCAATAGAAAGCTCAGGGTCTGCGATAACCCAGTGCAACATGTCTACTACTTCATCACTAGAGCCTTGCTTCTTATCAGAACTACGACCACGCCATACATCAGGTGTATAAAACTCAGGCTCATCATCTACGTACCTACGGCTGATTTCATTCCAACGTAGGAACTTATGCTTCACAAGCTGCCTTGCTACAAAGATTGGAGCCTTGACGTGGAAGGATGCAAAGGCATGACCAAAAGGGCTGATATGCTTGTGCTTGGCTAGGTAGTTTATGAGCTTAGCATCTTTAGCCTTAAGTGTTGGTGGCCCCCAAGTATTCTCTTCCATCTCAGATGTCTTACCAAAGCTAACACGGGCTGCATTGGCTACTGACAGGTCACTACCCATGTGGTCTATGTATGTTGCTTCAATCATTTACTCTAACTCCAATACACTCTATTGTTTCTGTAGGGTTGTTTACTAGAACAGAAGCAATCCTTAGTTCAGCCTTACATATTGTTACATTGGCAAATGTTCCTAGGTGGTGATACTTTACACCTACCTCAGGCATTACAGTGAACCACATTAATAACCATATAGTATTCATCAGAATGGAACCTCACCGTTGTGATCTCGTGGATCAATATAATATCCTGGATTCATGTACTCAGGCTTACGTGTTGTAGCCTTAGGGTGTACCCCTTCTAGCCCCATCTCTTTGAGGAAGTCTTTTAAGTTGCTCATTGTGTAATCTCCTTTAAACGTTCCAAGTCTCCACTTAACTTGTATTTGATGTCATCGTCAAGGCGGAAGGCTGTACTCTTAGCGCCTGTCCATAGGCCTATCTCTCTACTGAACTGCAACGTCTTGTGTGCTGCATCAGGGTCTAGTGCCACGATAACCCTGTCATACTCACCTATTTTAGCCATGTGATTGGCTGTTAGTGATGTACCTAGGATAGCCATAGCTGTCACGTTAGGTAATTCCTGATTTGCCACGATAGCTGATACACAGTCCTCAACCACAAGCAGAGTAGTACCCTGCCCTGATATGTAGTAGTCAGCATTGCCTGTGTAGCGATACCACTTAGGTGACTTGCCGCCTACTGCCCTACCGTTAGCGTCAATGATGCGGCCCTTGTAGTGTATAGGGAATACAACACGTTCGTCCTTAACGTCATACAGTAGCCGTGTAGTCTGTATACCCCAGCGACCAACAAACTTATGAAACTTATCATGCTCTGCACTAGGATGTACAACATACTCAGGTATCTCCATAGTCTCTGCCTCCTGTGCTATTGTCTTTTCTTGCTTAGATAACAGTATCTTGATCTCTGCTGCTGTCATGTCTGTGTGGTGGTAGCCACCAATGGAACAGTCAAGCTTGTAACAGTTGTACTTGATCAACCCCATCTCTTTGGTAGCAGTAAAAGTATTCTTGGCATGGCATACAGGACAGTTGAGCCTACGCGTCTCATCCTCACGTAAGTCCATGCTGTCGAGATACTTACGAATGTTCATCCTCATTGCCTCTCGTTGTTAGTGCCTTAGTCGCACCCCTAAGTGTGTTGACCATGTAAGGTGTAACACTCTGCATGTTCTTATGTCCAGTAACTTGTCGTATGCCAGCCATATCTGCGCCACCCTCAAGCATTTCTGTCACAGCAGTGCGCCGTAAATCCATAGCTGTTAGCTCCATAGGTAGGTCAGCTTTAGCTAATAACTTATTGATAATAGGAGCTATTTCATCCTTATTGTAGGGTGTGAAGGCTCCTGCTCGTGGCTTATTACGAGGTGCTACATACTTCTGGAAGCCAAAGTCTTCCTTCTGGTTTTTTAACATTTTGCATAGTCCTGGACTGATAGGTAATTTAACATCTGCGTTACGCTTACTCTGGTTCAGGTCTAGGCGGCAATGTTCTAGGTCTAGGCTTTCCCACGTTAGTAGTCGCATGTCACCCACGCGCTGACCCCAGTCGTAAGCCATCTGAACTATAAGGCCAATGCTTCTGTACTGCATATCACCGTAGGCAACGGTTAAGAACCGCCTGATGTAGTCACGATCCCACGTAACTGTTCGCTGCTTAGTGCTATATATCTTTACATGAGCCACAGGGTTGTTCTCCATAACGTCTTGGCTCATAGCGTAGCGCCATGCTGCTGACAGTACAGACTTGCGGTAGTTGGCGTTGCGTGTGCCTGTCTTAGCCCACTTATGGTAGGCTGCTGTAACAACACGTACCTGTAATTTATCTATACGATAAGACCCAAGAGGCTTGCCTTCAACTGTGGTGGCAATAGCCGCTGCCAAGTGCTTAGCGTAGTCATTCTGTGAGCCAATCTTTAGGCGACTGTAGTTCTCAGATGCTAAGTAGAACTTAGCTATGTCACTTAGTTTTGCGTTACTTTTAGGTCTCTCCATTGTCTCTCTCCTTATCTGTACCATATAGCCCAGTTAGACCATGCTCTACTGCAATAGTCTCTACCACATATGCTGTCAATCAGACTACATATGTTTGGGCGTCTCTCCCTTAGCCACTGATGGTTTCTTGCTGCTATTGTTTGGTTTAGACTTCCCCCCAGTATCACGTTGATCAGTATGCTCATCACCATTGATATCCGATAAAGGTAGTCTGCTAACCCAGTGAGAACTATCATCAAATGGGTCTTCGCTTTCTGTATCATTTGTCATTGTCCTTTATCCTATGCTTGATTTTAAACTCTTTGCGTGATGATCTAATGCAGAATGCCATCCCTACAAAATACAAAATTATAATGAGTATGGGTGATGCCATCATTTCTTTGCACCATATGAGTTTATAGAGTTGTGGTGGGTTTCAAGAACTGTACCCCTTACACTCTTAAATATTACACGATGAACACCTGTAGACAGAAACAGTCTGTCCCTAGTTTTATGTGCATCGTATGGGGTGAATACTGTAGTAATAAACTCAGGCTCAGGCTGTGAAACCATAGACCGATATACTTTTATAGCTCTACTTGGTATCATTGCTCTGCCACCCCTAATACTCCACCGTTTTCCCACTCAGCATACAACCCATTGTCAGACAGGATGTCGTTGATCCTGTGGTTCACACCAAAGTCATCCAGCATGGCATCATTCTCTCTGTAGTAGTCAGCCCACACTGTGTCATAGTTTTCCTCTGCTGAGATACGAAATGTATCATCACCGTTGTACCCACCCTCATAGACGGGTACGCCAATCTTTTTTAGCTGATTGAATGCTGTCCTGTAGTTACGTTTCATTAGCGACCTCCTTACCGTTACTAGTATAGGATAACTCATTAGATGGGTAGTTCAGCGGATAAGTCTGTAGTATTTTCTGCAATATCTCTGCACGGTATGTGAAGGACTTCATCAGATCAACATCAGCTAAGTCAGGGCTATCAAAGCCATCCTTCTCTATATCGTCTAATAGGATCGTCCTTAGTATGTCTATCTCATTGGCGGTGAAGTCTATGCTATACATCTTTCATCTCCTCTCTAGCTTCAACGTATGCCTTATACAGCGTATCGCATACATGGTCTTCCATGCCTTTAGGAACCTTTACGTGCTCCTCAATTATGGCAATTATCTTAGCTTTTGTTTTCTTATCCATTACTTCTCTCCTTTGATGTAACACTTCTCTACCTCACCTGAAGTAAGAGCGCAATTAAAACCGTTGTTCTCGTAAATGGCACAGATCATGTTGCCATCCCACCACACTTTGTAGCCATCACTGGCCCAGCGCACATCCTTACCTGCTGCTAGGGCCTTGGTTAACTCTCTAAGTAGCATTAATATTCTCCTCTATAAAAGCAAAGCCACCGCCGTTGCCCTCCTCATCCTGAGACAGTGAAACCATAAGTTCACCACCCCCCTTACTGTTAGGCTTTTGTATGATAAACACAGGCCAATCTCTCGCACCGTACTCATCCTCCTGAAAGTAAAAGCTAACGATCTTGCAGCCTACTAGCTGCCTAAAATATTTATCCATGTCCATTAGATATACTCCTCTATTTCTTGTACATTAGTAATGTTATAATCTGCATCATCCAATGTTTCATGGATGGAAAGACTTCGCACCTTTTCCTGTGCATCATCCTCATTATCTGCCTCTACTTCAAAAGAATTGTAAATAGTAAGCCCCACATAATACTTAGCCATGTCTATGCATCCTCTTCTATAAAAATACCATGTTCATCTTCAAACATATTATCCCACTCATAGGGTGTGATCCCTGTCATTACAAACTCACGTTCACTTGCGCTTAGGTTAGGCATTGCATCCTGTGCCAGCATGCCGCCCTTCCAAGCATATAAAGCATCCTCTGATAGGTTAAGGCGCATTGTGTTTGTTTCGCCCGTTAGTGGGCTGCGGCGTGTGATAGTAAGCATTATGCGTACTCCTTTTCATCAATACTGTTAAACTCATATACTGCTGTAGCAAAGCCACGGGGTGTGGCAGAGCGTATGTCTTTGGTGCGCTGTGACTTGCCGCCCAGCTTAAGGTGCTGCCTACTGTGGCCCTGCTCTGGTGCTACGGGATCAGTCCAAGGCATCTTGAAGCCCCCGCCTGTCCATAGGCATGTCTTCTTGGGGTAGGCATCACGTGCTGCGATGTACTCAGGCCAGCGTGGGTGCACTGCCTGATCGTCAGAGATATAGCCGCCATACTCATAGGGGTGAAAACTGTAGTCAGGTTTGCGCCACTTGGTTGCCAGCACTGACACGGGGTTCTCTATGAAATAGGGGATAGACATGCCGTTAAACATACGCGCCACCGCCGTTGCGTGCCCTACTGCATCAGCCTGAAAGAAGGGGTTGGCCTCTGCCTTGCGCTTGAAGTGTGCCGCACCGCTCACCGCCATGTCAGTGCAGACAGGGAAAGCCATGCCGAAAACCACAGGCTTATCCGCAAACTCTGATTGTATGGCGTTTAGTGTAGCTTGATCATGCAGGTCAGCGTGGCGGTAGTGGATGTTTCCCAAGCCCCAAAAGTCTGTTGTGTGTCCCTCTACAGGGTGCTGGATATCAAAGGCGTAGCAAGTGTAACCTGCTTCCGCCCACGGCTTGAGTGCTTCGCCTGTGAAGTCATACAGGCTTAAAACGATACCTTTGCTCATCTTAAAAAGTCTCCGCTAGTTCAGCCTGATCAACGATAGTGTTGCGGCTTGTTTCATGTGTTATGGCTTGGATCATACGGTTTTCCCAGCCATGTGTGATAGCGTACACCCACCCCGCATTAGGGCTTGTGTGCAATATTTTAGTGTAACCGTAACGGTCTACCACTACGAATTTATAACGTGGGTTAGCCTGTGGGCTGAGATTTAGGCGTGACATTG
>Ga0115004_10002036_pt1 | contig 16726 bp, 13 predicted proteins | sample ArcticOcean_MG_C_10_FD_88737 | JGI IMG/M metagenome (GOLD analysis project Ga0115004, IMG submission 88737) | Marine microbial communities from western Arctic Ocean - ArcticOcean_MG_CB11_90 | ecosystem: Environmental > Aquatic > Marine > Oceanic | place: Arctic Ocean: Canada Basin | collected...
CGGTAATAATAATAGTGATGATAGTGGTGATATTTTCGATAGTGTCAATTACGCAGTGAATCAAATATACTCCCTGTTCAGTTATAGCGTGCAAGGCTCTAACGAGACCGTTCCAGTACGAGTGGACGAGGAGGATGATTATTACGTGATTTCCAACGCCGCCGCCGAAGACTGGGCGAACAAGAACGAAATTGGAATCACGATCGATGAGAGGAAATTAGAGCAAATGTTATTGAAGAAACATGGGGTGAAGATGAAACGTTTACCGGAAGTGAACCCTGGTGATTTTGAGAAGTATTTAAGGACGATTAGGAGTACGTACGCTAGGTTCGTTGCGACGAGAGCGGTCGCGAAAGGAGGAGGAGCTTTATATGCAGATGATGCAGATGATGCAGATGATGATGATGGTACTACTACTACTACTAATAAAACTATTAGTAAGAAGAAGAAGAAGAAGAAGAAGAAGAACAGCAATGATTTTTACGATGATGACGAGGAACAAATGCATAGACAGAACCAGTTGTTAAGTTCGGTACCGGCGATTTTCTTTCGCGAGGATTTTAATCTACAATCTAGAGAGGTTTTTGAGGAGATTTTACCATCTTTAGTAAGCGGCGACGATCATAGTTTTAGTAATAATAGTGGTGATAGTAAGGACGAAGATACAAATATCGCGAATAGCGCCGTGTTGGCGCAAGAACAACTTGGACAATATTTAGATCTCGTAGAAAGTGTTATCATGAAACGCGTGGGAGACCGCGCCGAGGCGTTCTTAGACGCTATGATGAAAATGAAAAAACTGTACGAAATTGTCGAGGAGACAAAGAAGAGTGTAATTGATTTGAGGACAAATAATCGTAGGAGTTTCAGACGAGCTTCGCACGCGACGGCAAAAGTAAAAGAAGCCTCGAGAAGAAGAGATAACGTTTTAAGATTGGCCGAGACATTGAAAGAGATTGAAAACATAAGACAAACAAAAATGGACGTAGACGTGCTATTAGAATCGGGTGAATACTCAGAATGTTTAGAAGCTATCAATGAATGCGAAAGAAGTCTTCAAAAAGCTATCGCAACTGTATCGAGGAACGATGATAAAAAAGGCAATAATAATAATAGTATTAATAGCGACAACAAATTCAGCAATACGACGACGACGACGACAACAACAACAGCAACAATAGCAACAACAACGAAAAATAATACAAACGTCTTTTCTTGTTTCAGTCATCTTCCAAAGGATTTAGAGCTCGCGAAAAGAAAGTGCACGGGGGCAATTACTGCAGAGCTCTGTTTCCGAGCGCGCGTTGAATCAAACGTAGTAGACGATGTACTAAGTATGATTATGAAAGGCAAATCTAACCATGAAAACAACAACGATAGTAGTAGTAGTAGAAACTACGATAAAGATGAATACGACAGCGTGTGTGAATCGATTTTGCCCGCTCTCCGCGGGTTGTTAAGATCGAGCAGCGCGATGCCAACAGTCGATGCTATTCAGGCAATTTTTCGAGAAATCTTGCGAGACTTGAAAAGAGACGTCGAGAGAGTATGCGAAAAAGTCGTCGTCGTTAGTAGTAGTAGTAGTAGTAGTAATAGAAGCGGCAGCAATATCGGCGACTCTGCGTCGAAATCAAAAGATGGTGAAAATAACAATAACGACGGCAATATGGACAATATTTATTTGGATCTTCAGAAATGTTCTTCGGAAAAATATATCCAAACGCTCGATGCCGTGAGTGAAACAATGTCGCGTTTGCATTTCACGCGTAGTGAAATCATTCGAGATATTTTGATGTTTGTTTTTTCTCTCGAGTTTGAAGCTGGCGGTAGTGATTTGAATAACGTAGAGATTATTAGTCCACATCGTCTTGGACAACAACAACAGTCGCCAAAGTTCTCCATAGATGTCATCAAGAGAGAAGCTCGCAAAGATGCCAATGAGCGCTTCTCGAACGAAAGTTTATCAAATGTTCTCCTCTGCATTCGCGAGGCTTCCAATTCGATCGTTGATGGTGGTTCAATGATTTTTGCGAGATTTCTTAGCTGCCGCAAGCACGTCAACGCAAAACTCGACGCGGGTTCGTTCACGAAAATAACGAAAGCTTCGTATGCTTTCATTCAAATGGCAGAAAATTCAAACAAAAATAACGGAAAACGATGCGTAGCGTTGCGTTCTCAAGTGCATTCTCAAGCGCGTTTGTTCTTAAACGTAAAACATGCCGCAGAGTTGGATAAATTGAAGACGTTGTTAGAGCAAGAGAGTTGGTCGCAAGCGACTGTGCCAGCACACTTTCAAGAACTTCTAGATCGTCTATTACTACCTTCAGGAGACTCCACAGCAGTAGCAGCAGCACTTATGACATCAAAGAAATCATCACGAGACGACGATGATGAAAATAAACCTTTGCCGACAAAAATAGTCGCTAAGAATACCAACACAGAACATGTCGCGACGACGACTGCTTTGATGCTCATTCAAATACTGAATGAATATAGTGACATTGTCGAAAGTATACCTGATTTATCAGCAGATGTCGCACGGCGCATCGCGGAATTACTTGGAGCGTTCAACGACGGTACGTGCGTGTTAGTACTTGGGGCGCAAGCTATGCAGGGAGCAAACTTAAGATCTATTACGGCAAAACACCTATCGGTTGCGCAACAATCTCTCAGGTTGTTTCAATCAATCGCTCCGGTTTTGAAAGCAAGACTCTCAGAAATCACGCCCGCACGTTCTATAAGTGGTGATAATCTCTTCGAAAACAACATTGCATCGAGTAATAATAGCAACGACGATGCGAGACGAAAGTTATCGTTTGCGAATTTGGATAAAGTTGGACGAGATTTCGAGACGCATTGCGAGCGAATTCATTTGAAGCTCATTGATATTATTCGTGACCGCCTGCGACATCATCGCGGAAATTTACCTCAGCTTGCAAAGGCTTGGGAGAACGAGTCAATCGAAGATTTTGATTCAAGTAAAAACAACGAACCTTCAAAGTTTGCCAGTGGCTTAATTAAAGAGCTCGGCACGCTGACCAAAGTCGTTCGCGGCATGTTTGAGGAGAATGACCAAAACAACGTCCTCGGTGTCGTCGCTTTGGAATTCGATGCAAAGTTAGCATCTTCGCTCAAAACGGTTTGGGAAGAAAGAAGAGACTTCGGTGGTACAGTTGAACGTCACGTTAAAACCGATTGCGATGCTTTGCGCGAATGTTTATGTGGCTTGGCTGGTAAATATGATTCAGATTTAATAGCGAAAGATTTGCGAGATTTGCTAGAAATTGTTTCCGAAAGCCTCGAGAAGAATAAAGCGAACGAGGCGAAGTCCATCGCAGCAGCGAAAAAGGATGATTTAATCAAAACGGCTGTAGACAAGAAAGACGACGATGATAAAGGCGACGAAAGGTAATGAAAAAGAACTTTCGAAGAATGATGATGATAATAAGGCGCCTTCCGCCTTCCGACGTACGTAGAGCGTAGATAAATAGTAATAATATCTAAAAAATCACAGCTGATCCACGAGCTTCTTCAGCTCGTTCTTAATCGCTTTCTGTTTCCTACGATTCCCCCAACTATCCTCCCTCTGCCCGAGCTCTCTTAAATCTCGTTCTAACAAATCTCTCTTCGACGGCTCCGACGCGACCATCGTTACGTTCTTCGCATCGGCCTTCACTGCGATGAATTGTTTCGAGACATTCGCGGCAAACGAGGCGACGGCGATGACCCCAACGGCCCCTAAACCAAACACTAACGCTCCACCAGTCGATGCTTTTATTAATCCTCCGATTGCATCGAATGCCGTTAGTTCTGGCATCTCTTCTTGCGCAGTATTCTGATTATTCGTAGACGTATTTCTAGTCGACGACGCGTTCTTCCAACTTCCAATTCTTGAGCGCATTAGTGGACCGCGAAAATGAATAGTATTAAGATTGTTAGTACTGTCACGAGCTATTGAGAACGATGATCGCTTTGAGGATGACTCTGCGGCTTTAATCAAAGCCCGTCTCAACATTCTTCTTCTTCGGTTCTATAATTACTATACTACTATTATATATTTATGCTTTGATTAATTTGATTAGTTAATATGAAGAATGAACTTGTTTTATTGGCCTGCTGCAGTTTACACCGCGGTGGAGAGAAGTGCACGGTCGACGGGTGTGACACGGGTGCTCGAGAGAAAACAGGCATGTGCAGTAAACAAGGCGGTGGATTGAGATGCAAGGTCGACGAGTGGAACAAAGGTGCTCGAGACAAATGATAACTGCTTGTAAACTGCACAAGCCTGTTTTGTCTCGAGCACCTGTGTCACACCCGTCGACCGTGCACTTCTCTCCACCGCCGTGTGCAATGCACAAGCCTGTTTTGTCTCGAGCACCTGTGTCACACCCGTCAACCAAGCACTTCTCTTCACCGCCGTGTAACCTGCACAAGCTATTCAGTCAATTGGATGATGATGAGAGCTAAGAAGGTGTTTTACGTATTACGCGACGCACGAATCGACGGCTGATCGTAGGACATCGATAGCGGCTTTAATATCCTTCGCACCAAACACTGAACTACCGGCGACGATAACATTCGCCCCAGCTTCAGCGGCTAAAGCGATCGTATCCGCGCTCAAACCGCCGTCGACTTGTATATCGATCGAAGGATAGCGCTCTCGTAACAGCTTCACTTTCGGCATCATCGTCGGGTTAAACTTTTGACCACCAAACCCTGGTTCAACTGTCATCACGAGAACCATATCGACACACTTATCATCGATTAATTGAAAAACTTCGTCCGCTCGAGTGTTCGGTTTCAAGGCGATGCCGACTTTCATTTCGCGCGTTTTAATCAGCTCGCATAACAAAACGGCCTCCTCTTTCGTTTCCAAGGCTTCGATATGAAACGTGAACATGTCGCAGCCGGCTTTTTTCATCGAGTCGACGTACTCTTTAGGATTTGTGACCATCAAATGGCAATCGAAATATGCTTCGGGGAGATGTTTTTGTAACGATTCGATCACCGGTGCACCGAAGGATAAGTTAGGGACGAAGTGTCCGTCCATTATGTCTAAATGTAGCCAATCCGCTCCTAAGGATAGGACTTTCTCCGATTCAGATTGCATGTTTGCGAAATCGCATGCTAAGAGAGATGGGGATATGATCGCTTTTGGTTTTGACATTATTATTATTATTATATCTGTGTGTGTGTGTTTATGATTTATTAACGTCTATTAAAGTAGTGTGAAGTGTGAAGTGTGTATGTGTGTATTTGTGAAAATGTACCTACTAGTACTTACCTACCTATGGTATATGTACCGCACTTTATACTATGTATGTACTACTATTGAACTAATTTACTACTCATGCTACGCCTATCATTATCTATTAAATCACGTTCACTTGTCGTGTGATAAAATCCGGATCCCTTCGAAACTTTGTTTGGAATTTCTCGTACCATCTATCGAACACGTCCTTCGGAACAACTAAATGCGTCTCGGTACCGGTCGTGAACGATTTTAAGAAGTTCCATAGATCTAAAGCGACTCTTTGCGCGAACATTTCTTTATTCCCACTGATTTTATTATCTTTTTGTAAGCATTCTTCAATCGGTTCCAAAGAAACTCCAATTTCCGCTAATTCAAACGAGTTGCCGTTTTCGTCAACTGGCCACGTTAACGAGAACGTATTCGAGGGTTCGTTCACTGTCACGCATCCGCGATATTCCCAAACACCTTGCGTTCCACCTTTTACGTATAAAGCTAAAGCCGTCGCGTTATCTAGCACTGTTTTTTTTTCATGAAGTATAGAAGCAAAAAGAGAGAAGAAAGGAGAAGAAGAAAACATGTCAGCGGCAAGAAGGCAAAAATCACCTAATTCGAAACATTTAGAAACTTCTTCTTTTTCCTTTTTTACGCTCTGTGAGAGAGCGAGAGAGCGAGAGAGTAATCGCGAGCGCGATGACGACGTACCGTTTGCTCCATTGACACATAAACAACACTCTTTAATGTTCCCATATTCTCGACCGACGAATTGAGAGAGAGCGAGCGTCCAATGCGTTTGATCCACGCGCGTAAATGAATGCGATAGAATAGGGAAAGAATGTTTTACGAAAACCAAACAGAACGGCTCCGGGTGAACGGTTGCAGGAATGTATCTCTCTATTGAACCGGCCTCAAGCATTTGGATTTCTTATGCGAATGTGTGTGTGTGTGTGTGTGCGCGCGCGTTTGGTGTTATTGTAATTGCTCTACTATTCGATTCGTTTTGATTTGATTTTATGAAGAAGTCGTTGTGTTTTTCTAAACAATGACGAATAACAAACTAAAATCAAAAGATATTTCTTATTTCAATCGACACACGCACACGCATACTCCGATTAGAAGATTTCATCTCACACGTTGAAAATTAATTTCCATAGCGCATTTCTTATCATGATTTTGCTGTCATTCTTTATCTCGCGGCAATAGTATACATGAAGAACAATGTTCCGGATTTACACGCAGTTCTCTCTCTTTACGAATCGAATCGCTCGCGCTATTGTTACGATATTTTCTCAAAGTATAACTCCGATAAGTCTAACTTCATATCCCCGCAAACAGGTTCATCACTACCATCATCGTCCATCTTAGAGATAACTAAAGACCGATCTCCTTGCGTCGCTCTATCGGTCATTAACCGCATTTGCCCTCTTATCATTTCTATTTTCCCATTTTGTAATACGAACACGCCTTTCTTCAGTAATACGTCGCCTATTCGTTAAAATTAAACGTCAATGCATATGAAATGTTTTTAATATACATATTATGCATATATATGTATATACATATTACGCAAGATTACTTCAATAGAAAATATATTGAGTCACTCGAATCAAAATTATCTCGCGGTCTCGCATTCGCTCTCAAATTTATTGATATCGTTGCGTCGAACCTATTCATGCACACATCGTACGACTAGAGAGCGCATACGAAATAAACCAATGAACAAAGAAAGCAATCGAGGAGATCAAAGAACAGAGATCACACGCACGCACACACGCACACGCACGCACGGACGTAAATAAACAGAACGAGTCGCACCTTCTTTCTTATCAATACACTTAAACTTTATCTTCGCCGTCTCGTCTGCGACTAAGAACTCTCTTTGATGAAAGGTTCCCGTGGAGGAGGAGGTTTTTGATTGGTCGTTTTGTTCACTTTCGCATTCGTTTATTACTCGAAACAGGCAATCGCCGGTCCACTCTGGTCTTAATTCTGCTATCTTCGTCGTCGTCGTCGTCGTCGTCGTCGTTGTTGTTGTTGTTGTTAATGGTGTTGGCATCTTATTCTTATTCCCTCTCTTAATCTCATGTAATAAGTGTAAAGAGAGCAAAACACAAAAGATATCAAAATTGTATAATCCCTAAATTTTTGACGCGAGACGCAAGTAATATAAATAACAATAAACTATTTTCAAATGCTTCCGATGAGTAGACAAACGATCGTGAGAATGAGCGCATCATCGAGGGTTGCATCTTCAACTCGTTCTTTCGGTTCTTCTTTTAGAGCGCATAGACTCATGATCGATACTACTACTAATGAAAATAATAAAAACAGTAAACGAACGATGACGATGGCGTTTAGTGTTTTTCGAAGTAATCGCGAGAACGAAATATGCTCTGAACGAAGAACGAAGTATAGCGATCAGAAGAAGAAGAAACGTGCGATCGTCCGTGATGCTTCATTTTCTACTGCTGCGACTGATAGATATGAGTTGAAGTTGTTATTCGATGGTGATTGTCCTTTATGTGTGAAAGAGGTGAAGTTCTTAGACACGAGGAACGAGAAAGGATTAATAATGTTCGTCGATTTAGCCGATCCAATGTACTCTCCTGAGACGAACGGGAATATTTCATTCGAGGAGGGCATGAAGAGCATACATGGGATTGATAACAAAGGGAACGTGTTCACTGGAGTGAGAGTATTTGAGAAGGCGTATTCGTTAGTCGGTTTAGGATTCGTGTATAGCTTTACAAAGGTTCCAGTTTTGTTGACGATTGCGGATAAAGTATACGACGTTTGGGCTAAATATCGTTTGGAAATCACTGGGCGGCCGAGTTTGAAGGATGTCTTAAAAGCGAGAAGGATGCTCGTTGAGGAGAAGACTTGCGAAGAAGCGACTGGAGGAGACTGTAAAATCTAATAATTTTGTTGTACTACGTAATTTGTATTATTTCTTTGTATACCAGTACTGTACCAGTACAGTATACGTTATTATGACTATAATTAATTACGACATAGTTGCAGCAGCTGAAGCTTCTTTCGCAGCCGCTTTCGCGAGCTTTTCGGCTTCTTTCTTCTCTTGAGCGGCTTTGATTTTAGCCGCTTTCTTCAAAGCAGATTTCGAACCTTCAGTTGGCGCGTCCTTTTTCAAGCGTTCTTTGCGTATTCGCAACCAATCATCGCTTTTTGGAGCACCGATTGCGCACCCAGCTTCTTCATCGTTTTTGTCTTGCAAAACAGTAGTATCATCTTCATCCTCTTCATCTAATTTCATTTTTTCCTCCAACGCTTTACTTAAATCGGTTTCTACGACTGCCCACGAACCGTCTTTTTCTTCGTATTTTTGAAATAAGTCTAAAAACACGCGCGGTTTAATGCTAAAGTACATATCCAAGACTTCATCAGTAACATTCGCTCGTCTTATTTGGTGTTCTTCGACAATGGGCGTTAGACAATCGGCTAAAATTTGCTTAATTTCGCCAGTGAGCATTTCCCCAGAACTATATTTTTCTCCAATCTCTTTCAATTTCTCGTCATCGTCGAGGAAGAAATTCAACCACTTCCATGGCACGTCGACGTCTAAATTCGCACCCTTTTCCCTTTGCTCTTCAATAGTTGCACCGCCTCCAGAAAATGCGTGTTTGTTAATTTTATTCCTAATTTCCTTTGCCGAGTCCGTGACGTAAATCGCGCTCGTCGGATCCGAAGCAGACATCTTCCCGCTCTCTCCTTTCAAAGCTGGAAAAAACCTGCTCTCGACTAGTGCAGGTTTATACCCACCCAACCTATGCGCAACATCTCTCGTCATTCGAAAATACGGATCTTGATCAATCGCACATGGAATCAAACACTTCAAAGACTTTTTATTCATCCCAAACATGTGCGGGAAACAATCCGGAAACGAAGGCGCCGCTTGCACTGGCGGAAACCCTATTTGCCCTATGTTAGAATCTCCAGTGAACCCGAAAATCCCTTTTGCTTGATTAAACGTCACGCACTTCGCGATCTTCACCATGTTAACATAAAAAGGCGTACACATATAACTCACATCCGCAAAGATAAAAGTCGTCTTTGGATTAAACCCGCAAGCTATGATATCTTTCGCGTTCTCTCTCGCTAACCTCCTACAATCCTCCAACTGTAAATCCTTCCACAAAAACTTCTCATCATCGGTCAACTGTATGACCAATGGAACCTTAAACGCATCTTGTAACCATTTCGTGAATTGAAATGGGACCAAGTGCCCAAGATGTAAACTCTCCGACGACGGTCCTCTCCCAGTATATAAATAAAACTTCTCCCCTTTTTCGTACGCCGTACAGATCTCATCGAGCTCGCGATGCGCGAAAAATAACCCTCTCCTAAGAAACGCGTGCGCTTTTGTCTCAGTTATTCGTTCTATTCTTTCGATCAATCGTTCGTCTATTTCTTGACATCCGAACTCTTCGGTCAGTTTTTGATAATCGATTTTCCCATCGGAGCCGAACTCGACTGCCCATGGCGTTACGACCTGTTCCTGTTCAATATCGCTTTTTTTGCTCATTCGTTCGACTTCTTCTGAATCACTGCTTATTCGTTTCAGGTGTTTCTCTTATAATTACTCGCGCGCGCTTCTCCTGTGAAGTTCTATGATGCAGAAAATGTTGTAATAAATAAATTATTATTAATTTGTAATTCCGAAAAAAACGATAAATCAGGAAAAACATCCATCAGGTCTTCAAAACGAACGAAGAAGTTCAATCACTCAGTTTAAAATAGTAATACTACGCGCACTTAATCGAGTGCGCGTATTTAATAAGTTGTGTAAGAGAGAGTAAGAGAGAGAGTAAGAGACGGAGTATATATCAAACTGAGATTTCAGAACACGCGAGCGATTAACGAGAAGAAGAGGAAGATAATAAATAAATAATAAACAATAAAGGATGACATCTTTGATATTCAAGAGGTTCGGAGGAAGTTTACTCTTAAAAGCGATAGGGGAAACGAAAACACCTTTACTGAAACAACCATCGAAATCGCAGACCAGGGTCGGCATAGTGTCGTCTTCGAAGATGCAGAAGACGGTATCGGTCGTAGTAGAGAGACTCGTGAAACATCCAATATTTAAGAAATATATCAAGAGAAGGAAAAAGTATAAAATGCACCATGAACCGAATCAACCAGGGAATGAACGTAATTGGTTGAACCCTGGCGATGTCGTGAGAATGGTCGCGACGAGGCCGTTGTCAAAGACGAAACATTGGGAGTTGTTTTCGTCGGCGAGTTTATTGAAGAAAGCGCGCGTGTTCGATCGCGAGAACGTGAACGAGAAAGTGAGAGAAAGGAAAATCGAAGAAAGAGATAAGAGACGCGCGATTGAACGAGGGAGCTTTGCAGCGTCGTCGTCGTCTTAGGGAGAGAGAGAGAGAGAGAGAGAGAGTTTTAGATAGATAGCAAAAGCATATTTCAATAATATTAAGTAGTATAGAATTATAGTAGATTACGCCCAATTTGAAGCGTAGCCGACGACATCGGCGCGTTCGCTGATGGATATTGGTACCATGGCAACAATCAACGCGTTTTCTTCGTCCCATTCTTCTCGTTGGATGACGCCGAGCTTGCGAAACTCGCCGACGAGTTTCCCAGATTCGCTGAATGGAATCTTCAGCGCAACCTTGCGCAACGTTTTTTCGTAAAGGAGGAGTTCTAAACCTTTGCGCAAGGCGTCTAAACCTTCGCCAGTTTTTGCGCTGACAATGAAAACTTTATTTCTATCTTTGTTCGCGTTGATTTTTTTAGCAGCTTCTTCTATGTCAATTCTTTGTATTTCAGATAAATTATCGAGTTTGTTCCAAACAGAGATTTGAGAAGGCATTTCGAACAAAACGTGGTTTTTATCTTTCTCGCTACGTTCGCGCAATAAAGACTCTAACGTCTCGTCCACGGCTGCCATTTGCGCAGTTGCTAACTTACTCGAGATATCGATGACGTGTATGACTAGATTCGCCTCTGCGACTTCCTCTAAAGTTCCGCGAAAAGCGGCGACGAGTTGCGTTGGCAACTTTTGAATAAAACCGACAGTGTCCACGACGCGAAAATTACCACCGGATGGTAGAGTTAAGCGACGCGTTAAAGGGTCAAGTGTCGCAAAGAGTTCATCTTTTACTCGAGCGTGTGTGTCGCCGCACAAAGCATTCATCAAAGATGATTTACCGGCGTTTGTATATCCAGCCAAGGCAATAGTTGGCGCTATTGGCGATCCGTTCGTGCCTCTATTTTGGTCTCTACGTTGATCTCTTGACGTTTTCACAGCTTCTAACTTTTTCCTTAACCTCGAAATCCTATCTTTCAATAATCGTTTATCGATTTCAATCTGCTTCTCGCCCATACCTTTCACGTTACCGCTCCCGGATTGTCGTTCTAAATGAGTCCATAACTTTGTTAATCGAGGTAATTGGTATTCTAATTGGCCGAGTTCGACTTGAAGAGCGCCTTCGGCGCTTTTCGCGCGTTGGGAAAAGATATCGAGAATTAAAGCCGTTCGATCGCACACTCTGAGCTTATCGCCAAGCGCTTTCTCGATATTTACGCCTTGTTTCGGCGTCAATTCGTCGTCAAAAACGACCAAGTCGGCAAATTGTTTCGGTTTAAAAGTAAAAGTAGACTTTTCATTTTCATTTTCGTCGTCGTCGTCGTAATACATTTCAAAAGAGCTTTCGCTATCATTACTTTCATCATCATCTATAAAATCATCTTCATCGTCGCTTTCGTTCCAATCAAAATCATCATCATTCCTCATCTGAATCGCGTCTGGATTTTCGACTCCGCAAACTTCGCGTAACTCGTCGATCTTCCCTTTACCCAAAAACGTCCTCGGATCTGCGTTTCGTAAATTCTGCGTAACTCGACCAACTACTTGCAACCCAGCAGCATCACACAAGCGCTCTAATTCTGCCAATGAATCGTCAACGGTGAACTTATTCGTATCCGCTTTCTTCTTGTTATTGCCTTTCGATCCAACTCCGACGACTATACATCTTAAAGGTTGCTCGCGCGTTTCCCAATACGCCTCTGAATCATCATCATCGTTAGTATTATTATTAGTATTCTTTTTTTCTGCTAAAGTACTCAAATCATATCGTCTACTGCTATTATTACTGTTCCCTTCAATGCCGCCGCCGTATTCTCTCTCAATTATTTCTTCCCAAGAAAGATTCTCGTATTCAGTTTTCACTTTGCCGTTCAGGGAAGATGACGAATGTTCATCATCGTCATCACTGATTACTGTCGCCGTCGCCTGCGTCGCAGCAGTGCTCGTCCATTCACTTTGATCACCGAGGAAATCGATATCATCGTCTTCTTCTTTTCTCTTCTTAGTCTTCTTCGCGTTTGCGGTTTCTAAGATTAGCCTACGTCGCAAAACTATTTTCTTCATCGTTGGTCCTCTAATCGTCGTCGTCATCGTCGTCGTCCCGGTTCTGCTTCTCACGCGCAGTGCGTACTTCTCAGCAATCATCATCATCGTCATCATCGCTCTCTCTGTCTCTCTGTATCGAATCAATATCGATCGATTGATTATTCTGTGTTTCAATAGTTAAAGAGGTGCCGCCGGTGGTACAAAATATGTCGTCTTCCAACGGAAATCGAGGTTTCGTTTTCATTATAAAACCCTAAACCCTAAACCGTAAATGCTAAATGCTAAATGCTAAATGCTAAATCGTAAATGCTAATGGTGCTTTTTTAGACATCATGACGCCTATTATAGTACTTTATGAGCACGGCATTGGCATCTTTTTTAGACATATCAATCAAGCATATGATATCTTCTATAAGTCTCGAGCTCAATCAGATAGTAGTAGGGAGATATTCGCCGCGGTTATTACAAGAAACAAACAGCGAGAGCGCGAATGAACAAAATCGTATCGAGATCAATAAAACGTACGAGCAGTACTAACTCGCGCTATTCTTTTCTCTCATCGATCGTTCTTTTTCTCGCGATTGCTCTGTTGAGCGTTCGAGCGATTGCGCAAGGTTCCGTAATACATTGCGCGGTACAGTGCGATCAAATAACTCTGTCGAACCCTTGCGCGGATGGAAAGGCACAGCAAAGGCAGTGCTCTGGAACGAGCTCGAGTGTTTTTAAGAACATGACGAACTTTGGGTATGCAACGAGCGATTTCGTGGTCCTTAACGGGTTCTTGGGATGCTCTGCAGCCGCTTGCGCAACAAAGTGCGCTGGCATGGATGAAACGAATTTGTTCGAATCGTTCCCTGGGACGACGAACGCGTTTTGCTTCAATGCGACGAACAAAGTCAGCGATAACGCGATGTTCATGAACAGCGATTTAGCCGGCATGCACGCAATCGCGCAAGGGTGTGCTGGTAACCACTCGATGGGGAATATGTATATGGGCGGGTCGACTCACATGGCGTGCACGTCCTCGTACTCTGCCGACGGCGTCACGTATACTTATACCGCGTCTTCTGCTTCTTCGGCGAAAACTGCGACGATGGTATTCGCTTCGTTGCTCTCGCTCGCGTTCGTTTTGTAACGTTTAAGTGACGATTCGACGACGAGACGAGTACGCAGGCGGAGGCTTTTCCGCTCTCTAAAAAGTCCAAGCGCGTATTTAAGAACCCGGCGTTCGCTTAAGCAGTTAAGTATTTACTATGTAAATATAAATACTATGTAATTATAAATACTATGTAAATATAAATACTTACGTATATATATTCTGTGCATCGTTATTCTCTCTCTCTCTCGTGCGCGCTGTACTTTCGCTTCGTTGTTAGTTTTTTTAAAGAGTACATCAGTACGCAGCATATCCTTACTTTTTTGACACCCACAAGAGGAAGAAGAGGAGGAGGAGACTATGATTACTCGAGCAACAAATCGACGACCAAGAATATCAATAGTAAACATCATTCGTTCTCTGAGCTTCTTCTTTATTTCCTTAATCTTCACTGTATCGCAATCATTATCGTTATCGCGAGCGACGGACTCAGCGTCCTCGTCCCCATCCTCGGCATCGAATTGGTTCTCGACTGCAAAGACGAGGAATAGTAAGAAGAAGAATAGGAACCATCATGAAAATGAAGACAACGAAGACGAAAATGATAGGAATGAAATGGCCTTCGAAATCCTCTCCAACGACGAAGACATCAAATGTCAGTCATGCGTAGCCGTTTCGATGCAGTTATGGTTACAAATCCTGAACAGGGCCGAGTTATTCGATAGAGCGAGAACTGGTTCGGCTAAGAATTTTCAAGAAAATCGAACGACGATAACGAAGTTTATGGAGAAAAACCAAGCGTGTGTAACGCGATTTAAGAACAGGAAATTGTATAGCTTAAAAACGATCGGGGATAAAGATGAAGATGATAACAATACGACATGGCACCTTGCCGGGCCCGGGTTTGAACACGTGCAAAAGAATCCAACGTCCGATATGTTCACGGAAGAAGTCGAAGAGAAGTTGTTCGAGTTATGCGAGAGCACGATTGAAGAACGAGATGTTGTTGAGTTGTATAAGAAAGCGTTGAGAGAAGCGGAGGAACAAGACATGAGGCCGATGGCGAAGTTTTTAGACTTTATGTGCTTCCGGCCTGGACCTCATAATGATAATAATAATAGCCAAGACGACGCAGAAGACAAAGACGACGAGTATAAGAAAAAAGAGAAGAAAATAATGACGCAACATTGTAAAGGCGAGAGTACTGTTGAACGCTCGCAGGCGTTTACGAATAGGTCACAAGCGCTTGCACAGATGCTCGATGAGATAAAAATGCGAGCGTTAACAGATGCGGCAGAAAATGCAATAGATGAGAGAACTGGGAATTCGAATTTGCAAGTCGCAAAGAGAATGTGTTTAGCGAATCCGCCAAAATTGAAGAAGATGACGTGTTTGTTCATTCGACTCGAATTCGCAAACGCGATACCTAAACTCGTACAACAGTTGCAAAACGTAACCGAGCATAAGAAAAAATTAGAACACGAGATTAGCCAAATCGATCAAGGCCAAAATTTTGATTACGACGACGAAGATTACGACGGAGATGGAAATTTTGAAGAACATTTAGTACAAGCGAAAGCGACTCGATTGGATAGGACGTTTAATCATACGCTGAAAATGGCAACAACGGCTTGCGAATCTTTGTTAGAAATGAAACCGAATTCGGCATCTGGAATGCACAATTATGCAGTCGTGAAAAGATACGCCCCAGGTGGCTACGAAGAGGCTATAAAATACGCAACAAAAGCGCTCGAACTTCACGAAAAGAACGAGGACAAAATGGAGGGGTATAAGTTCATCGCAGAAGCGAATCACCATCTCGAAAACCACGACGCGGCGATGCAAAACGCCAAACTGGCTAACAGTGTGATTGATTCGCATTCGACCGCGCGCCTCTTCGCGAACCGCTTATTGGCGAGCTTGCACGTGGCTCAAGTATTCCGCGAAATGACTGGAGATACGCTCGCGAATGCGGCTAAAATCGAAAAAGAAGAAAATAAACACAATAATGAGAAAGATGGTGCGTCATCATCCTCGTCGAAAGCCTTGAGTGTATCAGAAATAGAAACAAAGAAGAAAGCTTCTGATATTATGAGTGCTTTTGTTGAAGACTTGGAACTGTCCTCGAAATTGCTTTACGACGTCATTTGGGAAGACGCGAGACGCGAGCATTTAATACATTTGGGCGTTGCGTTGTATCTTCTCGAAGCCGCGAAAGACGCTGCTTTAGGGAAATTCACAAAACAGCAACACGATGCTTTAACTGAAGCGAAGCAGCTTTGTTTGTTGAAACCAGAGCACATGGAAGAGTACGAAAAAATATTGTGCAAAGACGTTTTAGTCCTGAGCGCGCGTAAACTACTGGACGGCACGATTTTCGCCCTCGCCGGTGACGCTTTACACATGGCTTTACCATACGACGACGAAAACTCGATGATTTGGGCAGATATGGGATTCGCGCAATTCATGAGCGGAGAGCTCGAGATTGCAAAGATGTGTTTTGAAAACGCAAAAAAGTTCGATGCAAATTTCACTTTACCAGAAGACATTTCAATCGCTCTCGAACACGTCGGCGAGAACGAACTCTTGAACGAACCAACGAATGATAACAATAATAATAATAATAATAATAATAATAATAAAGAAGAAGAGGAAGAACATAACCAAAGCAGTCATCACCACCAAGAATTATAAATGGTCATAATTTGTTAGTAATACATATATAGTTAGCAATCAAAATATATCAAATCGATCAAAATCAAAATGTATCAAAGAAGTTTCTTCATTTTCTTTGCACAGCAATCATATCAAAACAAAATAAATTATTAATAATAATAATAATAATAATAATAATAATCGATTGATAACAATACATCGTTACGTTATTATTTTAAGTGATAAGACACCATAAAAATCGATCTTAACCTACTGTGATATCTAAGAAGAAGAAGAAGATTAAGAGAGATTAAGAGAGATTAATAAGAGA